>ENA-OQAZ01000574-OQAZ01000574.1-human-gut-metagenome-genome-assembly--contig:-NODE-574-length-20146-cov-1.930116_pt1 | contig 20146 bp, 28 predicted proteins | sample MGYA00242737_ERZ504531 | MGnify/ENA primary metagenome ERZ504531 (study PRJEB26092, sample SAMD00036244) | human gut metagenome | host: Homo sapiens | study: EMG produced TPA metagenomics assembly of... | reverse complement strand
TTGATGATTCTTTAAAGCCGCTGACCATTGAGGAAGCTTTCTATATGGCATCTAAGGGCGGCGGGGCTTTCTTTGGAAAAGTAGGAAGCTTTGAGCCGGGGTATGAATTTGATGCAGTGGTCTGCGATGACAGCCGCTTAAAACATCCCCAGCCACTGACTGTAAAGCAGAGGCTGGAGCGGATCATTTATCTGGGGGATGAGAGAGAAGTAGCAGGAAAATATGTAGAAGGCAGAAAGCTGTTTTAAATATGGAAAATTTTCATATCCTACTGCCATACTGATATCTAGTATAATATAAATTAAGTTATTGATAGTCTCAGTATCTGGTATAATGAACTTAATAAATACATTTTATGGAGGTCAATTATGCCAGCATTACCTTATAGTATAACAATATCAGATGAAGAACGCGCCTATCTGAAATCACTGATCAAAACCAGAACTATTCAAGCGCAGGTTGTTGACCGTGCGCGTATGCTATTATAGAAGTCTGAAGCCAAAACAGACAAAGCTATTGCAGATGGTCTTGGTGTTAGTGTGAATACTGTCCGCCGCTGTATTGACCGTTATCTCAACAACGGAATTAACCTTGCTATATTTGATGATGAACGTTCCGGCCGCCCGGCTGAAATTACTGACGATGCAAAATATCCAGAAGGTGACACCATTCGATTGATATTGGACAATCACTCAGCTCATACATCAAAGGAAACACGTCAGTTTCTTGCAGCATTGCCGGAAGATTGATTTGTGTTTGTATTTACACCGACACACACCTCGTGGCTGAACATGATCGAAAGTTTTTTCTTTAGCAAAATGACTAAGCAGATGTTAAGAGGCATTCGTGTCAATTCAAAAGAGGAACTATCGGAACGAATATATCGCTACTTCGATGAGATCAATGCTGACCCGATTGTTTATCATTGGACATATAAAATGGATGAAATTGATTCCGATGAGGCAGCCACTATTTAAACTATCAACAATTTAATATTCGATGTACTAGTAAGTGCTTCAAGACATATAAATCCATTGTGGAAGATGGATATAATGATATAATACGCATTTAGAAGAACGCGATCAGATTAAAGCGGAAGTGAAAGGTGACATATATGAAGTCGGCGAAGGCAAGTATCGTGTTTGCGCGATGAAACGCTTTGGATATGATCATAAAATTCCTGTGAAGGTTACACGAAGCGCAGGATATGTAAAGTATGACTTTGTTACAGAATCACATGATATGGAGCGAGTCTTAAAAGACTGCTACGATAGATATAGGACCCTTGGTATTCCGGATGAGGTAGTTAGAAGAAACTTAAGAGATCCAAGTGCGACAGTCATGGATTACCTAAATGCGTCCTGTTATAGCTATGAAGAGATGTATGAGAGAAGATGCAAGCTTACAATCGGATAGAGAATGATTAGCTAAACTTGTGCCCTGGCTGATGAAAATCAGCTAGGGCATTTTGCGCTTGATCCGGTAAAAACAATGATAGATAGTAACGACTATCTAAAATCACTAAAGTATTGTTTGTGCAAAAAACTTTTGCGTAATTTCAATAAAGGCGTTTGCATATGTAGAAAGATAAGCACCGTTACGATAAGCAATAACTAGATCGGATGTAACGATAGGATTGCCAATAATGAAATATTGAGCAGAAGACTCACCATGCAAGAAACGAATAAATGTTTCAGGGGCAAAGCTAATGCCCACTTCTGCAGCAGATAATCGTACTGCAGTTTCTACATTGGCAGTACATAGAATGATATGCGGAGATATCTTTTCTTTTTTAAAAAGCTCATCACATATTTGCCGTGTGCGCTGATTGGCTTAGTCAGAATAAAATCTTCATTACGAAAAAGAGACAAATCTATCCATGGAAATGAATACCCATCTACTTTTTTTCCGTGTTTGATTAAAGGGTTATTTTGTGGCACAGCATCAATAAGCATTCTTTACGAATCAAGTATAGTGTATAGCTGGATTTTTTATGGGAAGATGTATAATAGCAAGATCAACATTTCCATCCAATAAGAGTTTTTCCAAAGGTTGGGAGTCACTTTCGTTAAGAGTAAGCCTGATATGAGGATATAACTTACGAAACTCTGGAATAACTGACGGGAGTATGTGAGACCCGCGAATGACAGGTACAGCTATCTTCAATTCTCCGTCGTTGCAGCCAGCTATGTCTTGTAACTCACGTTCCAGGCTATCGCGGCAGGTTGCAATTTCCTTTGCTCTAGCTAAATAGCGTTCTCCAGCATAAGTAAGAACAAACCGATTTCCTATACGATTAAATAAAGGAAGGTTTACTCGCTTTTCCAATCCTGTAATATATTTACTCAAAGCAGGTTGGCTGATATATAGGCTTTCTGCAGCTTTAGAAATATTTCCATATTTTGCAACTGCTATCAAATAATCAATATCTTTTAATTCCATCTTAATCCAATTCAGAGTATAACTTTAAGTTAATATTATATTCGATTTTATTCATTTGCTTTATTATAATACAATTATTATAATAAAGTCAATGAATGAAAGTTAAACACACCGGCCGTGAGATAAATAATAATAAGGAGTTATAAAAATGAACGAGATTTCAGGTCTATTGCTTACTAAACCACTAGAAAAGGGCATACCGTCAGTTCTGTTTATCCCCGGAAATATGTGCTGCCCAACTGTATTTAATGATATTACAGTGCCGGAGGGAGTTCAGTCTTCGACCATCGATTGGGCTATGTCACCTGGGCCATGGGATATTGAAACACTTGGAAAAAGAGTAGCCAACTTAGTATTAGAGCAGGAACTGGGTCCAACAATCCTCTGTGGCTATTCTGCAGGTGGAGTAATTGCCATGTTGGCAGCAATTGCATTGGGGAGCCGTGCATCAGGGCTTTTGATTTCTAACACAGGAGCTAATACGAAAGGACATGGTGATCCTAATTTTCCACAAAGAATTTTAGATAACTGGGGAACTCCGGAATTAAATGAACCATTTTTATCCAGAGTTTTTGCTAGGCCTATTCCTCCGAAACTTCAGGCGGAAACAGAAGCATATTATAAGACGTTAAATAGAGATGCAGTTTATCAAGCAGCTTATTCGTTACGACAAATGGATATCTCATCACAACTGTCTCAATTGAAGTGTCCTGTTACCATTGCGCATGGAGTATTGGATATTTCCAGAACCCCGCAACATGCAGAACAATTGCGACAGCTTATCCCTGGTGCAAAGTTAGTCTGGTTGGATGGTGGACATACTATTATGGTGGAAGATCGTGAAGGCTGGCAAAAGGAATTGAATGAGCTGATTGGGAAAATGACGAATAAAGCTGATTGAAATTATTTAATTAAACAATGCGAATCATCTTATTTTAAGATGTATAGACTAAAGAAAGAGGTGTAACGATGCTACTTGCTATTGCGGGCTTTGCAATTATATTTGCAATGATTTATTTGTTATTCCGTGGGAAAACTACTCCTGTTGTTGCGTTTGTACTGCTTCCTCTGACAGCAGCTATTTTGGTTGGATTTACGCCAACTGAAATTGCTGAATTTGTAACCAAAGGTGTTACCTCTACTTGGAAGACTGCTGCACTCTTCATCTTTTCTGTTACATACTTTGGCATCATGTCGGATGCTGGCATGTTTGATAAAATTATCAAAAAGCTAGTTGGAGCTGCTGGTAATAATATTACACTTCTGTTTATTGTTACTTCGCTTATCGCTATGTTTGCACATCTGGACGGATCTGGCGCAACGACATTTCTTATCACAATACCGGCCTGATGCCACTATATAAAAAATTGCACCTTCGTGTTACTTCATTACTTTTAGTAGCCAGTGCATCGATGGGGGTCATGAATTTGGTTCCTTGGGGAGGATCCACTCTTAGAGCGGCGACTGTATTAAATATGGATGCCACTGAACTTTGGAGAGAGCTTATTCCGGTGCAGGTTATCGGACTTGTAATGGCGTTAGGACTGGCAATTGTGATTTCGCGTATAGAGATTAAACGTCTGAAATCCTTAAAAGCTTCAGACTTAGAACAGTATGATGAAGAGGCTGCAGCAGAAGATGAGCTTGGACTGAAAAGACCAAAATTATTACCTTTCAATCTTCTGCTTACCTTGGGTATTATTGTAGTTCTTATGACAATACCAAAGTTTCCAAGCTTTGCAGTATTTATGATAGGCGTTGCGATTGCATTACCTGTTAACTATCCATCTAGCAGTGATCAGAATGAGCGCATTAAAGCTCATGCACCTGCAGCAATGCTAATGGCAATTACCTTGCTTTCTGCTGGCGTGCTACTGGGCATTATGACCAATAGTGGTATGATTGATGCTATGGCAAATACTCTTATTCAGTGCTTACCTGATTTTTCTGTTAAATATCTGCATCTGATTGTGGCGGCATTGACAGTTCCTATTCATCTTGTTATTGGAACTGATCCTTATTATTATGGCCTGTTACCAATTGTTATTGATGTAGTAGGAACCTATGGTATTCCTGCAAAAGCAGCAGCATTTGCAATGTTGATCGGAGAAAATGTAGCTTTCCCTGTAAGTGCAGTGGTTCCATCGGTATACTTAGGAATCGGCCTTGCCGGGGTTGAATATAAAGAGCATTTAAAGTATTCGTTTAAATGGCTGTGGGGATTAAGTGTGTGCATGCTTTTGATTGCGCTACTGTTTGGCTTAGTTGCATAAGTTTGCTATAACCCATCTATAAATTAGGAACAAATAAATTACAGTTGAGGCTGTCGTACCTCCAGATTTTTAAATCTGGAAGTGCGGCAGTCTCTTTTATTGCCCGTGGTAGTATAGATGATGTTGAAGTATCCATTTTGCTAAAAATATGTCGAATATGACAAATGAAGAGCTTGAAAGAATGATATGGCTGTAGAATGTGCATATCAGACGACGGAAAGTGGCTTTGGGCATAGGAAAATGTGGATATTCTTGACGATGATTAAAAAGACGTACCTTGACAATTCACATACGATTGAAATCGAAGCAAAAGGTTTGCTGATACGCATGAGCAACGATGTGCAGCCTGTTCTTTTGAAGCTTCTGTTGGATGCATTGAAGGAGCCGTTATGTTAGCGGATATTTCCAGTAATGAAAACGTCAAAACTGAGATTCAATACCGCGTAAATAACACAGATCAATCGTATGTGAATTGTCAAGGTGCTCCGGCTACTGAGAAGTAGCCGGGTAATTTTTTAACTATGGCTGAAATTTATGCGCTTACCATTTTTCAGAAAGGATCAGGGCTGTTTGCAGATTCTGCTGTCAGCGACCACTGCTCTTTATATTCCAATATTTATGCAGCTTGTTCCGGCTGCTTTTCTTGTAAACAAATGTGCTTCATGTTATTATGTATACAGAACTTTATGCTTGGAAGGACAAAAACACGATGAAATACGATTTTACAACAGTTTTAGACAGAAAAGGAAAAGATTCTATTGCAGTGGAACCATTTGAGGCTGACTGGATCAAGTGGCCGGGAACGGTGAAGGAAGGTTTTGACATTATCCCCATGTGGGTAGCAGATATGAACTTTCCGGCTGTACATACTATTCCGGAAGCCATTATTGAGAGAACAAAGCATACCACTTATGGCTATTTTTCCCCAAGAGAGGAATATTTTGACGCCATTATCCAGTGGCATAAAAACAGAAATGGTGTGGAAGGCTAAAGCCAAAGCATATCGGGTATGAAAATGGCGTTTTAGGCGGTGTAGTCAGTGCGTTAAATGTACTTTGCTCTAAAGGTGACAGTGTACTTTTACATTCCCCCACTTATATCGGTTTTACCAACAGCCTTACCAACAACGGTTATCACATTGTCCACAGCCCGTTAGTAAAGGATGAGAATAATGTATACCGTATGGATTTTGAGGATATGGAGAAGAAGATCATGGAAAACCATATCCATGCAGCAATCTTCTGCAGTCCGCATAATCCTACCGGCCGAGTGTGGGAGCAGTGGGAGATCGAAAAGGCAATGGAGATCTACAAGAAGCATGATGTATATGTAGTTTCTGATGAGATATGGTCTGATCTGCTCTTAAATGGCCATAAGCATACTCCCACCCAGTCTGTATCTGAGGATGCAAAGCAGAGGACAGTAGCTCTCTATGCTCCATCCAAGACCTTTAATCTGGCTGGTCTTATTGGAAGTTACCATATTATTTACAATGACTGGTTAAGGGAACGGATTTTAAAAGAGTCCTCTTTAAGCCATTATAACAGCATGAACCTGTTATCAATGTATGCATTGATCGGTGCTTATAAACCGGAAGGTTATGAGTGGGTGGATGAATTAAAAGAGGTGTTAAGCGGGAATGTAAACTATGCCTGCGATTACATTGAAAAGCATTTTGACGGTGTTAATGTTTCCAGGCCGGAAGGCACTTACATGCTTTTCCTGGACTGTACAGAGTGGTGCAAAAAGCATGGAAGGACCATTACAGAGCTTCAGGCAGCGGGCATTGAAGTAGGTGTGATCTGGCAGGACGGTGTAGCATTCCACGGTCCATGCCATATCCGTATGAACCTGGCACTGCCGTTGTCCAGGGTAAAAGAAGCCTTTGAGCGTCTGGATAAATATGTGTTTAATGTTCTATCGGCTCCGAGAGGACATTTTAACCCACAGGAGGGATAACGAACATGATATTTGACACACATGCTCATTATGACGATGAAGCCTTTGACGAGGACAGAGAGCTGCTTCTGGCAGCCTTTAAGGAAAATGGCATCGGCGCTGTTACAAATGTAGCTGCCAGCATTTCCAGCTGCAAGACCACACTGGAGCTTGCCAGGAACCATGATTTCATGTATGCTGCTTTAGGCGTGCATCCAAGTGAAAGTGCAGAGTTGTCTGATGAAGGCTTAAAAGATATTGAGGCCTGGTGTACAGAAAGACAGGACGGGAAGGTCCGGGCCATTGGTGAGATCGGCCTTGATTATTACTGGGAAGAGCCGGATAAAGGGATCCAGAAGAAATGGTTTGTGGCCCAGTTAGACCTGGCACGCAGGCTGAAGCTTCCGGTGATCATCCATAGCCGTGATGCTGCAAAAGATACCTTGGATATTATGAAGGCAGAACATGCAGAAGACATTGGCGGCGTGATCCACTGCTTTTCCTACACAAAGGAAATGGCAAGAGAATACCTGAATATGGGATTTTTCCTTGGTATTGGCGGCGTGCTTACCTTTAAAAATGCCAGAAAACTGGCAGAGACGGTAGAATATGCCCCTTTAGACCGTCTGGTACTGGAAACGGACTGTCCATATCTGGCACCTGTTCCCAACCGAGGAAAGCGAAATTCTTCCCTGAACCTGACCTATGTGGCAGACCAGCTGGCTGCCATTAAAGGCATAGACCGGGAAAAAGTGGAGAAAATCACCTGGGATAATGCCAGAAGCTTTATGGTTTACAGCCATAGTTTTTTTGCTGACGGCATGCAGCAATTCGGTATCAGAGGGGTCAAAATACCTTTTGCCCCAACATTAAATGATAGAAATATAACATAGATAGAAAGAAGACAAAAGCAGGTAAAATCATAGATGAATCAGAAATTATCAGATCCGAAAAAAACAATTGAAGTCATCCAGAAATATCAGTTCGCATTCCAGAAGCGCTTCGGCCAGAACTTCCTTATTGATGCCCATGTTCTGGAAAAGATCGTAAGCGCAGCAGGTATTACAAAGGATGACTGTGTTCTGGAGATCGGTCCGGGGATCGGAACCATGACCCAGTATCTGGCAGAAAGCGCAGGACAGGTGATCGCAGTGGAGATCGATACCAATCTGCTGCCAATCCTTACAGATACATTAAAGGATTATTCCAATATAAAAGTCATCAACCAGGATATCCTGAAAGTGGATATTAATGAGCTGGTAAAGGAATACAATAACGGCAGACCTATTAAAGTAGTTGCAAATCTGCCATATTACATTACTACCCCCATTATCATGGGACTGTTTGAGAGTAATGTGCCTATTGACAATATTACTGTTATGGTGCAGAAAGAAGTAGCAGACCGTATGCAGGTAGGGCCGGGATCTAAGGATTATGGTGCCCTGTCTCTGGCAGTGCAGTATTATGCAAGTCCGTATATTGTAGCAAATGTACCGCCAAACTGCTTTATCCCAAGACCGAATGTGGGTTCTGCGGTGATCCGCCTGACCCGCTATCAGGAGCCGCCGGTACAGGTGAAAGATCCAAAGCTGATGTTTAAGCTGATCCGGGCATCCTTTAACCAGAGAAGAAAAACACTGCAGAATGGTTTAAATAACTCTCCGGAAATTTCTTTCTCAAAAGAAGAGATCACAAAGGCTATTGAGAGCCTGGGAGTATCACCTTCTGTCCGTGGAGAAGCCTTAAGTCTGGAGCAGTTTGCACAGCTGGCTAACTATTTTGCACAGTAATTAAGCCGTTTATAAAAAGAAAGGCGAAAATGCCTATGTCAGATAAAAAAAGATGGATCCGGCTGGCTGTGGCCGCAGGCTTAGGTGCTGCAGCCGGTGCATGGACTTATCAGATAGAGAAAGATAAAAAAGCGGAAAATGATGCCAGACTGGCGGCGGTGGAAGCTGCTGTAGTGCGGAGCAGGGATTATGGGAAGCAGAAGGCTTATATTATAGGAAATGGTTTAAGCTCTCTGGCAGCAGCAGTCTGGCTTATAAAAGACTGCCATTTTCCAGGAAGCAGCATTATGGTGTTTGGAGAAGGCACTGAGGGAGAGGAAGAAATACGCCCTCTTGTAGTAAGCCGGGAAAACTGCAAAGATTTTCTGGAAATGTGTGGAAAAATACCGGATTCCGGGGAAAAGTATTCTTTCCGAAACAGAAGCAGAGAATGTCTTGTGGGGATCTTCCTGCACTTTGGCGGTTGTTGTGTACAGAAGAAGAAAGGCTGGATATTTTAAGCATTGAAGACTGGTTCAGTGAAACACCTCATATATTTGAGACAAATCTGTGGCAGCTGTGCCAGTGTGTGTTTGGCCTGCAAAAGGACAGCAGCCTGGCAGGATTTCGCAGAAGTTTATGGGAAATAAAAGGACCGTTTCTCTTCCTTTCGCCAGATGAAATGAAAGATCTGATCTGTTTGCTGAAACAATACCTGCGCCGTAAAGGTGTATTATTGCTGGAAAACAGCCAGGTAACGGATCTGGAACTTGAAAATGGCAATGAAGGCGGAAATGGACTGGCAGTAAAGAAATTGTATGTAAAACGCAGACTGCAGGAAGAAGAAACCGACCGGGAATCCTTTGTATTTGAAAAAATAAATCTGGGCTTTGGGGATATCTGCATTATGGAAAATGGCAGCGGTTCTGGGAAATTATGGAAAAAAACGGCTGATCTGCATATTGCTATGGGAGAGCCGGAAGCTTTTTCAGATGAAACAGGTAAACTCTCATCACTTCGACCTCATCATTTTACAGACCGGCCTAAAACCGTTCCGGCCGGAAGCCGGAATCTTGGTTTTGTTGGAGCATTTTCACGGCTGGAAAAGGGCTTCTGCCTTACAGGAAACTATGCTGTGTCAAGTGCCAGAAGCACAGTAGATGAGCTGATGCATGCAGGAAAATGGGCTGGAGGAACAGGAGAGAGAAAGAAGTCCCGGACCGGGAAATGGCTCACAGTTTACAAGGTGGTCAGTTCATTGTACCGTGCAGGTCTGTAACTTTCAGGTCTGTAATTTTCGTGCATGGTCATGCCGCTATAGGTGGTACATTTTGTTAAAAAGGAGATGGATAAATGCTGTTTATCGGAGGTATCAGTCAGGGCAGGAAGCTGCTTAACTACGCAAAGAGCATTCTTTGCGGAAGCTGCGGCAGCACCAGCCAGTGTCAGGTCTTTATGACCTATATGTATTTCAGTTTTTTCTTTATCCCGCTGTTTAAGTGGAATAAGCGCTTTTTATGTGCAGATGTCCTGCTGCAGTGCCATTTATGAGCTGGAGCCGGAAATCGGAAAAGCTATTTTAAGAGGGGAAGAACCGTCGATCACATCTGCCGACCTTCATCTGGTCCAGGAGGGAAAATACACCCGCACCTGGCAGGAAGGTTCCGGAAATCCCCATAAAAAGTGTATGCGCTGCGGATTTGAGACAGATGAAGATTACAATTACTGCCCCAAGTGCGGGGGACGGATCTAATGAGCGCAGAGCGAAAACAAGCGACGCCAAAGGCGGCATTTGTTTTCGATGCGCCTTTAACGAGCAAACCCAGGTGCTGCGAAATAAATATTAAATTCTCCCATATGCGATCAACGGATCTTTGTATTTTACACCCAGACTCAGGGTGTAATAAAGTATAACGCCGTCAAATGGGGCAGTATATCGGAAAATTTCATTTCCATAAAAATCTTTCAGGGTGCCAAGGAGGGCGCCCTGTTTTAATTTCTGACCGGCATGTGACACAGCGGGATACCAGAAACCATTTATAGGTGCTTCTTCATAAATTGACTGACGGATCTCTTCCTGGTGAAAGGCTGTATTTGAAAAAGTTTTGATCTTAAGATGATCCATTTAGCTCAAAAACGTTTCTTTTGCAGGCTGTAATTTCGTTCTCACTCCATAGGCCCCGTTCTCCCCGTTCTACTAAAAGCGATGGAATACCACACTGGCGGCCCAGCTGTATAGCCCATTTTTGGAAGTGGAAGCAACACGGTATGGAACAGAAAGAGCCGCTGCAGCAGCAGAGGTTTTGGCAGCCAGTGTATCAGGAACGGCTGCAGGAAAGAAGATCAAAGGAGTCAGAGCTTCGTTTATATCACCGCCATGGAGATCCATCAGAAAATCAGCTTCAGGATATAGGACTTTTTCAAGGATTTTTGCAAAGCGGCTGGAAAAGGTACCGGCAGGATCACCGGGAAACATGCGGTTTAAATTCTGGCCATCCGCAGGGATCGTTTGTTTGGCACCCATGTAAAAGCCTTCTGGATTTACCAGGGGAAGCAGGATGACACGTCCTGAAAGACTGGCGGGATCCAGTTCTTTTTTCAGACGGTTCAGGCTTCTATGCCTACATATTCACAGCCATGGATACCTGCAGTCACTATCAGGGTTTTTCCAGGCTGGCTGCCGCATATGGCAGTTATCTCAACGGGGTAAGGGCTGGCCACAGGCAGCAGGAGAGTTTGCTTTGTATTGCTGCCGGCTTTCAAGTCAGACAGTTTCATGTTTAAAGATCTCCTCTAGTCATATTCAATAATAGAAGCTAAAAGCTTTCTGGCATAGTTATCCTTTGTTTCTGCAATACAGGATACCGGAATGTGTTCGGTAATACGGCCATGATACAGGAAAAGCACATCATCGCACAGATAAGTGACGGAAGTCAGGTCATGGGTAATGAAAATATAAGTGAGTCCCAGTTTTTCCTTCAGATCATGGAGAAGATCCATGATCTGGACCTGGGTATGTGCATCTAGGGAAGAGATAGCTTCGTCAAAAAGAATGATCTCTGGCTGGCATGCTACAGCACGGGCAATGCAGACACGCTGCAGCTGTCCGCCGGACAGTTCATGGGGATATCGGTTTGCATAGGAGGGATCCAGTCCCACAAGCTCTAAAAGGCGGTTAGTTTCTTCCAGCCGATCCAGCCGGATCTTTTGATTTCGTTCTCTTGCAGCCAGACCTTCAGCAATGATCTCTTTTACGCGAAAACGGGGATTGGCAGAGGTAGTATAATCCTGGAAAACAACACTTAAGCGTTTTTGAAGGTTTTTCCGGCCATTTCTGGATGCATAAACAGACACATCCTGGATTTTTACTTCTCCTGTGTCGGGTTTTAAAAGACCGCAGATCACACGGCCAAGGGTGGATTTTCCGCTTCCGGATTCCCCAAGTATTCCCAGGCAGGTTCCCTGTGAGACTTTTAAGGACACATCGAATAATACCTGGTTTCTGGTAGTCCCGAAAATTTTTTCCTGTCGTTCGCTCCGAAAGCTGACACATACATTATTTACTTCCAGCATGGGATATCTCCTTTCCATGTAAGATTTTGCGATAGTGGTGCATAACAGAAGAACGCTTTTCTATCAGCAGGCGGGTGTAAGGATCCTGGGCATGATTTCGGATATGCTCAAAGTCGCCACTGTCTACGATATGTCCGCTGTTCATGACCAGGATGCGGTCAGCTACTTTGGATATTGCCCCTAAGTCATGGGTGATGAAAGCATGGCAGTATTTTTGCTCTTTTTAATGCGGATAAATTCCTCCAGGATCTCATATTGAGTGATGGCATCAATGGCAGTTGTTGGTTCATCAGCGATCAGAAGCTCAGGCTGTAATGCCATGGCAATACCGATCATAATGCGCTGGAGCATACCACCAGAAAGCTGATGGGGGTATTTTTGCAAAACTTCTTCTCCATTTAAGATCTGCATCTGGTTCAGGATCTTTAGGCAGTGGGAACGAATCTCCTGGGCGTTCCATGTAGTCGTGAGCTTGGGCGAAGTCTCAGCATCTGATTTCCTATACGGTATAGAGGATCAAAACAGGTCATGGGGTTCTGAAGCACCATGGTGATCCGGTTTCCGCGAAGTCTGCGCAGTTCTTCTTTTGATTCTTTTAGAAGATCATGACCATCAAAAACAGCGCTTCCGGAAACATGGAAATTTTTATCTAACAGGCCCAAAATTGATTTTACAGTCATACTTTTTCCACTTCCAGACTCACCAAGGATTCCCAGGCATTCTCCTGGGTGGACTTCAAAATTTACGTTTTCAACCAGTTTTTTTGAAGTCTTACGGTATGTCAGTGTTACATTCAGGTTTTCAACTTTTAAAATGACAGACATTACAGCACCTCCTTTGGATCCAGTACATCACGAATGGCATCTCCCATTAAGTTAAAGGCAGAAACTAAAATAACGATGGCAATACCAGGGACCAGCATCTGGGCCGGATTGCTGGTCAGGACATTTTTTGCTTCACTAAGCATAGCCCCCCATTCAGGAGTAGGGGCCTGTACACCAAGTCCAAGGAAGGACAAAGTAGAAATATTGATGATAGCCCAGCCTACATCCAAGGAAGAGAGAACAGCCAGATCTGCTGCAATGGATGGAACCAGGTGTTTAAAAAGGATAAAACGTTCAGGAGTCCCTACACAGCGGGAAAATTGGACAAAGTTCCGGTCCCGGTACTGCATGACACCTGTGCGGATCATGCGGCATACCAGGCCCATTTAATAAAGACATTTGCCAGGATCACATTCTGTACGTTAATGCCCAGCAGTGCAACCACGGCAAAGACCATGATCTGGCTTGGGAAAGACAGCATTACATCTACTATACGCATGATCAGTTCTTCTGTAATACCACGGAAATACCCGGCCAGAAGTCCCATCAGAGCGCCAAGACCGATGGTACCTAACATAGTCAGTACGGCCAGACCAAGAGTGGGCCTGATTCCGTAGATCATGCGGGAGAGGATGCAGCGGCCAAGATTATCAGTACCAAGGGGATATTCTTTGCTGAATTGGGAAAATTTGTTAAGAATATTGGTAGCATAGGGATCATGTGGAGCGATAAATGGGGCAAAAATGCCCATTAATGCCACGATCAGTACAAGTGTTACTGTGATGACAGCAGTTTTATTATGAAGAAACCGGTGTAACATCAGTTGCTCTCCTTTCGCATACGGGGGTCAGATACGGTTTGCAGGATATCAAACAGCAGGTTAAACATAACAAACAGGACACCGATCAGAAGAACATAAGTCTGGATAACAGGATAATCCCGGTTGAAAATGGAACTGATGCACAAGGTTCCCAGTCCAGGCCATGCAAATACATTTTCTACCACAATAGTTCCGGAGATCAGCTGCGGGATACTCATACCAATGGCAACAATGCAGGTATGCATGGAGTTTTTCAGAATATGTTTTACCAGAATGGATCTTTGAGTGAGACCGCGGACATTGGCGTAAAGTACATAATCCTGTTTCATATTTTCAAGCATATTGTTGCGGATCAGGCGGATATAGGTAGAAATATAGCTTAGGGATACAGTAAAAGCCGGAAGAATGAGATGCCTGATTGTACCGTTCCCACTGGTAGGCAGAAGGTCAAGTTTAATGGAGATCAGCCACATTAACAGAAGTCCCACCCAGTAAGGCGGCATAGCAGTGGTCATAAATACAAGGCCCCGCATGAGCCGGTCAAAACCAGCCATCCTTATATACTGCACAAAGAAAGCCGATAGGAAGACTTAAAAGGATCACCATAATAAGGGAAGCACCGGCAAGTTGTAAAGTAGCAGGCATACAGCGCAGCAGTTCTCCTGCAACAGTGCGACTTGGGTTTACATAACTAATTCCAAAATTGCCGTGAAGACAGTCCAGTACCCAGGTAAAGTAACGGACCAGGTAAGGCTTGTCCAGCCCAAGCTGGGCACGGACCTCAGCAATGGCATCTTCCGTGATAATGGGAACCTGACGTACACGCAAAGCTACTTCAGCCGGATCAGAAGGAATCAGATTGATAAAAACGAAGCATACAAAGGAAATAATGAGAAGGAGCGGAATGGAAGACAGGATCCGCTTGATGATATAGGGTTTCAAAATAATACCTCCGCTTGGAAAAATAAATGTGGTAAAGGATCTAATTGGAACAAAGCCGCCTCAAGGGAGACGGCTTCATGCACATTTTACGAATACTGGCGGCAGCTGCGGGAGTGCCATCGGCACGTAACAACAGACTTTTATCTCAGTGGGAGTCCATTCTCCGACTGAGATAAACGCTCCGCAAGGATGCGCAGTGATTCTGATAGGAATATGTCAGCTTCGCTGACCAGAATCACGCGCCAATCTCACGGACGTTCGACTTGAATTGTGGTGATGTCAACATCAGGTGACATGTCCGTTTAGAAAGAGAAATCCTGGAATGGACCTCATACTGAGTCTGGGTAAAGTGGAAGCCTTTCATATCGGAACGATAGATTGCTTTGTTGCATTCATAAGTCAGCGGAATGTAAACTGCGTCTTCATGGAGATGAGTCAGAACGTAGGTGTAAAGTTCCTGGCGTCTGTCTTCATCTGTGGTGACCAGGATCTCAGTAATAGCATCATCGATCTCTGCTTTATCATCCAGACCGAGCTGTGCTGCATAATCGCCGTATACAGGTGCACGCATGGCAGCCAGAGAGGACTGGGGATCGTAAGGAGTACCCCAGCAGATATTAAATACCATATCAAAATTACCTGCTTTCATATTGTCACGGTAAGACTGTTCTTCCTCACCATGTATGTTTAAGGAAACACCGATGGACTGGTATTCGCTCTGAAGATACTCTGCAATGGATTTTTCAGTAACGCTGTCACTGTTGTAGAGAAGATCAATATTTAACTGTTGTCCATCTTTTTCACGGACATTGCCGGAACCCATTTTCCAGCCTGCGTCATCCAGGATCTGTCCAGCTAGTTCTAAGTTATAAGCATATGGTTCCAGTTTAATATCACAATATGGAATTGTGGAGGCAAACAGAGTATCTGCCGGTTTTTCCAGTCCATAGAAAATACCGTCAGAGATATTCTGCTTATTGGTTGCGTGCTGAAGGGCGACGCGCACGTCTTTTTCTGAAAGAATGTCAGAAGAAGTATTCAGGACGATCTGCCTGGTGGAAGTTGGCTCAGAAAGCTCTACGGTAAATTTATCACTGTCCAGATACTGGTTGATGGCATCTGCATCGATCATATTTTTTCCGAAGATCATATCGATCTCACCTTTTTCCAGAGCCAGGATACGGGTCTGATTATCCGGGATGACTTTCACTGTGATGGTTTTAATAGCCGCTGTTCGCCCCAGTAGTTTGGATTTGCCTTGAATACGGCATATTCATCAGTAACGAACTCATCCAGCACATATGGACCAGTACCTATATAGGCTTCTACCCCATCCTTGGTGCTGCCGTTTTTCATGGCTTTCGGTGAGATCATGGCAAATGGTCTGGTCACGCCAAGCTCTGTTAAAAGAGGATAATATGGTTCAGATAATTCGATCACAAAGGTATTTTCATCTGGAGCATCTACTCCTACTAACAGATGCATCATTTCCAGCCAGGTATGGCGGTCTTTATTTTCCAGGATCGCGTCAAAGTTTGCTTTGATGGCATATGCGTCACACTTTTCACCATCTGAAAATGTTACGCCTGAACGGATGTGGAAAGTATATACTTTACCATCTTCACTGACATCCCAGCTTTCTGCCAGGCAGCCCTCAAAACCGTCAGTGGTAATATTGACCAGTCCTTCGTATAACATTTCCTGGGCATACATTTCGCCGGCATATAAATGTGGGTTTAAATCGCGGATATCGCGATAGTTTACGAAGATCAGGTCTTCTTTTGTACCTTCAGCTGTAGTGGTAGTTTCTGAAGGCTTAGAATCTGCAGCAGAAGATGCAGAGTCAGAAGCGGATGAACCGCAGCCGCTTAATAAGGCGGTGCCTAAGAGACCTGCCAGAAGCATTGTGCCCCATCTTTTTTTCATGATAAGTTTTCTCCTGTTGTAAGAAATGTACTCTCGGAATCTTTTTGTACTTGATTTTGCGAGACTCTGAGAGGATATAAAATATAATGTTGTTTGTTCATTCGCCTGAAACGAACGATAGAGAGTATAACACAGGTTAGTTAAGACTTACTACTGATGAAATTGGAGGGGCTTAGTTATTCCAAAATGTTATAACTGAACTAAAATATCTACAGGATATCCTTAAAATGGCAGATAAACCATTCAGCGGCTTTGCTTAATTTTGCATGATCCGGCAGATATAGCCAATAAGGAGAAAAGGCTCACAGTTATTGATCCGCAGCTGCCGGACATCATATTGGCGGTACTGATCATAAAGGAAATTGATGCCGAGACTGCATATATCCGTGTTTAATAACAGGTTAATGGTCAGGTGATCACTGTTGGTATAAACGGCGTAGTGGAGCTGCTCTGTGCTGATCGCTCCAAGGCTTACATGGTTCAAGTGGTGTTCTACGGAGAAAAAATCCCTTACACCCCTTACAAAGGAAAGAGAGGAAAGCTCTTGAAAGTCAATGCTGTCATCCTGGTAGCGGGGATGCCTGGGGCCTACATAAACACAGGCTTCTTTTCTGTCAAGAGGAACGAATTTAAGTTTTTTGTGGGACAGAATGTGCTGGAACTGGTGGAGCTGCTTTTGCGCAATATAAACGATGCCAATTTCAGAAAGCCCCTGGGCTACCCGGTTGCTGATCTCCTCCACAGTGCCTTCTAAGTGTTCCACAATGTAAGAATCTCCCATTTCTTTGTAAAAATCTGTTAATAGGCGGGAGATCATATTGCTGGGGTAAGTAGCGAGACTGAATTTTTGACCTTGATTGTGATCAGTCAATGAGTTGATCAGGCTTACATTATGCAGTATATTCTGGGCATATTCCCGGACTGTTTCACCGTAAGGGGTAATGTGGATACCCCGGCTGCTGCGCTCAAAAAGAGGCCGTCCCAGCTCTTTTTCCAGAGAACTGATCACTTTACTCACATTAGGCTGTGTAGTATAAAGACATTCTGCTGCCTGATTAAAGCTGCCTTTTTCACATGTGATCATAAAATATTCCAGCTGACGTAATTCCATAGGTTCCTCCCTGAAGTGCAGTAAACAGTAAGTTTATGCTAACCACTATAACAGAAAAAAAGACAGCGCACAATCAGCAAATTCAGCTGCTGATCATGCAACATGTGAACAGTAATAAACAACTTGACAATTTTTACCAATAAATGTTATTCTGAATGTGAACAGGGAGCTTGTGAAGCAGGCTGAGAGGAAGTAATCGAACTTCGACCTATTGTACCTGATGTGGGTAATGCCAACGTAGGGAAATAATGTGTCGCATATTGTATTTATGTATAATACGTATATTTTGCGGTCCGTTCCTTATGTGGGCGGACCGTTTTCTTTTTTCTGCGTAAAGACTGATGATCAACATACGCAGCAGAAATATGTGCAGTAAATGTGGAAAACATTCCGTCCGGGTGCCCTTTCTGTGGAAAAATATGATGTGAAGGAGAATGAAAATGAACTACACAACACAGATGGATGCTGCCAGAAAAGGAATTATTACAAAGGAGCTTCAGGCAGTAGCAGAAAAAGAGCAGATGGATACAGCGCAGTTAATGCAGCTGGTGGCAGAGGGAAAAGTAGCCATCCCTGCAAACAAAAACCACAAATGCCTGGATCCTAATGGTATCGGTTCCATGTTAAAGACCAAGATCAATGTAAATCTTGGAACCTCCAGAGACTGTAAAGATCTGGATATGGAGCTGCAGAAAGTAAATGACGCAGTAAAAATGGGTGCAGAGTCCATTATGGATTTAAGTTCATGGGGCGATACCCAGAAATTCAGAAGAAAGCTGACTGCTGAGTGTCCGGCCATCATTGGTACTGTACCGATTTATGATGCAGTGGTATACTATCATAAGGCACTGAAGGACATTACTACTGAAGAGTGGTTAAAGATTGTGGAAATGCATGCGCAGGATGGTGTGGATTTTATGACCATCCACATTGGCATTAACCGTTCAACTGCCCAGCGTTTCAAGCAGAATAAGCGTCTTATGAACATTGTATCCAGAGGCGGATCCATTATTTTCGCATGGATGGAAATGACTGGAAAGGAAAATCCATATTATGAGCATTTTGATGAGATCCTGGATATCTGCCAGAAATATGATGTGACCATCAGCTTAGGTGATGCCTGCCGTCCGGGATGCTTAGAAGATGCTACCGATGTTTCACAGATTGAAGAGCTGGTAACATTAGGCGAGCTCACAAGAAGAGCCTGGGAGAAGAATGTCCAGGTGATCATAGAGGGACCAGGCCATATGCCTCTTAATCAGATCGCAGCTAATATGCAGATCCAGCAGAGCATCTGCAAGGGCGCTCCGTTCTATGTATTAGGACCTCTGGTTACAGATATTGCACCAGGATATGATCATATTACAGCGGCTATTGGTGGTGCGATCGCAGCAACCCTACGGAGCATCATTTTTATGCTATGTAACACCAGCAGAACATCTGAGACTGCCGGATCTGAATGACGTAAAAGAAGGTATCATCGCTTCCAAGATCGCAGCTCATGCAGCTGACATTGCAAAAGGTGTCAAAGCGCTTCTGAGTGGATCGTCAGATGGGAATGGCAAGAAAGAAACTGGACTGGGAAAAGACCTTTGAGCTTTCTATTGATCCGGAAAAGGCAAGAAACTACAGAGCATCTGCAAAGCCGGAAAAAGAAGATACCTGCTCTATGTGCGGCAACTTCTGTGCTGTAAAAAATATGAACCGTATTTTAGACGGCGAGATTGTAAGCATTTTTGATGAATGATATAATAGGCCATTGACCAGTGAACAGCCTGCGTAAGCAGGCAGTAAAGCGTGTAAGCACGGGTTCACGAGTGGGCATGAGCAGACACAGGAAAGGGAGAGAAACATGAAATTTGACAAAAGCCAGTTGTTGATCTATGCAGTAACCGACCGGCCTGGACCGGAAGTATGAGCCTTTATGAACAGACGGAAGCAGCCTTAAAGGGCGGCGCTACCATTGGTGCAGCTTCGTGAAAAGGACTGCGGGATGACAATGTGGAAGAATATCTGGAAGAGGCGAAAAAAATGCGTGCTCTTACAGAAAAATATAATGTTCCTCTCCTGATTGATGATAATATAAAACTGGCTGGACTTTGTGGTGCAGACGGTGTTCATGTAGGACAGAATGATATGGATGCCGGTCTTGCCAGAAAGCTTCTTGGACCGAGCAAGATCCTGGGAGTCACAGCCAAAACTGTAGAACAGGCATTAAAAGCCCAGTCACAGGGGCTGACTATTTAGGCAGTGGTGCCGTATTTGGCACATCTACCAAAAAAGATGCCCGTCCAATGACCATGGAACAGCTGCAGGCTATCTGCGCATCCGTATCTATCCCGTGGTAGCTATCGGAGGTATCTGCCTGGACAATATTGAAAAGCTGAAAGGAAGCGGTGCAGTGGGAGCTGCCATTGTATCAGGTATCTTTGCAGCACAAGATATTGAAGCAACCACCAGGGAACTTCGGGAGAAAATGGAGCGCAATTCTTCTGAAAAATAATGAATTCAATTGCTGGGTTTGTTAT
>ENA-OQAZ01000573-OQAZ01000573.1-human-gut-metagenome-genome-assembly--contig:-NODE-573-length-20158-cov-1.732764_pt1 | contig 20158 bp, 25 predicted proteins | sample MGYA00242737_ERZ504531 | MGnify/ENA primary metagenome ERZ504531 (study PRJEB26092, sample SAMD00036244) | human gut metagenome | host: Homo sapiens | study: EMG produced TPA metagenomics assembly of... | reverse complement strand
CAATTCTAATTATATGGGTTGGGGAGGCCAGTGGGCTTTATGGAAGCCGACAGTATATGAGACCAACCGGTGGCTATACGGATAACTTCTGGGAAGAGGAAGCAGAGTATGCAGCATCTAGCGATAAGAATTTGTACTCTCCACTAGAAGGATTTAGTTTTGACGCAACAGATGTAAAGACAGAAGTCGCACAGAGAAATCAGATTTTCGGAGATGCACAGAAACTTTTAGAGGTTGGACTTGCAGGAGATACGGATACAGCACTTGAAAAGATTAAGACAGATAGCGAAGGTGCAGGTTTCCAGTCGGTATTAGATGAATATCAGAGACAGATTGATGAGTTTTTGGCAGCAAAGGATAAGTAAAAATAAAAATTAGAAAAGGAGATTTTATTATGAAGAGAAGAGGATTATGTGGATTACTGAGTGTAGCAATGGCAGCGGGAACAATGGCAGCAAATTATATACCGGCAGCGGCAGATGAGCTTGAGCCTGTTACCCTTCACTTTATCTTCTATGGAGATAAGAAGTCAGCGACTGATGAAGTATGGGATGCAAATTGCAGGATTATACAAGAGATAGTTAAACTGTGATTTTGATGTACAGTTTATCGCAGGATCAGACTATAAGAACAAGCTGACGGTTATGGCTGCAACAGGCGATACTTGGGATATGAACTTTGACTCCAACTGGACTGGAATTTATCAGATGATGGCAAAGGATGCCTATATGAATCTGGATGAGCTGCTTCCTGAGTATGCACCAGATCTGTATGCAAAGTATGAGGAGACTGGTATTTTAGATTCTGCAAAGAATAAGGGACATATCGTATGCTTGCCATGGACAATGACAATGAATAATCGTCCATTTATCCAGTGGAGAGGTGATCTGCCGAGAAGGCAGGAATTGAAGTTGATAAGGATAACTTAAATGATCTGGAAGGTGTTGATAAGTTGTTACATCAGTTAAAGGAAGCATATCCAGACAAGTATACCATTGAGAGCTGCGGTCTTGTCAGTGCTGGATGGATGTCTGTAGATGATGATATGGGTCTTTATATTGATCTGTCCGATCCAGAGTGAAGGTAGTCCCAGCAGAGGAGATCCTGACTATGTTGAAGGCTGTGAGTATGCACGAGAAGTGCAGGAGGATGGCATCATCTGGAAGGATATTTTGACCGATAACTTAGATAAGAATAGCTTGATTAATGAAGGAAAGCTTCTGACAAAGTGGGGTACTCACGAATTTGCTCATTCCAATCGTCCTTGGGTAGAGGAAGGTGCTTACTGGGATTACACAGAAATTTATTCCGAACAGACTGGTATGCAAACCGTACACCGCTTGCAAATGCAATGGCAATCTCAGCAACCAGTGAGATCCAGAGAGAACATTGATGTTCTTAAATATGCTTGAGAATGATGAGACTCTGTACGATATGGTTCAGTATGGTATCGAAGGAAAGACTTATGTATTAAACGGCGAAGAGGCTGCTTATCCGGAAGGTATGGACGGTGCAAGCTCTAACTATATGGGTTGGGGCGGCCAGTGGGCTTTATGGAAGCCACAGTTTATGCGTCCGACCGAGTCCTACAGTGAGGGCTTCTGGGAAGAGGAAGCAGCGTATGCAGCATCCAGTGATAAAAATATCGTTTCTCCTCTTGAAGGATTCAGCTTTGATGCAACCAATGTGACAACTGAGTCGCACAGAGAAATCAGATTTTCGGTGATGCCAATAAGCTTTTGAAGGTTGGTCTTGCAGGTGATGCAGATGAGGCAATCGAGAAGTTAAAGTCTGACAGTGAGTCTGCTAACTTTGATGCCGTTTTGGAAGAGTTCCAGAAGCAGATTGATGAGTTTTTAGCTGCAAAGAACTGATTATAATGTGTAAGTAACGAGCAATTCGTAGGCATTATATAGAAAAAAATAGAAGAGAAAGGCTCCCGATGATCCCCGATTGTCGGGGGCCTTTTAAAAAGGAAAGGCAGGACAATACATGAAGACAACCGTACATATTATTTCTCATTCCCATTGGGATCGAGAATGGTATCTTCCTTTTGAAAAACATAGAATGCATCTGGTAGAGCTTGTGGATGCAATTTTGGAAAAATTTGAGACAGATGAAAATTATAGAAGTTTCTTTCTGGACGGCCAGACAATTGCGCTTGATGACTATTTAGAGATTCGTCCTGAAAAAAGAGAGCAGGTGAAAAAATATGTCAGAGAGGGCAGACTCTGGACAGGACCTTGGTATATTCTTCAGGATGAGTTTTTGACGAGTGGCGAGTCCTGTGTGAGAAATCTTCTGACAGGTATGGAGTCGGCAAAAAAATATGGAAAATTGAGTCATGTTGCTACTTTCCAGATGCGTTTGGCAATGCAGGACAGATGCCGCAGGTGTTAAAACAGGCAGGGATGGAGGCGATTGCATTTGGTCGAGGGGTAAAACCAGTTGGACTTAACAATGAGGTGAAGGGTGGTCAGTATGAATCCACTTTCTCAGAGATGAATTGGCAGTCACAGGATGGAAGCAGCCTGCCGGGAATTTTGTTTGCAAACTGGTACAATAATGGTATGGAGATTCCGGTTGATGAGGCAGAGGCAAAAGCTTACTGGATGAGCGATTGGAGAAGGCTAGAAAATATGCCGGAACAAGTCAGCTTCTTTTTATGAATGGTTGCGACCATCAGCCGGTACAAAAAAATTTTGCACAAGCAATTGAGACGGCTAGAAAGCTCTATCCAGAGATCGAGTTTATTCACTCTGATTTTGAAACCTATGCGAAGGCTGTGAAGGCAGAGATGACCGAGCAGACTTCTACAGTAGTAGGAGAGTTGATCAGTCAGGAGACAGATGGACGATGGACACTTGTAAATACCTGCTCGGCAAATGCCGATTTAAAGATTGCAAATAGAAAAGGTGAGAGTGCACTGGAAAGACAGGCAGAGCCAGCCTATGCAGTCGCCTCTATTTTGGGAGCAGTTTATCCGGAGGATTTGTTTTCTTACAGCTGGAAGAAGTTAATGCAAAATCACCCGCATGACAGTATCTGCGGTTGTAGTGTAGACGAGGTCAATCGTGAGATTGAGGCGCGTTTTGCAAAGAGTTTGCAGGTTGCAGAGGAGCTATATAAAAACGGACTTCATCTGATTGCAGACCAAATTGATACCAAATTCGTTACTAGCGATGATGGAAAAAAGCAGATTACATTTGCTGTATTCAATTTTTCTGGTTGGAAGAAGACGCAGGTTATAACAGTAGAGCTTGATGCAAAGAGAATTTATGAAAATCTGACCCAGTCTTGGAATGAGTTAGAGGGTGAGTCTTTTCCTGAGTTTGCTTTGTATGATGTGAGTGGTAAATAAAGTAAATGGCAAAGATCGAGAGAAAGACAACTGACATTTGGCTATGATCTTCCAGATCGGATCGCTTTCCGTCAGCCGTAATATGGCACAGAGAGTGCAGGTGACATTTGAGGCAGAGGATGTCCCAGCAATTGGCTATCAGGTCTATGTATTAAAAGAAGCAGAAGAAAGTTTGTCGACAGACACCCATGAATTGATAGAAACATCGACAGAAACGACAGAAGCTACTAGCAAAGACAAGGAATTTGTGATGGAAAATGAGAATGTTTTTGTGCGCATCAACTTGGATGGAAGCTTTGATTTGACTGATAAAAGACTGGCCATACCTTTGAAAATTGTGGTATTTATGAGGACACCGGCGATATGGGAAATGAATATATTTATATTCAGGATACCGATCGTCAAACGATTACAACTAGGAATATCCCGGCAACAATTTTTGTCGAAGAAAATAGTGCAATTCGCTCTGTAGTAAAAGTGAGACATGAGCTTGAAGTGCCAGAGGCAATTGGAGATGAGATTTTGCCTCAGAGATATTCCTGTGTGGATCTGTACCAGAGAAAGGCAAAAAGAAGCGAGAAGCTTGTGAAGCTATCAATTGAGACAACACTTACGCTTGAGCACCATGCAAAGGGAGTAAAGGTGCAGACAACAGTTGTGAATACAGCAAAGGATCATCGACTGAGAGTGTTATTCCAGCTGGACTTGACAGCGATATGCATTTTGCAGATTCTACATTCGAGGTTGTGAGACGACCAAACCGCCATGGAAAGGCATGGACCAATCCGAGCGCATGTGAGCATGAGCAGTGTTTTGTTGCGATGGAAGATAAAAATGCTGGAATACTGGTGGCAAACCGTGGTCTGTATGAATATGAGATTCTTCCAGATGAGGAAAATACGATTGCGTTGACACTTCTTCGATCAGTTGCAGAGATGGGCGACTGGGGATATTTCCCAACACCGCAGGCGCAGATGCAGGGAGCTATACGCTGGAGTATGCAATATTCCCGTATGAACCAGAAATGTGTGCAGAGGCATTTGCACTTGGCTATGGCTATCAGCATGATTTGGCAGGTGTACAGCTTGGTATGAACAGAGAGAAGGAAACAATCTTCACACCGCAGGCTCAGAGTGGAATCCTTCCTATTAGAAAGAGCTTCTTTGAGTGGAAAGGAAATGGACTGAATCTGACAGCATTTAAGAAAGGCGCAAATAGTGAAGACATCTTTGTTCGCTTTGTCAATACGTTGGAAACTGATGTGAAGCTTACAATCAAGAAGGCCGACTGGATGAAGGGCATCTATCAAAGCTCTGTGATTGAGGAGAAAAAAGAGACGATTGACGAAGAAAATGGTGTATTTTCAGTTGTCATAAAACCATATCAGATTGCTACATTTGGTCTGCAGCCGAAAGAGAGGTAAGGGAGAATAGATGGAAGAAAATGAACAGGTAATGTCTGATGAGATTCGTGAGGAGGTTGAGTGGTGCAATATCCGCTGGTTTGACGGGGCAGATACAGGAAAGCGCGTTCTATTAATCGGAGATCGATCACACTTGGCTATGGCAATGTGGTTTGCGAGAAGCTAAAGGAAAAGCAAATTCATACGGCATGGCTTTGCACATCAAAGAGCATCGACAACCCTTCACTTCGAAAGGAAATCGAGTATGCGATGAGCGAGTATCCGGTGGAACTGATTCATTTTAACAATGGACTTCATGGATGGCATTTAAATGAAACAACCTATGCAGATGCACTTGAAAAGATGCTTGTCTGGATCAAAGAGACCTATCCGATGTGTAAGCTTGTGTTTGCAACAACGACGCAGAGTGTGCGAAGTGAGTATGAGCATGAGCAGATACAAAAAAGAAACAAAAAGGTGTTAACACTTGCAGAGAAGTTAAAAATTTGCGTTGATCCGCTTGCAAAGCTTGACGATACAACCAGTCAATTTTTGACAGATGGTGTTCATTATCAAGCTGGCGGTTATCAGATTCTTGGAAGTGCGGCGGCAGAGTGTATCTGCCGCCAGATCGGATAGGAAGCTGTAATATTAAGATCGGATTCCATTTCGATAGTCACGCGGTGAGACACCGGTATATTTTTTAAAGACATTTGAGAAATATTGGGCACTGTCAAAGCCTAAATGTTCAGAGATGGCCTGTAATGCTGTCATTCTCGCAAGAGAGACAGCGACAGGCTTCTTCCATTCTCTGCTGCAAAATATATTGGGAGATCGTTTGCCCAGTCATCTGGTGGAAAAATCTTGAAACATGAGAACTGTTGTAGCAGACAGAGGAGGCAATCTCGTTCAGCGTCAAATTGCGGTTCAAATTAGCCTGAATGTAATCTTTTGATCCGTTGCAGTGTCTGATGTCGAGAGTTTTGTTCTGCATTTACCGACAGTGAGAGAATGGCATCGGCGACCGAGTTAAAATAGTCAAAAACCTGTCCCCAATTATCAAATTGATCAATATGATACAGGCGAAACAGTCCAGTGCGAAAAGCCAACGATTTTTCAAGATCATGCTGTAAAATGTACTCAATAAAGACATTTGAAAGTTCATGATACAGATGGATTGCACCAAGTTTGTGCATACTTGCGTGTTTACTCCAAAAGTCATTGGCATCAGCTAAGGCTTTTTTTATATGAACTGGATCTTTGGCATTTAAACCGAATCGAAGGCTTGAGGCCAAATCTGGAAGCGTAACAGTATATTTTTTAGAAGAATCGACATTTTTTTGACGATCAGGACAAATGAAAAAATACTGACCGATTTGGGCAGAGCGCTCAAAAAGAAATTCATCGAGAGTGGCAGATAACTGTGCGTAAACACAACCGATTTGTTCCCAGCAAAGCGCAGTGTCAACCAAAATAAAAATAGGTGAAAGCTTGTCAAAAAGTGAAGAGTTTCCATCAAAATTAAGAGCTTCCTTGATATATAAAAGCATTGCATCTGCACTTTTTTTTCAGAGTAGCAGACGGCTGCAAAAATACAGCCCACAGTGATGGATCAATAGGACAAATGAAAACCTCAAAGCGATCATCCAGACGGGCAGACAGTTCTTTCAAAGTGGATGTGATAAACTGTGGATCTTCCGCATACGAAAAAGCAGCTTGTTCGCCTGGTAGTTTTAAAAGAAGCAAGAAAAGTCTCTCTTTAAATCAAATGCAAATGAACTTGGCAAAAACGATACTATTTCTGTAAAAAGAGAGATATGCTGACCAAGCAACAATTTTTTTAAAGGATCTCGGTAGAGTAGATAGTTTACATATAAATCTCTGGAATGCTCTTTTGACAGTAGCTTTCTGTGCTCGGTTTCAAAATCAAGCTGTGAGATTGCATCTCGCACAGCTTTTAAAATCGTATCATTGTCCTCTGTTTTTAATAAAAACGTGGCATTTTTTAATTTAGAGGAACGATAAATATAGTCAAAATCGGCATATCCAGTTAAAAAAATAATTTGACAGGACGGCCAGATTTCTGCAAGCTCATCAGCAATTTCTAGCCCTGTTTTTCCTGGCATATTGATATCAAGAAGAATCAGATCAATTCGCTGTGAATTAATGATTTGCATCGCTTCATCAGAATAGCAGCAAGTCAAAATATCCAAATCAAGCTCGGACTGGGCGCTGATCAATTCATAGATCGATTCGACAAGATAGCGCTCATCATCGACAATTAAAAGACGGTACATAATAAAAACTCCTTTGAATCAAATATTTTAGAGGCTGGATGAAAGGTAAGTTACTTTGACGCTTTTGGGGGAGCAGGCATCTGTTTGCGCGGCAGAGTCAGTGTGATTTTTAAGCCGCCCAAAGGGGAGCGGGTGATGGTCAGCGCATGTTCAATTGAGAAATAGAGCTGCAATCTTCTCGCAATATTTAAAAGGCCGGTTGTCTCAACTGAAAGGGAACCACTTGTCACCTGAGATATCTGCTCTTGCATGGTTTCTAATTGTGCATCGGACAATTCCTCTCCATTGTCTTCAACAAAAATATGTACAAGTTCTTCGTCTGCTTGGATTGTTACCTTTAACAGCCCACCGCGGATTTTTTGTTTTAGCCCATGTCCAAATGCGTTTTCAAGAAGAGGCTGCAAGATCAGTCTTGGCACGGTGATTTGGGCTAACTGCTGATCAAGCTCATCCATCTCAACTTTGATGCGCCCATCAAAGCGAAAGCCTTGAATGTCAGCATAGACGCGGGCATGCTCGTATTCATCCGAAAGTGGCACCTCATCGCTTGTATTTCTTGTCAGAAAGCGAAAATAGACACCGAGCTCACGGGAAAGTTCTTTTGCAGGCTCTTTCATATCGCGTGCGATCATCTGGTTCAGCGTAAAAAAGCTGTTGTATAAAAAGTGCGGATTGATCTGTGCCTGAAGCTGTTTTAGCTGTGCCTTTTCAAGAAGAAGTGTCTGTTGAAATTCTTTTTGAATCAACTCGTCAAGCTGCTCGGCCATTTCGTTAAAGCTGTCGTAGAGAGGAACGAACTCAACAAATTTGGACCATCAATTCGAATATCAAAATGGCGATCGCGCAGTTTGATAAAGGTGGCAGACAAATCGTCAATCGGTTTTTTGATGATTCGAAAGGTTGTAAAAGCAAATAGAAGAGCAAACAGCAAAAGAGCTGCTGTATAGAGAATACAGTATTGAACGGAAAATTCCAATTCCTGGAAATAATTCGCTTGTCGGAATTAATTGCAAATAGGTGGCACCGATGGTTGTTAGCTCAAAGCGAAGTAGACAGTATTTCGTCCCATTTAGATGAACAAAAGATTGGTTGTCCCTCTCGGTGAGCGCAGTTTTTGTAACATCTTCCTCTAAATTAGAAACAAAATTTTCACCAATCTGAAGAAGATAGTACGAATTTGGATATAGGCGTGTATCTTCAAATAGTTCTTCTAACCCGGGAATGGAATAGACCGTCTCCACAATGATATGTGGATTTGTCCATGACGAGTACTGGACAAAGGAGAAATTCCCATTGTGCATTTTGAGCTGCTCTGGCAAGTAGCGCAAGGAAAGAAGAACATCAATCTCATCATCTGACAAATCTGTGCTACTTCCGATGGCATGTTTGTGTTGGATAATCATAGGCATTGTCCGGATTGTAGGTCAGATGAAGCAGAGGCAGATGAAGGCAGATGTTACTCACAGAGGAATTGCTTAGCTGAATATTGTACAGTGTATCGCGGATAAAATTTACCTGACTCATTCGCTCATAGGTTGACATTGGATCGTTTGGATTGGAAATTCGGCGCACACGGCTGTTTGTCAAAAGTGATGCAGCGAGCGTGTTGGTCTCCAAAAACTTTTCATCAATGCTTTGCAGTTGGTCGTTTACTCGGTCGTGGGCAGAAGAAATCGTATGAGTTCGGATCGAGTGAAGCGAATACCATTGAAAAGAAAAGCCTATGACAATCACTGGAAAGACCAAAAAGAGAAAGAAAAATTGAAGTCGTTTTAAGATACTGGATTGTTTCATGTCGATCTCCTTTGTGGTATACTAATATCATTATAAAAATCAGAAAAACGATTGTCAATTAGGAAACCAAAGGTGCAAAAATATTACAAGTTTGGTAAAAAGGAGGCAACACGATGAAACCAGTGCATTTTTATAGCTGTCTGTCAAAGGCACTTGTGGCAGGACTCATTTTGACAGGTGCTTTGTCTACGAAAGTTTTGGCAGAGGAAGCAGATCCAAAATGGAAAGAACCCTACGACACACCCGTAACGATAACGACAGTGCGAGGAACTGGGGCGGTTGCATTTCATTTTGATCCGGGAGACAGCATTTCAGACAATCTGTGGACGCGAAGTTTTCAAAATGTGCTAAATGTAACAGTGAAAACAGACTGGGTCAGTAGCGACTATGACATCAAATTAAATCTTGCGATGGCAGCCGGAAAGCTTCCAGATGTGTTTGTTGTAAATACAGAGCAGCTAAAGCGGCTTGAGAATGCTGGGATGCTAGCTGATTTAACTGATGTTTATGAAACATGGGGATCAGATCGCTTAAAGTCCATTCTTAGTGCAGAGGAGGCTGTCTTAGAAACGGCAACTGTAGATGATAGATTGTATGCGATTCCTCAGCTAAGTTCAGGTTATCATCCAGAGCTTTTATGGCTTCGTTCTGATTGGATGGAGGAGCTTAAAAAAGAAAATCCGAAGACAGTGGACGAGCTTGAAGAAATTTTGCTTGGTATGAAGGAGCTTTCTGGAAACTATAGTTTTGCAGTTGGAGAAGATTTAGATTCACTGTATCATCTTGCAGTTGCGTGGGATGCGTATCCTGGCTTTTGGCAAAGACAAGAGGATGGGACACTTGTGTATGGCTCCGTCACCGATCAGATGAAGGAGGCGCTTTGTGATTGGCAAAGGTGGTATCAAGAAGGCATTTTTCGAAAGGATTTTGCTAACTTAAATAACGATGCGGTCAGTAAAGATATCTCCGATGGAAAAGCAGGTGCGATGACTTTTCGCTCAGCTTGGGGCTGGTATATGGGTTAGATGAGGTAAAAAGTCAGGGGGTGGAGGCCTGTTTTTGGCCGTGCGAGATTCCGACAGTCACAGGAAAAAAGGCAGTTTATCCGAGAAATTTCAAAAATAATGGCTATATTGTTGTGAATCGAAACTGCAAAAATCCAGAAGCTGTGATCAAAATAATTGATTACTATGTATACATTCTAAATGATGCCTATCAAGATGGTACGATGAGTTATGACGAGATTGTCCAGTATACGCAAAACAATATGCAGCATGCAACAGCGCCATTTACAGTAACCAATTCGACAAGCGACTATGAGCGCTATGAATGATTCAACAGGCGCTAGAGACAGGTGATGAGTCGGTATTAAAAACGGGTGGTGCTGCTGAGGTGTATCACGGCATCAAACGATGGAATGAACAAAAGGATTTATCTTGTGTTGGCTATGCCGTTCAGTTTGACGGAACAAAAAGTGGTGTCGGCATTGCCGATCAGATCATAAAGGAGGACCGTGTTGTGTCTCGTGGGCTATGGGGCGAGCAGCCGCAGGAACTTGATTGAATATGGGGATACATTAGACGACATTCTTCGAGAGGGCTTTATTCGCATTATAATGGGAGAGAGCGATATTTCATATTTTGATACGCTGGTGCAAGAGTGGTATGAGGCAGGAGGAGAGATTGTGACCGAAGCAGTCAATCGGATGTCCACCAGGTAGGGCATGAGGCTTCGATATACGGTATTGTCCACATCGGTTGCCTGATTGAGAAATCTAGAAAAATTTGTTTTTTAAAACCTTCTTAAAAAGGAAGAAAAATAGAGACATTTTGATCATCCTATGGTATACTCGCGGTAGCAAAAACAGTGCAAAACGGGTAAAAAAAGGATTGAAAAAAAGCACTGAAAGCCACGTGAAAAACCAGAAAGGGGAAAATAAAAATATGAATCTTTATGTTGATGTTCATGCAGGACGTGACGGAAATGGAACTGAAAAAATGCCATTTCGCCGTATTAATGAGGCTGCAAAGGTCGCAAAGCCAGGTGATACAGTGCTTGTAGCACCTGGTGTATATCGTGAGTATGTGGATCCTATTTTTGCAGGAGAGCCAGATGCACGTATTACATATAAGAGTACAGAGCCATTAGCAGCAGTTATTACCGGAGCAGAGCGTATCACCAGTTGGAAGCATTATCAGGACAATGTATGGGTATGCCGAGTGCCAAACAGTACATTTGGTGCATATAATCCGTATACTACATTTGTATATGGTGATTGGTATTTTGCCAAGGCAGACAAGCATACCGGATGTGTTTATTTAAATGACAGAGCATTGTATGAGACATCTTCGCTTGAGGATTGTATTAAGGGCGAAGTTTATGAGTGCAGCTGGGTTCCAGAGGAATCTGTTTACAAGTGGTATACAGAACAGGATCAGGAAACAGATGAGACTATTATTTATGCGAATTTTAAGGGAGCAGACCCGAACAAGGAAAATGTAGAAATCAATGTAAGACGTGAGTGCTTTATGCCGTCAAAGACAGGTGTTGGCTATATTACAGTAAGCGGGTTTACTGTGACAAAGGCTGCAACAACATGGGCACCGCCTGCTGCATATCAGGATGGAATGATTGGACCACATTGGAGCAAGGGTTGGATCATCGAGGACTGCGAGATCTCAAACAGCAAGTGTGCAGGAATTTCGCTTGGCAAATATCTTGATCCAGAGAATGACCATTACTTTACTACAAAATATGTAAAGAGCCCGACACAGATGGAGCGTGATGCTGTATGTCGTGGTCAGTATCATGGCTGGTTGAAAGAAAAAGTTGGAAGCCATATCATTCGCCGAAACAACATTCATCATTGCGAGCAGGGCGGAATCATAGGCCGTATGGGTGGTGTGTTTAGTATTATTGAGGATAACCATATTCATCATATCAACAACATGATGGAGTTAGGCGGTGCTGAGATTGCTGGAATTAAGATGCATGCTGCAATCGATGTGACAATGCGCCGCAATCACATTCATCATTGTACAATGGGTATTTGGTGTGACTGGGAAGCACAGGGAACAAGACTGAGCCAGAACCTGCTGCATGATAATCAGCGTCCGCCGTTTGCGTCTGTATTAAAGGGCGGCATGATGTCACAGGATATCTTTGTTGAAGTTGGACATGGCCCGACATTGATTGATAATAACATTATGCTTTCCGATGCAAGTCTTCGTTTTGCAACAGAGGGTGTAGCACTTGTCCACAATTTGATCTGTGGTGCACTTACTTGTGTGGGCGGAGGAACAGGACCGCGTTATACACCGTATCATATGCCGCATCGTACTGAGGTAATGGGCTTTATGACCGTACTTCATGGTGATGATCGTTTCTATAATAATATCTTTGTACAGAAATGGCCATCAGATGATATTATAACGATGCACGATTCAGATGATGGATTTGACACAGAAAATCGTGCAGCAGGTACCTGGATGTTTGATGAGTATCCGACATATGATGAGTGGATTTCTCAGTTTGATTTTAGTAAGCCTGCTGATATGGCAAAACTTTATGGCGCACACGAAGGAAAGTTGCCAGTATGGATTGAAGGCAACGCTTATCTTGGTGGTGCAAAGCCAAGTAAGAAGGATGTCAATGCTCTGATATCAACTGTCGCACGTGAGGATGTGCGCGTAGAGCTTGTTCAGAAAGAGGACGGTTATTATCTGGATACAAACGTATACGAACTGATCGAAGGCTTTAAAAATAGAATGATTGATTCAGATGTGCTAGGAAAGGCATTTGAGCCAGAGGAACGCTTTGAAAATCCTGATGGAACAGCAATCAGATTTGACAGTGACTATTTTGGAACGCATCGTGGTGTAGATGTCATACCAGGACCGTTTGCAGATGCTAAGGAATCAGTGAAGAAGCTGTATTAATCGAGATCTGTCAGATAGATACCCTCATAAACAGTTACAATGTTTGATAGGAGAAATTTATGGCACACTCAAATTTAAAAAAGGACGGAAAAACTAGTAAGAAACCGGCTGCCAAAATGCCAGGTGAATGGCTGTATTTAAACAAAGAAGAATTGCCGCTTCGCAAAATCTATGAGCTGTTTAATGAAGCGCAGAATGCTGAGTATTGGGAGGCAGCAGGTGTACTTGAAATTTCATTGCCAGAGAGTGGTACACTGGATATGGAAGATTTAGAAGGCACACTTGGTGATGACGAAGGCGATGCTTATTTGCTTCATAATGGCATTCGTACCGTATTTGCAGCTACAATTCGTCCAGAGGATTATGAAAAAGCAAAAGAGATTATGCTTTTTATAACAAAAAAGCTTGGCGGATATTTTTGCGCAGATACAGCAGATTTTAAGCCAGTTGTGGCAGCAAAATAAAAGAAACTGTAAAAATACTGTTTTGTGATAGTCAATAATTTACTGAGATAATTTGTCAATAGTAGGGCAGATATCTCAGTATTTTTTAAAAATATGGTTGACAGATGTATACCGCTATGCTATTATGAAGTTGACACAAGTAAACTAGATTAAACTACAGGAAGGAGTAAAAATGGCAAAGCACATTGTTTTATCTGACGGTGAATGGAAACTGATGAAACTTTTGTGGGAGAACCATCCGATGACGCTCGGAGATATGGTAGAAGCGATGCAGGATGATACGGCATGGAGCAAAGGAACGATTTTTACAATGCTTCGCCGCATGAGTACAAAAGGAGTTATTCGTATGGATGACAGCGGAAAGTACCAGCAGTATTATCCAGTGCTGCAAAAGGAGGAAGCAGAACAGGCAGAGACGCGAAGCTTTTTGGAACGTGTATATGATGGCAGCGTTGGAATGATGCTGTCGGCAATGGCGCATGAGTGCAAACTTTCAAAGTCAGAAATTGATGAGTTGTATGAGATCATTCGGGAGGCTAGAGAGGAGGAAAAATGACAGATTGGATAGTTGGTTCCAGTATTCTGATCGTGATGATCTTTGCAATACGCAAAGTTTTTGGAATGAGAATTCAGCAGCAGGTTTCGATATGCACTTTGGGCAGTTGTGATGATTCGTCTGCTTTGCCCAGTGACACTATGGAATAATCAGCAGCTAGTGCATAATATTACAGAAGTGTCCAGACAGATGTTTCAAAATACGAGTGGAACTAAAGTGGACAAGGTGGATTCAAATGCAGAACTCGGAATGGAAAATGGACAGAATGCAGGTGTAGGAGATGCGAGTAATACAGATCGCACGAAGAATGATTATACAGGAAACGTGAAAAATCAGAATGTCAATATGGGACAACAGAATGAACAGGAAATAAATCAGACAGAAAATCTCAAAATTACACTTGGACATAATGTTTCAATCAGACAGGAAAGGAGACAACGGCACAACAGCCTGAAGAAAATTCACAGTCAAAAGATAGCAATTCTAACATATTCCACAGTATAATAGCTCAACTAATAAGTATAGCTCCAGCCATCTGGCTTTATGGCAGCATTGCTGCAGGATGTTGGTTTGCTATACGTAAATATGCGTTTTTATCATATGCTAATGCGAAGCAGAAAACAGATAGATAGTAGTAGAAAACTACTAGTTTATCAGGTAAGTGGATTATCGTCACCATGTTTGTTTGGAATCATTCATCCAGCAATTTATCTGAAGGAGGAGACGAAACTGAAGGACGATCAAATTTTGATGATTCTTCAGCATGAGATATGCCATTATCAGCACAAAGATCATATTTGGTCTGTAATGAGAAGCCTTTGTGTTGCAGTCTGGTGGTGGAATCCACTGGTGTGGGCGGCAGCGGCAGAATCAAAAAGAGACTGTGAGATGGCATGTGATGAAGGAACACTAGAAACAATTGGGTGGGAAAATAAATTTTTGTATGCAAAGACACTAGTTGATGCTGTGTCGGATAAAAAAATTTTGGTATGACAGCAGCATCAACAATGGTATCAGGAAAATCTGATACAGAAAGGAGGCTGCGTATGATGCTTAATAAAAAGAAAACAAAGATGGCAAGTGTAGTACTTGCAGCAGTGCTTATGTTAAATGCAGCAGCATTATGCTTTGGAGGAGAAAGTACAGCTAAAAGCGAAACTCAGACTAATACTGCAAAGCAGACGGCACTTCCAGTACTTGCAGCAGTGGATGTGTATGAGCAGATACCAATAACGGATGACGTGGAGGAGTTTTGTGAGACATTTGGGCTGCTTGACAAGGAATGTATTGCGCAGATTACACCAGAGTGGATGAAAGACAGCGGTATTAAACTATTTCGCGATGGATTAAATGAGCGGGTATATTTAACTTGGCAGAATCAGCTTATGACACTTCCTCAGCTTGCAATTGGAAAATTTATTATGACATCTGATGTAGATATGCTAAGCAGTGCACTTGCAGATTTGGATGATGATGGAGTTTACGAGGTCTATTTTACTGCAAGAGCTAAGGTTGGTGGTGATAGTTTTTATGCAAATATGATTGGTGTTGCAAGACTTACAGATATGTCGTTTTATTGGGATTTTGATGCACAAGAACAAATGAACCAAAAATCAAAAGTGATGATGCTGACACAAAATGAGAGCAATGAGTTAATTTGGAGTGAGGCATCTTACAAAAAAGCAGATGATGAAAACAAGAGGACATATTATAATAAGCCTAGTGAGTATGCGTTAACGCCAACAGATGAAAAAAATGAACATCCAGTTACATTGTCTGAAGAAAGTTTTGTTGTAAGTCCAATTGACTTTGCAGTAGCTGGGTCACAAACAGTAAATTCAACTGAAGCGTCAGCAAATCTTAACACATCTGGTTGGTTAATTCCGACAGGAGGTCCGCGTTGGAGTTGGACAGTAGATGATTTAAAGAAATGGTATGGCGATGCAGCTGAAATTATTTCTGAAGATGAAAGTAAAACTATTGTAGAGATTTCAGATGTATATATCTGGCAAAGTAAGACATCTGTTGTTGCAACAGTAGATGCAGAGGTTGGTGTAACAAGACTGGATTATAAGATTGCTGATAATGATCGTGATGCTATCTTCAGCAAAATGAACAGCACTAATAAAACAAATCAGATTTTGGGTGGAACAAAAGAAGGAAATGAAAATATTTCTTACAGATGGGCTGGCAAGCAGGCTGCAACATTAGAGCTAGCAATGCAGAGACGTTATCGAGAGATTTGTATGGAGCGCGGTACATGGCTAGATACAGAAGAAAAGCGCTATGCAAATCAGATAAAAGCTCAAATGACAATTACGAGTGATGAATGTGAACTATCATTTGAGGGCGAACCGGAAATGGTGATTTTGTATCGCGAGCTGTTAGATCAATCAAGTGCTGAAACAGAAAAAGTAATAGAGAGTTTCAATCAATTATATAAGGAAGATGGAGATTCCTGCTGCTTCAATGGAACACTGGCCTGACAACAATGAGCGATTATCAATCAATAAATCTTGAAGAAAATCGCGAGGATAAACCGCTTCATGAGATGGCACATTTACTTATCGAAAATGCACAGCCATATCCTGCAGGTGGATTTGGAGAAGGTTTGTATGAGATGGGATTTAGCTTTTTGACACTAAGCTTAAAACAAGTGATGCAGATTTGACACTGAATCTTTATAAAGATGCAAATACAGGTGCAGGATTTATTCTTAGAGAAGATGGAAGCGGATATATTATGATTGCATTACAGAATGAAAATGATGCACAGGTTGGACTATTCTCATTTACACCATGTGACACTGGAAAAGAATTATATAATAAGACACTGGAGGAAATAAATAAGTACAATAAAATTGTAGTACAATAACGTTACGTAAATGGGGCGAGGCGGATGTGCTTTACGAGGCGATTCCCGTGTGGGAGCGGGCTTACGCAGTATCTGAGACAAAAAGGAGTGTAGAAGGCGCCGCGGGAACAAGGGCGCCGACAAAGTCACTTCGCCGAGTCCCCCTTGCGTGAACCTACCGGGTTACACCTCAAAGTTCACAATTTTTTCACAAAAAATCTCTTGCATTTTTGAGTTTGTGGTGTTATATTACATACCGAACAAAGGAAATGACCAGACAGGTCAGTTTCTTAACAAAACCTCTTGTCGAAGGCTGCTAAGGAATCAGATTTTTGGAGGAAAAGACAAAATGAATACTTTAAAAGCTGAAAAACGAAGCATGGACATCAAGCAAAGAAGCTCAGAAGAGAGGGATACGTTGTAGGCAACGTGTTCGGAAAGAAAATTGAAGGTTCTATCCCAGTAAAGTTTCATACACTGGAGTTAGAGAAATTCTTAAAGAAAGCACATAAAGGAAGTCAGATCATGCTTGATGTTGAGGGAACTCAGTATGATGCACTGATCAAGGACGTCGCATATAACCCTGTTGCAGGAAGAATCGATGAGATTGATTTCCAGGCACTGGTAAGCACAGAAAAAGTTCATTCTGTTGTTGAGGTTATCTTAGAGAATCATGATAAGATTGTAGAAGGTGTACTTCAGGAGAGCCTTGAAGAGATTGCCTATAAGGCATTGCCAGCAGATCTGGTTGATGAGGTCAGAGTTGATGTTGGCGACATGAAGATTGGCGATGTTATTCGTGTAAAGGATCTTCCAATTTATGCAGATAAGAAGATTACTATTATGACAGATCCAGATGCGGTTGTAGTAGCATTAAATGCAGCACACAATGCAGCAGTACCTGAGACAGAGACAGCAGAAACTGAAGAAGAGCCAAAGAAGGACGAATAATCTGGAGAAAATTATAAGTGAACAATTAAATGATTCGAAAAAAGGAATGGTCACGAAAATGACCATTCCTTTTTTGCACAAAAAAATATGAAAATTTATTACGAAGCAGTTTTTGTTTCAATTTGTGTCGGCTGCTGAACCAAAAATCCAGCCAGAATCTGGCGTATTACAGTATGGAGATAAGGAAGATATTCTTCAACTGATACTGGCTGGCCATACAAAATACAGCTGTAACATGTAGAACCAACGAGTTCGATAATTGTAAAGAGCATTAGCTCAGGCTCTGGACAGACATATGAATTTTTTTTCATCTGTTCAAATATATAATCATAAAACTGTAAAGACTCATCTGGCAGCGTATTTTCAAAAGCTGTTTTAAAAATCCCCCATGATAAATTCTTGGAAATAAAGGTTAAAAGACCGTGATCATCATTCAGGCGGCCGATGATGTAGTCGGCAACTGCGATAATCTGGTCTTCAAAGCTATTAAACTTCTGATCCAGCAGTGCATGGTGAGCATCTGCAAACAGCTGCCCTGCTTTGTGGGCAATCAGCTTATCCCTCAAATCATATTTATCCTTAAAATATAAATAGAAAGTTCCCTTTGCAAGGCCGGCATCTGAAACAATATCAGAGATAGTCGTCTTTGCAAAGCCCTTATCGCGAAACAAATCAAAGGCCGTCTGCAGCAAAGCGTTTTTCTTTTGTTTCTTATTGATATCCACTTTTCCCATACGAGAACCCCTCCTGTAATACTTGTAATTTATCCTAAGCTATCATTATATCAAGATATTAAGTAATAGTAAAGGTGTAAATGTTTAAAAACTTGAATCTCAAAATGTTACAGTTCACTGGACGCCCATTCGCAAAACCGCACGTTCCGTGCGCCGTTGCTAACCGCAAACAAAACTTGCGTGCAACTTTGTTTTGTTCATTAACGGGCGTCCACTTCGTTCTGCTGATCTGTCAAATTTCTATGCAAGCATGAAATTTGTTCAGACCTAGCATGACGAGTAAACTGTAACCTCAAAATTATTATCATACAAAACTGACTAAAAGTCAATTATTAAAAACTGACCAAAATTCATTTTATTACCATATATTTTTCGGATACTTTTAATATTGACCAAAAGTCAGTTTCTGCATATAATGCGTAGTGTGAAAAAAAGATAGGAGATGGTTGCTATGGTTAAAGTAGGAAAATGGATTGCAAAACATAAATATCTGATCATATTGATCAGCATTTTGCTTATGATTCCTTCCGTGATCGGTATGGCAAAGACAAGAGTCAATTATGATATCTTAAGTTATCTGCCAGACACGCTTGAGACAATCAAGGGCCAGGATATTCTGGTTGACGAATACGGAATGGGCGCGTTTTCCATGGTCGTCGTGGAAAATATGGAACTAAAGGATGTGCAAAAGCTAGAAGATGCATACAGCAAGATTGATCACGTTAAGGATGTTCTTTGGTATGATGATGTTGCTGATTTAAGTCTTCCAGTCGAGATGATTCCAAAGGATCTGCGAGAGGCGTTCTTTAAAGGAGATGCAACCATGATGCTTGTGCTGTTTGACAACACGACATCATCTGATGAAGCTATGGAAGCACTTACCGAAATGAGAAAGATCAGTAATGATCAGTGTTTCTTAAGCGGTATGACTGGTATTGTTACCGATATTAAGAACCTGGCATTAAGCGAGATGCCGGCATACGTTGTGATAGCCGCAATTCTTTGCTTCATCGTATTGCAGCTGTTTACTGATTCATTTTTAGTTCCGCTGTTTTTCTTATTAAGTATCGGAATATCTATTCTCTATAACATGGGAACGAATGTATTCCTTGGAGAGATTTCCTATATTACACAGGCACTTGTAGCTGTTCTTCAGCTCGGTGTTACAATGGATTATTCCATTTTCCTTCTTAGCAGCTATGAGGAAAATAAAGAACGTTTCCCAGATGATAGGGAGCGTGCGATGGGTCATGCAATCGCCAATACCTTTAAGTCTATCGTGGGAAGCTCTGTTACAACAATTGCTGGTTTTGCCGCACTTTGTTTTATGACATTCGCACTTGGCCGCGATCTTGGTATTGTCAGTGCAAAAGGAGTTGTAATCGGTGTTATCTGCTGTGTAACTGTTCTTCCGGCTATGATTCTTATTTTCGATAAGCCGATTGAAAAAACAAAGCATAAGCCGCTCATTAAGAGCATGGATAGATTGTCAGGCTTCATTACAAAGCATTATAAGATTTGGCTTGTTATCTTCCTTGTTCTTTTAGCTCCGGCAATTTATGGAAACAGCAATACAAAGATTTATTACAACATTGCAAAATCTCTTCCATCCACACTTGAGAGCAATGTGGCAAATGAAAAGCTTGAAGAAGACTTTGATATGAGTGTTCTTCACATGGTTATGATGGATAAGAACATGGACGCAAAGGATAAGCGCGATATGTTAAATGCCATCGATGAGGTGGACGGTGTTAAGTGGACGATCAGTTTAAATTCCTTAGTTGGTGCAACTATTCCAGATTCTATGA
>ENA-OQAZ01000571-OQAZ01000571.1-human-gut-metagenome-genome-assembly--contig:-NODE-571-length-20205-cov-2.110917_pt1 | contig 20205 bp, 19 predicted proteins | sample MGYA00242737_ERZ504531 | MGnify/ENA primary metagenome ERZ504531 (study PRJEB26092, sample SAMD00036244) | human gut metagenome | host: Homo sapiens | study: EMG produced TPA metagenomics assembly of... | reverse complement strand
TGGCCTACGCCTGCGGCATCCTGATCCTCGTAGTGCTCGCCGCCGTCGCGCTGTTCCTGCTGTTCCGCGCATGGCCGTTGATCGGCGGCGATCAGCAGGCCAACAGCGACACCATCAGCAACTTCACCGGCGGCAAGGCCTCCAGCTTCTGGGGCTATGTCGGACCGCTGCTGTTCGGCACCGTGTTGATCTCCGCGCTGGCACTGTTGATTTCCTTCTTCGTGTCGGTCGGCATCGCATTGTTCATCTCGCACTATGCGCCGAAGAAGCTCGCCACCGCCTTGAGCTATGTGGTCGATCTGCTCGCCGCAATCCCGTCCGTTATCTACGGTCTGTGGGGTGGTCTGGTGCTGGTGCCCGCCATCTACCCGTTCTGGAATTGGGTGGCCAAGTATCTTGGCTGGATTCCGCTGTTCGCAGGTCCGGCCGCCAATCCTTCCCGTACCGTCGCCACCGTGGCCGTGGTGCTGGCAGTCATGATCCTGCCGATCATCACCTCCATGTCTCGCGATATCTTCCTGCAGACTCCGCGCCTTCAGGAAGAGGCCGCGCTTGCTCTTGGCGCCACCAAGTGGGAAATGGTCAAGCTTGCGGTGCTGCCGTTCGGCAAGTCCGGTGTGGTGTCCGCTTCCATGCTTGGCTTGGGTCGTGCGCTTGGCGAAACCATGGCCGTGCTCATGATCCTGTCTCCAGGTCTCAACTACTCCATCAAGCTGCTGCAGGCTTCGCAGAACCAGACGATCGCAGCCAACATCGCCGCGCAGTATCCTGAAGCCAACGATCTCGGCGTGTCCGTGCTGATCGGCACCGGCCTGGTGCTGTTCCTCATTACGTTCGTGGTGAATTTCATCGCCCGTAAGCTTACCGAGAAAGCGAGTGCGTGATGACCGCAGTGAATAACAACGCTTCTCCGATGGACGGTGCCCCCGTCATCGATTTCGACAAGTTCAAGCCGACGCGTTCCTTTACCGCTGCACGTAAGCGCAAGGATCTTGCGATGCGCGTACTGATCGCTCTTGCGTTCATTGTGGCGCTGATTCCGCTGTTCTCGGTGCTGCTCACCACCATCGTCAACGGTGTCAAGAGGCTGAACCTCAACTTCCTGAGCTATAACATGACCGGTGTGGTCGGCGGCAATCCGACGCCGTCCGGTGGCTACGGCGGTATTCAGCACGCCATCATCGGTACGCTGGAAATCACGTTCGGCGCCATGATCATCTCCATTCCGATCGGTCTGATGTGCGCCGTGTACTTGGTGGAATATTCCAACCGTGGCAAGCTGGCTCGCGTCATCACCCTGCTGGTCGACGTGATGAGCGGTATTCCGTCCATCGTCGCAGGTTTGTTCGCATTCTCGATGTTCACGATTCTGATTGGACCTGGCACCATCAACGGTTTCGAAGGTTCCGTGGCACTGTCGCTGCTGATGCTGCGACCGTGGTCAAGTCCTCTGAAGAAATGTTGAAGATCGTGCCTCACGACTTGCGTGAAGCGTCGTATGCTTTGGGTGTTACCAAGCAGCGCACGATTACGAAGATTGTGTTGCGTACCGCTTTGCCGGGCATTGTTTCGGGTGCGATTCTCGCCGTCGCCCGTGTGATTGGTGAGACCGCTCCGTTGCTGATGACCGCAGGCTACATCGCCTCCACGAACGTCAACCTCTTCTCCGGCCAGATGACCACCCTTCCGGTGTACGTCTACCAGGAGTACTCCAAGCTCAACGCGAATTGCCCGGCTTCCGCCGACGCTTCCTGCGTGACCACCATCCCGATGGAACGCGCATGGGCCGCGGCTCTCGTGCTGATCCTCATCGTGCTTATCCTCAACCTTATCGGTCGACTCGTGGCGAAGGTCTTCGCCGTCAAGTCGGAACGATGAGCGGTAGTCTTACATACAGAAACAACATATAAGGAACCAAAATGGGACAACGTATTGATGTCAATCATCTGAACATCTACTACGGCGACTTCCTGGCCGTTGAAGATGTGAACATCAACATCGAAGCCAACAAGGTCACCGCTTTCATCGGACCTTCCGGCTGTGGCAAGTCCACGGTGCTGCGCACGCTCGACCGCATGCACGAGATCATTCCGGGCGCTCACTGCGAAGGCGAGGTGTTGCTGGAAGGCAAGAACCTGTACGACAAGGACATCGACGGTTGCCGTGCGTCGCGATGTCGGCATGGTGTTCCAGCGTGCGAACCCGTTCCCGACCATGTCCATCCGCGAGAATGTGCTCGCTGGCGTGAGGCTCAACAACCGCAAGATCTCGAAGTCCGATGCGGACGATCTGGTCGAATGGCTCTGCGTGGCGCCAACCTGTGGAACGAAGTCAAGGATCGTCTTGACAATCCTGGCATTGGTCTTTCCGGTGGCCAGCAGCAGCGTCTGTGCATCGCCCGCGCTGTGGCCGTGCACCCGCAGGTGCTGCTGATGGACGAGCCGTGCTCCGCTCTTGACCCGATTTCGACGTTGGCTGTCGAGGATCTGATCAACGAGCTCAAGAACGACTACACCATCGTGATCGTGACGCACAACATGCAGCAGGCCGCCCGTATCGCCGACTACACCGCGTTCTTCAACCTGAAGGCAGTCGGCAGCCGGGTCACCTCGAGTACTTCACCGACACGACCACCATGTTCAACAACCCCCAGAACGAAGAAGCCGAGCGCTACGTATCGGGACGCTTTGGCTGATCGGCAAAAGCCGATCCGCCAAAGCGTAGCGTCGGTCCGGTGGGCCGACGCAAGCGAGCTTTAGCGACCAGCAAATTGTGCTTCGCTTTGCGAAGTCCTTAATTGCACGCGGCTGATCGGCAAAAGCCGATCCGCCAAGCGTAGCGTCGGCCAGGGCGACGCCGTTAAGCAAACAGTCCAGTGGACTGTTTGTAGGCGGCGCGAGATGCGACAGTATCGAGGCAGGAAATAGTGCCTTGCCTTGGCAAGGCTCCTTTTCCTGCGAGCTTGCACGCGGCTGATCGGCAAATCATCTCTTACTCCCGCTTGTGGGGGATTGTCGCACGAATGTGCGGTCGAAAGTGGTTGCTTCGCTAACCATTTCGATCCCATTCGTGGCGGCCGTTCCCCTGAGCGGGAGTTTTTTGTATGTGATACCTGATCGCGACACGCTCTATTGATAATGATTCTCAATTAAGTTATGATGGTGTTATATCACGTTAGGGAGGATCTATCATGTACCGTATTGTGAGAATTGCGATTGCCGCACTTGCTTCTGTAGGAATGCTTGCGTCGGTTGCTGCGTGTGGAAGCGGCCGATCGTCGTCCGAAAAAAACGGAACCATCGAAGTGGTCGCTTCCGTGAATCAGTGGGGTACCGTGGCGAAAACCTTGGGCGGTGACAACGTCAACGTAACCAGCATCATCAATTCCACCAATGTGGATGCGCATGATTACGAGCCAACGACGTCGGATATCGCCAAACTGCAGAAAGCGCAAGTCATCATCGTCAATGGAGCCGGCTACGACGCATGGGCGGTCAAAGCGGCGCAATCCGCCAACGCAACCATCGTCAATGCCGCTGCAGTCGGCGGGGTGAATGACGGCGAAAATCCGCATGTTTGGTTCTCCGCCGATGTGCGCAAGGCAGTGGCACAGGCGATCACCGAAGCGTACGAACAGGCCGACGCCGCGAAAAAGAGTGATTTCGACAAGCTGCACGATCAGTGGAAATCTGAAGAAAACAACGTCGAAAGCAAAATCGCCGAAGTGAAACAGAAATCGGATGGATTGGCGTACGCGGCAACGGAATCCGTGGCAAGCTATCTGGCGGAAGACATGGGTTTGACCGACGCAACGCCAAGCGGGTACGCGCGAGCCACAGCGAACGAAAGCGAGCCGACACCAACGGATATCAAACAGTTCACCGATGCGCTGAAGGCGGGTGAAATCAAGCTTTTGGTCGTCAATACGCAGGAGGAAAGCGAGCTGACGGGCAAAATCACGAATGCCGCGAAATCCGCAAACGTGCCCATGGTTGAACTGACCGAACAGATGCCGGAACAATACGATTCCTTGACGGCCTGGATGGAAAGTCTGGTTGACGCCTTCTCGCAAGTCATCGCGTAAGTCAGTTCAATAAAAAGTAATACAACAAACAAGCGATACAACAATAGGGGCGACTCCGCAGTGAGAGCGGAATCGCCCCTATTCCATTTGCCGAATTTAAATTTATTTACTGAACCAGTAATTTCGGCTGGTGGTCAGGTTGAACCTGACGTTCAGAACTACAGGATCGCGGTGATGATGAAGTCCAGAATGAACAGCAGCGACACAACCCAGATCACCGGGTGCACTTCCTTGGCCTTGCCCTTGCAGGTCTTGATCAGGCAGTAGGTGATGAAGCCGCCGGCGATGCCGTAGGAGATGGAGTAGCTGAACGCCATGAATACGGAAGCGAAGAACGCCGGCACGGCCTCGGAGATATCGCCCCAGTCGATTTCCTTCAGCGAGGACGCCATCATGCAGCCCACCACCACGAGCACGCCTGCGGTTGCGGCGGACGGAATGGCGGAGATGACCGGGGAGAGGAAGGCGGACAGGGCGAAGCAGATGGCCACGACCACGGAGGTCAGGCCGGTGCGGCCGCCAGCGGCGATACCTGCGGAGGATTCCACATACGTGGTGGTGTTGGAGGTGCCGCAGATGGCGCCGATGGAAGTTGCGATCGAATCGGCGAACAGGGCCTTGTCCATCTTGGAGGAGAAGCCGGAACCGTTTTCGAGGGCTTCCTCGTCTTCCGCGGAGAAGATGCCGGTGCGGCGGCCGGTGCCGATGAACGTGCCGATGGTGTCGAAGGTATCGGACATGGAGAATGCGAAGATCGTCAGCAGAATGATCGGCAGCTTCGACATGTCGGAGAACAGCGATGGGAAGCCTTCAGCGCTGAAGATAGCGCCAAAGGTCTGCGGCAGCTGGGCGAAAGTGTCGCCGATGGAGATGGAGTTGGCCATGGTGGTCTGACCCATCGGAATGCCGGCGATGGCGGTGACCGCGATGGCGATCAGCATGCCGCCGCGCACCTTGAGCACGGTGAGGATGATGGCGAGGAACAGGCCGATGATGAACAGCCAGATGGTCGGATTATTCATGACGGCCAGACCTGGGGTGGCCTGCACGGTGTCGCCGTTCTTGGCGTCGGCCTTGGTGGTGAAGGTGAAGAAGCCGACGTTCAGGAAGCCGACGTAGGCCACGAACAGGCCGATGCCGCCGCCGATGGCGTTCTGCAGCACTTCCGGAATGGCTTGGATGATGATCTTACGAATCTTGGTGACGGTGATGAGAATGTTGATCAGGCCACACAGGAACACCATGCACAGGGTCTGCTGCCAGGTGAAGCCGAGGCCGAAGCAAACGGTGTAGGTGAAGAACGCGTTGAGGCCCATGCCGGCGGCTGAGCATACGGAACGTTGGCGAACAAGCCCATGACGAGCGTGCCCGCGATGGCTGCGATGATGGTTGCAGGAACACGCCGCCCCACGGCATTCCCGTTTGCGACAGTATCTGTGGGTTGACGATGATGATGTACGACATTGCGAAGAACGTGGTCAGACCGGCCATGACCTCAGTGGACACGGTGGTGCCGTTCTCCTTAAGATGGAAGAACTTTTCCATTTTTCCCTATCTCTATTTCTCTTGGGTTGGTAGGAACGTTCCGACTATTGGGCGGCGCGTTCCGGCGAGAATTGCGACTCGCCTTGTGGAATCGTGGGATTCCGAACAAGGCTTAACCGTAACACTTGAGTGAGTCATGAAGATTTCGTAAAGCGCGACACGCCCGGATGACGGCAAGTCCAAGCATGACCGTAAGTTGTTCACCTGTAAACCACAGACCGTTGGTTGGAGCGTGCAAGCGCTCACGAAGTTTGGTTCGCCAAGCCAACGCAGGTTGAAGAACATACGCCCACCAAGGGCTTTCCGCTTAGCGGTCGAATGTTGCTCTGCCTGCGTGCAGGGCTTTTTTATTGTCCGGCGAAACGTTCCTGCTTCACAGTCAATGGTTGACTAAGGAAGGAACGCCATGAAGAGGCCCGAAAAGGAAGCGGTGGTCGCCCAGCTTACGGATAAGTTCCGTGAAGCTGACGCTATCTACCTGACCGAGTACCGCGGGCTTACCGTTCCGCAGATCTCTGAACTGCGCGAAAAGCTAGGCCGCGATACTTCCTACACTGTGGCTAAGAACACGCTGATTCGCATCGCAGCCAAGGAAGCTGGCATCGAAGGTCTCGATGAGATCCTCGCCGGTCCGACCGCTGTGACCTTCGTGAAGGGTGACTTCATCGAAGCTGCGAAGACCCTGCGTGACTTCGCCAAGACCAATAAGGCACTGATCATCAAGGGCGGCTTCGCTGATGGCACCGTCTACGATGCTGAAGGTGCCCAGAAGCTGGCAGACCTCAAGTCTCGCCCGCAGCTGCTCGCCGAGTTCGCCGGCGACATCAAGGCTACGATGTCCAAGCCGCGTACCTGTTCAACGCTCTGCCGACCAAGGCCGTGCGTACGATCGATGCGCTCCGCGAGAAGCAGGAAAAGGCTGCCTGATTTCATTGCGGTTAGCCGCGTGAATGATAGTGACCATAAAAGAAAAATAATTGTTTTAGGTGACGGTCACCTCTTCAATCAAACCGTCGCCAAGAATGAAAGGAAGCCATTATGGCTAAGTACACCAACGATGAGCTGCTCGAAGCTTTCGGTGAGATGACCCTGGTTGAGCTCTCCGAGTTCGTCAAGGCTTTCGAAGAGAAGTTCGAACGTCGAGGCTGCCGCTCCGGCTGCTGTCGCCGTTGCCGCTCCGGGCGCTGCTGCTCCGGCTGAGGAAGAGAAGGACGAGTTCGACGTCATCCTCTCCGCCGTTGGCGACAAGAAGATCCAGGTCATCAAGCCGTCCGCGCTATCACCTCCCTGGGTCTGGCTGAGGCCAAGGCTCTGGTCGACGGCGCTCCGAAGGCTGTCCTGGAGAAGGCCAAGAAGGAAGACGCTGAGAAGCTAAGTCCCAGCTCGAAGAAGCCGGCGCTACCGTCGAGCTCAAGTGATTCGCGCGGCTTGAAGCCGCATATCACAATCTTGAGTGGAAACCCCGTTCGCCACAAGGCGGCGGGGTTTTCCGCATATTACGGGATTTTCTTTCGCTGACGATCCAATAAAATCCGATTTAGGCATGAATGCTTCCATATCGTGCCATACAATGGGGGAATTAGGCGAAAGTTGTCAATTAATCGCGTCATAATCCTGAAATACGTGGCAAGGCATGACACAATGACAAGTAGTGGTATGTGTGAAAGGAAGGCCGACAACGGTGAGCGAAGATCAACGAACGGCACAGCAGTGGACCGTCAAGGTTGATGGAACCGAACTGAAGAAGCTGGGCAGCGGCGAAAGCGTGGAAATCGGCCGCAAGCCGTTACGTCCTCTGGCGGATGACGGATTCGCGCGCCTTGACATTATGGATACGAACAAATCCATGTCGAAACGGCATGCCATTGTTTCAGTCGACGCGCAGGGCAACGCTTCCGTACGTGATCTCAAGTCGACCAATGGTTCGTTTGTAGTGGCCGACAACGGCCAATTGATGCGTCTGCCCGCGGATGAGGATTTCAAACTGCCATCCACGCCAATGACCTTGCAATTCGGCGACGTACGCGTCACTTTTGAACGTGACAGCGTGAGCGCCATGCCCGAATCCGAGAGTACCACGTCAGCTCCGTATCTAATCTGTTCTCCTATGCAGTGTCCGATGAGGCGTCGCAGGAGCCCGACGCCGCCGATATGTCGGTCGACGACATTCTCAATCTGCGTGCCGGAGAGCCGACCGCATTGTTCAACGCGCGCAACGTCGCCAATCGTGTGAATCTCATGCAACGCTCCGAACGTCAGTCTTTCGCGCCAGTTCGATCCAACGAGCCGGATTATGGGGATCTCCCATCCGTTTCGCTGGTGCAGCATAACGACGTCGTGGATAACGCGCCACGTGACCTCTTCGCCGACGCCGCAGCCGAGGCAGATGCCGTGGCGGAACAGCAGGCGGCGGAAGAAGGGGCCAAGAAGAACGCCGCCGAAAAGGAAAAGCCGGCTATGCTGCCCGAATCCCAATCGCGGACGCAAGCCATCGCAGGCAACGACGTCGAACACGACACGATTCCCGTGAGCAAACTATTCAGCGCAAGACCAAGCAAGCCGATTATCGTGGCATTGCCGGATAGCAGCGACATGCCTGAACAACAAGCGGAAAAAACGCACGAGCAGCGCAATGAAATTGCAGAACAATCCGGTACCAATCCGATTCAACCGGAAGAAGCGGCGCAACGGGCCGACGACGAGCGTTTCAGGCCGCATAACACGGAGCAGCCACAGATTGTGAGCGAGCCGACACCGGACGAAACCAGCGTATTCAAACCGGCTTTTGAACCCGGATCGGTGTTCGATCGAGTCGCCAAGGGAGAGCTTGCCAAGCAGGAACAGACCATTGAAGTCGACGGACTGACGTCGGATGATGCCAAACGCACCGACGATTTCACCGTGCAGTTCGAGATGGCACGTCATCCGGAGCTGCTGCCGTTCCTTGCCATGAACCCGTCGCTGTACGACGATTTGTACGCATGGCTGGGAGCTTTGGGCAATGCAGACATCGACGCGGCCTGTCACATAATCCGGGGTATGCGGAATACCGCAAAGCGGTAGGGAAGTGAGTCAATACATGAGCGAAAGCAACGAGACCGTCACCGCGCTGGATCGTATTCGGGGGTGGCGTGAGAAGTACCGTCTTGGTCTATCGCCGTCGCCGCTTGAGGACGTGACGCAGCTGAGCGCCCAGCTTGACATGACGCATGCGCATCCGTCCGGCATCGCGCAGCTGTTCGCCAGCGGGCATGTGCAACTTGATTCCTTGTTCCGCGACAACGGCATGTTGCGTGCCGCCGGGCGTCGTGTGGAGCGTGTGCTCGACGATCGTGAGGCGAAAAGCCGTGTCAGCGGCGTGGGCGAACTGTCTTTGGTGGTTGGCGTGGCCATCTGGAAAGGCAACCAGATGCCGGTACTCATGTATCCGGTCGAGGTGCGCAAAGAAGGACGCAATATTGAAAACGGTACGGTGATCGCGTTCACAGGGCGCGTACGCTTGAATGCGGCTTTCGCCGCCGTGCTGCGCGAGAACAACGTCGTATTGGACGAGTCCAAGCTGTTCGACGGTTCGAATTACGAAAGCGGCACGCCGGAAACATCCGCGGTGTTCGCTGCCATCACACGCCTTGCGGCCAACGCGTTCCCTGATTTTGAGATCGAACGGCACATTATTCTCGGATGCTTTATGGATCCGGCATCGCAGATGCTGGTGGAAAGCCGGAAGATCATCGACCAGTTGGCGCAAGGTCCGACCGGCAATACCGCCTTGGACGCTTTGGCGGGAGACAAGTCCGCCGCCGAAGCGTTGGAAGGTGCCGAAATTCCGGAGTACAGTCCGTTTGATGCCGATCCTCATGGCGAGTATGAGGTCGGCGATGCGGACAATACCGTCCGATACGCCTCGCAGCTTGCTTCCGCGGGCCATTCGCTGTTTGTGGATAGTGCGATCGCCAACAATACCGCCGAGCAGGCCGCGGCGATTGCGTCGCGTTGCGTGATGAACGGACGGTCGGTGCTCTATGTGCGTGTGTGACCGATCAGAAGCGTCGTTTTGTACAGGCCGTTGCCGCAAACGAAATGAGCGGACAGCTGCTGGATATCGCCGATGATGGTGCCAACGCTGCGATTGACCGTCAGCTGATTGCAGCCGTCGGCTTCCAATCGGGGGTTGCTTCCTCCCGTTTTGATCAGATTGCCGATGAGCTGGTTGGCGTGCGTTCGCGTTTGACCCGTTATCTGGCGATCTTCACGGCGTGAGTCAGGAGTGGGGTGTATCCGCCTACCAGACGATTCAGAATCTCGCGCAGATTGCGGCATTGCCCACCCATCCGACCACGCATGTGCGTTTGAACAAGCAGACCGCGCATTCCATCGCGGACAAGATCGAGGATTGGGCTGCGAAACTGCAGCGTGCGGGCGAGCTTGGCGAATACACCATTACGGAGAACGACACCGCATGGTATAAGGCATCGCTGTATTCCGAAGAGGAGGCGGTGAGCGCATACCAGCGTGTGGTTGAGCTGTTGCGCAAGGTGTTGCCCGCCACCCGCGAGCAGGTGGCCAGTACGGTACAGACCTGCGGATTCCCGATTCCCACGACCGCGCAGGAGTGGAGCCGTCAGGTCATGGTGCTGAAGAACCTGCGCCGTGTGCTTGACGTATTCCAGCCGGAGATTTTCGAACGTGACATTGCATCCATGATCGAGGCGACCAAGCCGAAGGCCGAGCGCAAGGCCGAAGGTACGTCCATGGGCTTTTGGGAGCGTCGCCGCCACATCAAGGAAGCCAAGGGTTTGCTGCGCGTCGGTGCCCAAGTGGAGAACCTGCATGAGGCGTTGCTGGTGGTGTCCAAGCAGGCCGATCAGTGGCATATGTTCGTGCCTCATGGCGGCTGGCCGGTATTGCCCGCCAAGCTGGATGACATTATCGAAACGCAGGAGAATCTCAATCGGGATATGACCGCGTTGAATGCGGTGCTTGCCACAACCCCGCAGGGCGGCAATCTTGAAACCGTTGATTTCAATCAGGTCGAAGAGCGTTTGAAGGCCCTGTATGACGATAAGCAGTCGCTTGATATTCTGCCTGAGCGCGCCCGTCTGGAACGTGAATTCCATTCGGTCGGCCTCGACGAGCTGGTCGAAGATCTGAACAATCGTGGCGTTGCCAACGATGCCGTTGCAGGGGAACTGCAGCTGGCATGGTGGACCACGGCGTTCGAAGACATCGTGAAATCCTCCGCGATCATTTCCAATCAGGATGGGTCGGCATTGCAGGGCGCTGCGGAGCGGTTCGCCCAGGTCGATGTGGAACATGTGCGTTCGGTCGGTCCGATGGTGGCGCAGGAATCCATGCGCCGTCTGTGCGACATGCTGTTCTCGCGTACGCAGGAGGCCAATCTGCTGCATACCACGCTTGCCGGCGCCCGTAATGTTTCGCTGAACTGCCTGCATAAGGAGCATCCGCAGATTCTCGCCGCGGCGAAGCCTATTCTCGTTGCGACTCCTGCCACGCTTGCGGCATCACCGATCCGGCGCCATTGGCCGACGTCGTGATCATCGAGCCGCAGCGCATATTCAATCCATCGAACTGCTCAGCATCATCAGCCGAGCCAAGCAGGTGGTGGTGATCGCGCATCGCGAAACCGTCACTTCCGACGGTCTGAAGCGTCTCATCGCATTGCTGCCGAGCGTGAAAATCGCCAATCGTCCTGTTCGCCGTGCGCCGAAGCTCAACGCGTTCCTGGAATCGGAAGGCTACGGTTCCGTGCCCTTCGACGTGGCCAGGGAAGGCGCGCAGGGCGAGGTCGCCTACCATTTTGTGGCCGATGCCAATGGCGTGCCGGTCATCACGTCCGGACTGGTGGAAAGCAGCCAGCAGGAAATCGACGAGGTGGTCAGGCTGATCACCAAGCGTGCCGCCGGTTTCACGATCGTGCCTGTATCGTACATGCTTACCGTGGTGACGCTGACCCATACGTTCCGCACCCGACTGGGAGCCGAGCTTAAGGCGATCGCCAATAAGAACAAGGCCATGGGCATGTTCTTGCGTCATGTGCGCATCGTGGACATTTCCGATGTGGCCGGCGCGCATGCCACCGATGCGATTCTTGCGATGTGCTACGCGAAGACTTCTCATGGAAGGCTGCTGCAACAGTTTGGAGCGTTGGAATCCGAAGGCGGACGGGGTATGTTGCTGGATGCGTTGGCCGTGCCGGATCGTCATCTTGACATCGTGTCCGCATTCTCGTCAGCTGACATGGATGACGAGCGCCTGCACCAAGCTGGTCCGAAGATGCTGAAAACGGTGCTTCGCTGGGCGGAACAGCTCGATGACAGCGTGGTGCGCCCAGTCGTCAAGACGAACGGTTCGAACGTATTGCTCAACGATCTTGCCGACCGTATTCGTGCCCGCGGTTTGAATGTGGCCGTCGACTACGGTTTCGACAATGGTTCCAGCTGCGCTGGTGGTTGGCCTGAACGACAAGCCGTTCGCATTGGCCGTGCTTACCGACGATGCGCAGTTCATGGGATTGCAGTCCACCAGGGAACGCCACCGCGTGCTTTTGCAGAACATCGAATCGCTTGGCTGGTCCGTTATGACCGTGTGGAGCGTTGGCGCGTTCGTGAATCCAGACAAGGAAGTGGATCGCATCGTGGCACGCTTGAGCGACCTGTATCAGGAGGTCAAGTGAGCGTCGACGAACCCTCCATCCAAGAGTCCGCGGAATCTGGCCAGTCTGCCGTGCGTGTGGTGTCCGGATACTCCGCCACCCGCCGTACGGCGCGCAAACACAAGCGTGTGGTTCGGCAGGGTACGGAACTGTTCGATGCCGATGGCGTCAAGCTTGAACCGTCCGATGTGCTTACCGAACGCCAGCGCAATGCTGACGACGACAAGCGTATTCTGGGCGAGCTGCCACCGCATTGGGGCGTGTTCTCCGAGCGGGAGCGCTGACGTTCGTCTGCATACGGGAGGTTCTGATACGTTCAGACCTCCCGAATTTCATATATTCCGCATGATGGTGCTGCGGATTCGCTTGGGAATGCCGTTACGAACCGATGATGGCGATGATCGCGCTGTATTCTTGGGCCTGCAATACGGTTGCCGCCTCATGAGGAGGCATGGCAAACACCGCAAGCGTGTCGCCGTCCGCATTTCGTGAAGGTTTCGCGGTCAATATCGCTCCCGTGCACAGCTCACGTAACGACACCGCATCCATATCCGGTACCGTTTCCGGCGTGGCCTCGCTGAACATCGTGGCGCTGGAAAGCGTCACCGTATCGCCAATCGTCAGACTGTCGGCGGAACTCGCCAACCGAACTTCGACCGCCGTATATCCTTTGGGAACAACGGGGGAAGCGCGAGCCATGGCCGAGGTGACGATGCTGCCTTCCGCAATATCCACTTGGGCAATCAGCCCGACGGCATCATCGATATCGTGAGCAACGCTGCGCAGGGCCTCATCGTATGGAATATCTCGCAAAGCAAGCGAATCCGCGGAAATCACGCCGCCTTTGGCGATGGACTTCGCCGCAATGACGACGGATTGCGTGGAAATCGTCAATCGTACGCACTGCAGGGCCGCGAATATGGCAAGTCCGGCGCACAGCGAAGCAAGTAGACGATGCAATTGCGCGTTTCGTCGTCGTCGATGAGGCGCCGAAGACGGTGCGCAGTTCGTGTGTTTGCCGTCCGTGCCTTGCAGACGTTGGCCTAAGGTCATGAAAAAGGTCACCATCATGCATGATGACCTTACGAATAGTTGCTGCGCAAGCCGGATCGAGGGTTGTGGTCGGAGGATGCGAGTTATCCACAGGATTCGGCGTGTCGCCTTGTTTTCCAAGGTTTGCTGACCCTGGTTATTTGGCTCGTTTCCTTGCTTCGGCTGCTCGGTTACGTGTATTCGTTTTCGCTCACTTGGACTTGTCGGTGCGATAGAAACCAGATCTTGAATTCGATCGGCGGGGCGGAATACACCTTGCGGACCTGCTCTTCGCCGCATTCCGGGCAAACGGTGATCGGATCGTCGGTGAATGACTGCTGTTCGGTGAAATCGTAGTTGCAGTTCTTGCAACGGTAATGGTAAGTAGGCAAAGTATCCTCGCTTCAACCAGGTTCTCAAATTTCTTAACGGGACATATCCTAGTACGTTCCCTGAGACGGCTGCGTGAACGTCTTATCTTCGGACGTCTTATCTTCGGACATCTTATTCGCGTATGGCCGTAAATCCGTTCGGAGTGAGCACGCCATCGACGGGAATATCGTGGTCTTCGTGCGGAACAGGCTTGTCCGTCGGCTCCCACGGCCAGCAAACCGCCACCACCCGTGCGCCGGCCGCACGATACTCGAGCGCGCGGTCATACCACCCTCCGCCACGTCCCAGACGGAATCCCTCTTGGTCGACGGCAAGGGCGGGAACAATGATCAGACCGGCGTTTTTCAGCGCTTCAGGTCCGTTTGCGCTATTGCCCGGCTCTTGCGGGCGGTGCGTATTGATGGACCCGTCGCTGTTGGTCTGGTCCTGCAGATCGTGAATGTCGCCAAGTTCGCTCCAGCCAATATCCATGCCGGATCCGAGCCGTGGCACCAGCACGTGGCAATTCGAATCGAATAATGCTGCAGCATCGGCATCATCGACATTTCGCTGCCCATGGACGCGAATGCGGCCACCGTGGTGAACGAATGAATGAGATTCGCCTTCCGCGCCTGTTCGGCCAACTTGCGGCCGGCTTCCAGTCGTTCCTCCTTACTGGTCTGCTTTCTTCGTGCGATTGCGTGTGCGCGCCATTGCTTTTTCAGCTCACGTTGGTTCGCGGCTTCGTCACAGACGCTGTTTTCTATGACGTCGGCTTGCATGTTCGTGGTCATACCGCATGTTGTACCACGGGATGGTTGCGCGCAATCGGAAATGTTATGCGTATGGCAGAATGAGGGCGTGACGATTTTGCGATCTTTACGGGGCATGATGCGTTCGGATCCCAATGCCATTGATGTTCCGCGGTTCATTCAGGCACATGGGCTTCACGTTCCCATAATCCTGCGTCCGCTGACTACTGACGACTGCGACGAATGGAACGAAGTCCGCTGGCGCAACGACGATTGGTTGAAGCCTTGGGAATCCGGGGATCCGGTGCATGGCGCATCGATGTCGTTCAACGAGTGGGTGCGTGCGATGCGATGCAACGAGCGAAACGGCACCGGAGTGGTGTTCGCCATCGAGCATCATGGGCGTATCGTCGGCCAGATTTCGTTAGGGGCCATCTGCTATGGCGCCATGCGTACCGGCGTGGTTGGCTATTGGTCGATGAGCGGTGTGCGGGGCGTGGATATGCGCCGATGGCTGTTACGCTATTGGCTGATTGGGCGATGTTCGACCCTTCCGGGCCGCAATTGCATCGTGTGGAGATCGACTTGCTTCCCGAAAACGAACGTTCACGTAAGGTGGCACTCAAAGTGGGGGCATCCTATGAGGGGATGCGCAAGGCGTACATGTTCGTGAACGGGCAATGGCGTGACCATGAATCGTATGCGTTGCTGCCGGAGTACGCATCGAATGGCTTTACCGCACGGTTGATGGGCGAGTGAGCCGTTGGCGAGGTTCGACACGCGCTTTCGCGCACATGTTCGACACGCGGGGGCGTGCACCCCGGAGAATGTCGGAATGTCACCTATTCTTATGAGTTATGGGTTATGAATCGTTAAGCACGGTTGTGGTGCTTGCGATTGTGATTATTCTCATGGTTTTCTGGCTGCCCAAACGGACGGTCAAAGGCATGAAGCGGGTAATCGAGCACCGAGAGGACCGCTTTTCGCCGTCGCTGCATCTGGTGGATGCCGACAGTGGAACGCGATTCTCCGATGAGACCGCCGCAAAGGCGAAAGGGGCAATAATGCAGTCCAACGAGACGCATGAGGGCAAGCTGACCGACGAAAGGATCGCGCATGTCCGTGCCTTCGTCGTGCCGCGATCCGCAGAAGGCGGATTATTGTTGTCTCGATGCTGGTGATCACAATCGTCGTGTTGATGTGTGCGTTTGTGTTGCATTTCAGTCCGTTGTTTGCTTTGATTCCCGCGTCGCTGCTTGCTGGAGTGCTCGCTTTGGGGGTGAGGGCCGCCAAGCAGGCCGCAGCGTGGGAGCGGAAAATCGCCAAGTATCGTTCCAAGATGAGGAAGCGTGCTGCGGCAGAGCGCAAGCGCGCCCAGGAAGAGCAGGCGGAGCGCGCTCGTTTGCGGGAGCAGGAGCTTGCGGAAATTCGCAGGATCGCCGAATCTCAGGTGCCGACCGATGTTATGCCGGAAGGTGAGATCCGTCAGGCGATCGATCGCGGCAAGGCCGACCGTGATGTTGTTGTAAGCAAACGCAAGGAGGAAACCGAAGCGAAATCCGCTGCGGAACCGAACGTTGTGGATGCGCAAGTCGTGCCGGATAAGAAGAACGGTCTGTCCATCCACGATGAGCGTGATGAATCGCCAAAACCGAGGGTGTGGATGCATGCGATGCGGATTCGTCCGCCGTGGCCGGCGCGTCGCAGGATCTGATTTCGTTCTCGTTGGGATCGCCACGCAACGGTAACGATATCGCGCCAGCCGCTCCGGAAAGCATGGAAATCAAGTCCACTCGTCAGGTCGCCAAGGCCGTGCCTCCGACTGCGAGTACGGTTTCCGACAATGTCGAGCCGTTGATTGTGCCGACCGACGCGATCAGCAGCATGGATTCCGACGAGGCCGCAGCCCGTGTGGAGGCTGGTGTGCATCTGCAGGACGTGGATACCGTGGGATTCCACGACTCCGAGGTCAGCGCCGACGTTGAGGCTCCCAGCGTCACCTCCGATTCCCTGGGTGTGGGTTTGGCGTCCATCATGGCCCGTCGCGGGGCGTGACGGAGGGGAAGCGAACGCACGAAACGCACGAAACATACGAACAAGCGTAAAGAACATCAGCCTGAAACCGCATGGTTTCAGGCTTTTTCGTATATTTTGCTCTCAGCGTTAGCACTCGAGTTGGCAGAGTGCTAATAATCGCGCTAGGATATGTTTCAGCGCGAAAGGACGACGCCGTAAGTGATCGTCAGCCTCTTGCTAGCGGGTCCCGGCGCGGTAAGTAACGATTTCTCTTAGAAAGAGGAGGTCCACAGTGTCGATCTCACTCACACCGTTGGAAGACAAGATCATCGTCAAGCAGGCGGAAGCTGAAACCCAGACCGCATCCGGTCTGTTCATTCCGGACAATGCCAAGGAGAAGCCGCAGCAGGGTGAAGTCCTGGCTGTCGGTCCGGGCCGTCGCAACGACGCCGGCGAGCGCATTCCGGTCGACGTCAAGGTCGGCGACAAGGTGCTGTACTCCAAGTATGGCGGCACCGAGGTGCACTATCAGGGTGAGGATTACCTGATCGTCTCCGCCCGCGATATTCTGGCCATTCTCGGCTGAGCGTAGCGCGTAGCTGTTTGAAGACCCCGTCAGCGAACGATTGGTGAACAATCGTTGCGTTGGCGGGGTCTTGTTGATTTCAAGCATTTGGGGTTCCTGCAATAGGCCGTGCGCAGCCGATGTATGCCGTGTTCATTGGCGTTGGCGTGCTGGTGTTGGCGTCGCTGTTCAGATGGTCTGCAGGGAAGGTTCGGAAGAAATACTCGTGTTTTTTCTTTTTGGAATTTTTTTCGGGAGGATTTGCTCTGATTGACACCGACATGTGGCTGATAGTGAGAAATCGTTGGAATTTCAACGATTTTGAGACTTTTTGGTTTCCGCGACACGCCGTATTTGCGTTAATCGCATGATCTGTGGCATACTAAACGGGTTGCCGGTTGGGGTTCAACCAAACAGGCAGCACGGCGGATTTCCCAAGCGGTCAAAGGGAACTGACTGTAAATCAGTCGCCTCGTGCTTCAGTGGTTCGAATCCACTATCCGCCACGCCTCGATAGCTCAGTGGTAGAGCACTTCCTTGGTAAGGAAGAGGTCGTGAGTCCGATTCTCACTCGAGGCTCTCATGGCGGGATAGCTCAGCTGGCTAGAGCGTACGACTCATAATCGTAAGGTCAAAGAGTTCGAGTCTCTTTCTCGCTACAAAGGTCGACGGAACGTCGGCATAGCAACGAACCACAAGAGGTGAACTTAAATGGCAAGCAAGAGCGCGACATTCGTCCGGGCATCACGCTGGCATGCACCGAGTGCAAGGAGCGTAACTACATCACGACGAAGAACCGCCGTAACACGCCGGATCGTCTTGAGCTGAAGAAGTTCTGCTCCCGCTGCGGCAAGCAGACCGTGCATCGCGAGACCCGCTGAGCGAGTTCAAAGCTTTATGAAACCCGACCAATATGGTCGGGTTTTTTGTTTTCTTTCAACCTTTTCTTGACACCTTTCCAACTGCCTTCCCCGCACGCTAAGCTAAACATCATGACCAATTTCGCAGATCTCACGACCATCGCCGTAGGTGGACCAATCGCATCCTTTATCGAACCGACCTCGCGTGTCGGCGTTATCGAAGCCGTCGAGGATGCCGACGCCAAAGGATTGCCGCTGTGCGTGATCGGCGGCGGATCCAATATGCTCGTGGCCGACACGCCGTTCGATGGTGTCGTGGTGCGTGACGCGCGACACGCCGTAAGCGTGCTTGATGAGGCGGCTCCCGTCGAAAACGGCGAAAAAATCGTACATGTCAACGCCGAAGCGGGTTGCAATTGGGATGATTTCGTCGACTACTGCGTCAACCTCGGCTTGGAGGGCGTGGAAGGACTCTCCGGCATTCCAGGCACTGTCGGCGCGTCGGTCGTGCAGAATATCGGCGCATACGGCCAGGAAGTCGCATCCAGCGTCGAAAGCGTGGAGGTCTGGGATCGCAAAAACAAGCAGACCAAGGAGCTCACCAATCAGGAACTTCATTTCGGCTATCGCATGAGCGCGCTCAAAGCGAGCATGTACAGCGCTCCGGCAACGCCTGCGGCCGACTTCTTCCCGACACCGCGCTACGTGGTGTTGTCCGTTACTTTCGCGCTGCATCACAGCGAAACCGGCGTAGTTGGCTACGGCCAGCTCGCCAAAGCATTGGGCGTGGAAGTGGGCGACCGTATGGCGACCGCGGATATTCGCAACGCCGTGTTGAAAGTACGCGCCTCCAAAGGCATGCTTGAAGATTCCCATCGATATCTGACCGAAGCCATGCGAGGCACCAAAAAGAGCGAACTGGTCGCCATCGCGCATGACGCACAGCGCACGCAGACAGGCAACGATGAACCCGACTACAATCGCCACAGCTGCGGCAGCTTCTTCATGAATCCGATTCTCACCAAAGAACAAGCGGCAAAGCTTCCCGAAGACGCGCCACGATTCGACGCGACCTTGCCGGATGGCACGCCGGGCGTCAAAACATCCGCGGCATGGCTTATCGATCATGCGGGATTCCATAAGGCTACAAAACCAGCGGAAATGCCGCAGCGGGGCTTTCGACCATGCATACGCTGGCATTGACCAACCGCGGCGGAGCCACAGCTGCAGATATCGCGGAACTTGCCAAAACCGTGCAGGATGGCGTTGAACGGGCATTCGGCATTCGTCTCGTTCCCGAGCCGGTCGTCATCGGCATGAGCCTTAAGTAAACGTAAGAACGAAGGGAGAAGGGAAACGCAATGAACGTATTACGTAAGAAATCCGTCGAGCAGACGCTGGCGGAAACAGAGGAGTCGGGGCGCTCCCTGAAACGAGACCTGACCTGGTGGGATTTGGCCATTATGGGCGTGGCCGTGGCCGTCGGCGCGGGTATCTTTTCCATCGGCGCGCAGGCGGCAGCCTTCCATGCGGGTCCGGCCGTGATCATCAGCTTCCTCATCGCCGGCGTGGTATGCGGTGCGGCCGTAATGTGCTACGCCGAATTCGCGTCCATGATTCCGGTTGCGGGATCCGCCTACACCTTCACCTACACCACCGTCGGTGAGATCGTCGCGTGGGTGATCGGCTGGGATTTGATCCTTGAAATGCTGATGGCAGGCTCCGTCGTCTCCAAATATTGGGGCGTCTATCTCAACGATTTCTTCCGACTTGTCGGATGGAATATCAATACCAACGTCACCATCGGATCATTCAATTTCGATTTCGCGCCAATCATCGTCGTAGCTTTCTTCACGGCACTGCTGGTGTGCGGCACGAAAATCGGCGCACGGGTCGACGGCGCGCTTACCATGCTGAAAATCGCCATCGTGCTATTCGTGGTAATCGTCGGATTCTTCTACGTCAAAGCCGAGAACTTCACCCCATTCATTCCACCGAGCGAACCGGCGACCGCCACCGGATCCGGGTTGGCCGCAACCATGGAACAGCCATTATGGCAGTGGGCCACCGGCATGACCCCCAGCATTTACGGCATTGCCGGCATCATCTCCGGAGCCGCGCTCGTGTTCTTCGCGTTCCTCGGCTTCGATGTAGTCGCCACCACTTCCGAAGAAACCGTCAATCCGAAGAAGAACGTTCCGCTGGGTATAGGCGTGGGCATGGGACTGATCATCGTGCTTTACACCCTCGTCGCCATCGTCACCACCGGCATGGTCTCCTACAAAGACCTCGCCAAGCAGAAAGAT
>ENA-OQAZ01000570-OQAZ01000570.1-human-gut-metagenome-genome-assembly--contig:-NODE-570-length-20213-cov-2.140048_pt1 | contig 20213 bp, 25 predicted proteins | sample MGYA00242737_ERZ504531 | MGnify/ENA primary metagenome ERZ504531 (study PRJEB26092, sample SAMD00036244) | human gut metagenome | host: Homo sapiens | study: EMG produced TPA metagenomics assembly of... | reverse complement strand
CAACAGAAATACTGGCGAATGAAACACCTGATATCTGTGCATCAGCTGAACCAGGCATGAAACCGGCTGAAATTGAAGCATTTAAGAGTCAGTTAGAGAAAGAGTACCAGAGAGCTAAACAGGCGATGAGATAAAAATTATGCAGAAGGCGCCGCGAGAACAAGGGACACCGACGAAACCATTGCACCGAAGGGTTTTCGTAACATATCTTTGCGACTGTAATAGCCAACCTGGTCAAAAAGGAAATCCCCTTGACATTTTAAATTGCTGAGTGTAATATACAATATATCTTTTTCTGCCATTTGAAGGGCAAAAAAAGTCAAAACAACCAACCCTTGAAAGGAATAACATGGATTTAATAGATTTGAGAAATGTTTCCGATTTAACCGGAATTGACATCAATATGGTAGATACAAACACCTTGCACCGGAGATGGAACCAAACAGACAGCTCTATTTCATGGCAAAAAGCAGAGAGTATGTGAAAAGAAAGTCAGAAGAGTTAGGAAGAAACTTAACAGTTCATATTACTACCTTTGGCTGCCAGATGAATGCGAAAGATTCTGAAAAACTGCTTGGTATTCTTGAAAAAAATCGGATATGAGGAAACTGATGATGAAAAGGCTGCTGATTTTTGATCATGAATACCTGTACTGTGCGTGAGAATGCAAACCAGAAGGTATACGGTCATTTAGGAATGTACCAGAGCAGAAAGAAGAAAGCACCTCACCGTATGATTGCTATCTGCGGCTGTATGATGCAGGAGCCAGATGAGGTTGCAAAGATTCGCAGCAGCTACCGTTTTGTTGATATTGTATTTGGAACTCATAACATATTTAAGCTTGCAGAGTTGTTATATCAGGCATTTACTAAAAAAGAACAGGTAATTGATGTATGGGAAGGAACTGATCAAATCGTAGAGGATCTTCCTGCTGTCCGCAAATATTCCTTTAAGTGTGGTGTTAACATCATGTATGGCTGCAACAATTTCTGCAGCTATTGTATCGTTCCATATGTGCGCGGAAGAGAGAGAAGCAGACAGCCAGAGGATATCATAAAGGAGATTAAGCAGTTAGTAGCTGATGGTGTAGTAGAAGTTATGCTTCTTGGTCAGAATGTAAATTCATATGGAAAGACACTTGATAATCCGATTACATTTGCACAGCTTTTACAGCAGGTAGAGCAGATCGAAGGACTTCGTTGGATTCGTTTTATGACCTCACATCCGAAGGATCTGTCAGATGAATTAATTGAAGTGATGAAAAATTCCAAAAAGATTTGTCGTCACTTACATTTGCCGCTTCAGTCTGGAAGCAGTCGTATTTTAAAGCTCATGAACCGAAAGTATGACAAGGAGCAATATTTGGAGTTGGCAGCAAAGCTTCGCCGTGAAATTCCAGACCTTTCTTTGACTACAGATATTATTGTTGGCTTCCCAGGTGAGACTGAGGAAGATTTTGAAGATACAATGGATGTAGTACGCAAGGTGCAGTATGACAGTGCATTTACTTTTATTTATTCAAAGCGTACAGGAACACCAGCTGCTGCAATGGATGATCAGATACCAGAGGAAGTGGTAAAGGATCGTTTTGACCGCCTGTTAAAGCTTGTTCAGTCTATTGCGACAACTCAGTGCAGCCGCGATACTGGGAAACACTTGAGGTGTTGGTAGAAGAGGTTAATGAGAAAGATCCATCTATGGTATCAGGACGTCTCAGCAATAACACAGTGGTTCATTTTAAGGGAGATAGTTCATTGATCGGAACAATCTGCAAAGTAAAAATGATAGAGTCCAAAGGCTTTTACTATTTGGGAGAGCTTGTGGAATAACGCATAAGATAAGAGGAGATAGCGGCTGACGGTTACGATAGCCGCTATCAGACTGTGTGCAGTTTTGCAAATGGACAGCAACAATTTACAGTAAGAGAGGCATAAGTAAATGGAAATCAACAGGGCGAAACTGTCGCCGATGATGCAGAAGTACTTTGAGACAAAGGATCAGTATCCTGGCTGTATTTTATTTTACAGATTGGGTGATTTTTATGAAATGTTTTTTGATGATGCGATTACTGCGTCAAAGGCACTGGAGATTACGTTAACAGGAAAAGAATGCGGACTAGAGGAACGGGCACCTATGTGCGGAGTTCCTTTTCATGCAGCCGACAATTATATAGATCGTTTAGTAAAAAAAGGATATCGTGTCGCTATTGCAGAGCAGATGGAAGATCCGAAGCTTGCAAAGGGTCTTGTAAAGCGTGAGGTTATCCGTGTGGTGACACCGGGAACAATTTGTGATAATAAGGCACTTGATGAAACAAAGAACAATTACATTATGTCAATTGCCTATGTTGGTGGCATTTACGGAGTGAGTACGTGTGATGTATCAACAGGCGAATTTTATCTGACAGAATTAAAGACAAAAGAACAGTTAGAGGATGAGCTGTTTAAGTTTACACCGGCAGAGGTAATATGCAATGATTTGTTTGAATTAAGTGGAGAAAATCTGGATGAATTAAAAGACAGGCTGCATTTTACGGTGTCAACACCAGATTCCTGGTATTATAAGGAAGACAATGCAAAAAAGATTTTAATGGAGCATTTTCATACAACTTCACTTCTTGGAATTGGTCTGGATGATTATGATTCTGGAATGATATCGGCAGGTGCATTGATGCAGTATTTGTATGATACTCAGAAAAGTACAATGCCACATATTACAAATATTCAGCCATATACGACAGGCTGTTATATGATTGTGGATACATCGACACGCCGCAATTTGGAACTGACAGAGACACTTAGAGAAAAAGAAAAACGCGGAAGTTTGCTTTGGGTGCTTGATAAGACAAAGACAGCGATGGGAGCAAGGCTTCTTCGAAGCTTTATTGAGCAGCCACTTATTGATCGTGCGAGAATTTTAAAAAGACAGGAAGCGATTGAAGAACTGCTAAACGAATATGTGACAAGAGAAGAAATTCGCGAGTATCTGCAGCCAGTTTATGATCTGGAGCGTTTGGCAGGTCGTATCAGTTATAAGACAGCAAATCCAAGAGATCTTTTGCATTTGCGGCATCACTTCGCATGCTGCCGCCGATTAAGCAGCAGTTAGCTGATTTTAAAGGATCACTGCTGAAAGAATTGTATGATGAACTAGATACGCTGGACGATTTGGAAGCATTAATCAGCAGTGCATTATAGAGGATCCGCCGCTTGTTATCAGAGAGGGAGGAATCATTAAGGATGGCTATAATGAGGATGTAGATAGCTTCGCCGCTCAAAGACAGAGGGAAAGAACTGGCTGGCAGAGCTAGAGGCAAAGGAGCGTGAGCGCACAGGAATTAAGACATTGCGCGTGCGTTACAATAAAGTGTTTGGCTATTATATTGAAGTAACCAATTCCTTTAAGGATATGGTTCCTGATGATTATACAAGAAAGCAGACACTTACAAATGCAGAACGCTTTATCACGCAGGAGTTAAAAGAACTTGAGGATTTAATTCTTGGTGCAGAGGATAAGCTGGCAGCGCTTGAGTATGAATTGTTCTGTGATGTGCGAGATCGTGTGGCATCGCAGGTAGAACGTATTCAGAAAACAGCGCGTGCAGTTGCACTTCTTGACGTTATCGCATCTCTTTCTTTTGTTGCGGAACGTCAGAATTATGTTAAACCACAGATTAATGAAAGAGGAATTCTTGATATTAAAAATGGCCGTCATCCTGTTGTTGAGCAGATGATTCCAAATGATATGTTTGTAGCAAATGATGTGTTGCTTGATAATGGAAAGAATCGCATTTCGATTATTACAGGTCCGAATATGGCTGGAAAGTCGACTTATATGCGTCAGGTTGCATTGATTGCGCTTATGGCACAGATTGGAAGCTTTGTTCCTGCAAAATCGGCTAATATCTGTATCAGTGATCGTATTTTTACAAGAGTAGGTGCTTCTGATGATTTGGCATCTGGTCAGAGTACCTTTATGGTAGAGATGAATGAGGTGGCGAATATCCTTCGTCATGCGACAAAAAAGAGTTTGATTATTCTTGATGAAATCGGACGCGGAACTAGTACATATGATGGTATGAGTATTGCGTGGGCTGTTGTTGAATATATCGCGGATGCCAGACAGCTTGGTGCAAAAACGCTGTTTGCAACGCATTACCATGAGCTGACGGAGCTTGAAAGGCGCATTAAATGGTGTAAATAATTATTGCATTGCCGTGAAGGAGCAGGGTGACGATATTGTCTTTTTGCGAAAAATTGTTAAGGGTGGTGCAGATAGAAGTTATGGAATTCAGGTTGCAAAACTGGCAGGTGTTCCAGATCGCGTTATAAACCGTGCAAAGGAACTGGTTGAGGAACTGACTGATGCTGACATTGCCGCTCGTGCAAGAGAGATTGCACAGATGCAGTCAACACCATCTAAAAAGCGCGTATCACGCCCAGATGAAGTAGATGCAAATCAGCTGACACTTTTTGATACAGTAAAAGATGATTCTATAATAGAAGAAATTAAAAAACTAGAAATTGCAAATATGACACCGCTTGATGCGCTTAATACGCTGTATCGTATGCAGGCAACACTAAAAAATAGAATTTGATACTTCCAAGGATGAAAAGCTCAGATTGATTCCTGCTTGCAGGAAATCATATCTGAGCTTGGAACCTGCACTCCCATGAGGATGGCAGCGATTTACGAAGTAAATCCGCGAATCCGAATGAGAGTAGATTGCGAGAGCGGCGAAGCTGCGCAGCAATCCGTGGGAAGTATCAAAGATATAAAATAGGATGGCAGCGATTTACGAAGTAAATCCGCGAATCCGTTAAAATAAAACATACAAAGGAGGTCTGCAATGCCCGAAATACAATTGCTCGATCAGGCAACGATTAATCAGATTGCAGCAGGAGAGGTTATTGACAGACCATCTTCTGTTGTAAAGGAGCTGTTGGAAAATGCTATTGATGCGAAAGCAACAGCGATTACTGTGGAAATCAAAGATGGTGGAATCAGTTTTATTCGCATTACCGATAATGGCTGCGGAATTGAAAAGGATCAGGTGCGTAAAGCTTTTTTGCGTCATGCAACGAGTAAGCTTCATACAATTGATGACTTGTTAGATATTGGTTCACTTGGCTTTCGTGGTGAGGCACTTTCGAGTATTGCAGCTATTGCACAGGTGGAGCTCATTTCAAAGCCGCCCGAAGCTATGCTTGGCATTTCCTACCAGATTGAAGACGGAGAAGAAAAAAAGTTTAACACAGATAGGTGCACCAGACGGCACAACAATTCTCGTGCGCAATTTATTTTACCATGTGCCTGCCAGGAAGAAGTTTTTAAAGACAGCAGCTACAGAAGGAAATTATATCAATCAGCTGATGGAAAACATGGCTATGCTTCGTCCGGATATATCTATGCGCTTTATAAATGGCGGACAGAATAAGCTTTATACGAGTGGAAATGGTCGCTTGAAGGATTTGATCTATACAATTTATGGAAGAGAAATTTCATCTAATGTGTTAGAGATCAACTATGAGTGTCCTTTATTCGCAGTGACAGGTTATAATGGCAAGCCAATTATTTCAAGAGGAAATAGAACTTTTGAAAACTATTATATAAATGGCCGTTTTGTAAAAAGCCGTTTGATTGCTGCTGCAATTGAGCAGGCGTATAAGCCATTTATGATGCAGCATCGTTATCCGTTTACAGTGCTTCATATTAAAATTAAGCCTGAGCTTATTGATGTAAATGTTCATCCGGCGAAGATGGAAGTGCGTTTTCAGCAGGAAAACGAAATTTATGAGCTGTTAGCAGGCGCAATTGAAAATACACTTCGCGGCAAAGAATTTATTCCTGATGTAAGTGATGATGGCAAGGCAGAAAAGAAGGTGCAGGAAAAGCAAAAGCTGCCAGAGCCTTTTGAGCAGAGACGTCTTCAGGCGATGAAGGAGATTATTCCACCGCCACCTGCAGAACATAAAACTCAAAATGAACAAAAGCCATCAGCAGAACATAAAACTCAGAGTGAACAAAAGCTGCCAAGAAACGAAGAACAGCCAAAAGTGCCGTCAAAACTTTCTGAGCCTGTTTGCGAATATAAGGCAGAAAAAAAGCAGACAATAAAAGGATTCTGATTCGAAGTGGGAATCTGCCTCTGGAATACACAAACGTATTGGACAGGATGTATCTCAAACTGTTAATCAGATGCCTACTCAGCCAGAACAAAAATTAGAAAAACCAGAACAGCAAACACTTTTTACGGAGCCGTTATTGTCGGAGAAGGCAAGAATCCATCATCGTCTGATTGGACAGCTGTTTGATACATACTGGCTGATTCAGTATGGAAATCAACTTTATATAATGGATCAGCATGCCGCACATGAAAAGGTAAACTATGAGCGGCTTATGGAAGCATACCGCAAAAAGGAGCGTATTACTCAATTTGTGAGTCCGCCGATGGTTATTTCACTGACAAGGGCAGAGGAAGCGATTTTAGAAGAATTTAAAAGTGAATTTGAACGCATTGGTTTTACAATTGAACTACGGCGGGCGCGAGTATGCAATCAGTGAGATTCCGGCAAATCTTTATGGAATCAATGAAAAGGAGTTGTTTTTGGAGATGCTGTCTGATCTTGAGGATAGAGGAAGCATGCAGCCATCCGAACTGATTGCATCAAAGCTTGCGTCGATGTCGTGTAAGGCAGCTATTAAGGGCGGTCAGAAGATTTCGTTTAAAGAGGCAGATGCGCTTGTGTCACAGCTATTGACACTTGAAAATCCGTATGCGTGTCCTCATGGAAGACCAACGATTATCACGATGACTAAATATGAGCTTGAAAAGAAGTTTAAGAGAATTGTGTGATTATATGATTTTGAATAGCAAACAATAAACTGCAACGAGCAATAGGTAGGAATAAATATGATAGAAAATAAGAAACCACTTATTATATTGACCGGTCCAACGGCAGTGGGAAAAACAAGCGCCTCAATTGGACTGGCAAAATCGCTTGGCTGCGAGATAATTAGTGCAGATTCTATGCAGGTTTATAAATATATGGACATTGGTTCTGCAAAAATTATGCCTGATGAGATGCAGGGCGTTCCTCATTATCTTGTGGATGAGCTGCTGCCAGGTGATGAATTTTCCGTAGTGCGCTTTCAGCAGATGGCAAAGGCGGCAATGGAAAAAATTTATGCTAATGGTCATATTCCGCTTGTGGTAGGCGGAACTGGATTTTATATCAGGCACTTTTGTATGATATTGATTTTGAAGATACATGCGAGGATACTGCGTACCGTACACAGCTTGAAGATAAGACAAAAGAGCTTGGAAATGAATGGCTGTTAGAGCAAGTGCGAAGCGTTGATCCTGCATCGGCAGAGGCAATTCATGCAAATAATACGAAGCGTCTAATTCGCGCACTGGAATATTTTAAATTGACAGGCCGTCCAATCTCAGAGCATAATGAGAAACAGCGCCAGAAAGAATCACCATACAATTTCTGCTATTTTGTCCTGAACAGAGATCGCGCAGAGTTGTATCGTCGCATTGATCTGCGCGTGGATCAGATGATGGAGCAGGGACTACTTAAGGAAGTGGAATCATTAAAGGCGATGGGCTATGACAGAAGTTATGTCTCAATGCAGGGACTTGGCTATAAGGAACTTTTATCATATCTTGATGGCGAGTGTACATTAGATGATGCGGTAAGTCAAATTAAGCAGTCAACGAGACATTTTGCAAAACGTCAGCTTACCTGGTTTCGCAGAGAACGCGATGTAACATGGCTTGATATTGACGGAGCAAAAAACGAAGATATTATAAGCATATTGACAGAGCAGTGTGTAAACAACTTACATGTCGCATCAAAAATAGAGTAAAAATAGAAAAGAGAGAAAGAAAAATGACAATGAAAGAAACTTACCTGTCCATGGGGATTGGTGAAAAGACGTATGAATTTTGTGAGAAAATCGAGCAGGATCTTAAAGAACGTTTCTGCGAGATTGATAAAGTTGCAGAGCAGAATCAGATGAAGGTGCTCGGTGCAATGCAAAAAAATCATGTAAGTGAAGCTTGCTTTGCAGCAACAACTGGATATGGATACAACGATATGGGAAGAGAAACGTTAGAGCAGGTATATGCTGATACATTCCACACAGAGGCGGCATTGGTTCGTCCACAGATTACATGTGGAACACATGCGCTTGCGCTTGCACTTTCTGCAAATCTTCGTCCAGGCGATGAGCTGCTTTCACCTGTGGGAAAACCATATGATACGCTTGAAGAGGTAATTGGAATCCGTCAGTCTGTTGGTTCTCTTAGAGAATATAATATTTCATATCGCCAGGTAGATCTGCTTAGTGACGGCAGCTTTGACTGGGAAGGTATTCGCGCTGCAATCAATGAGAAGACAAAAGTAGCAACTATTCAGCGTTCTAAGGGATATCAGACAAGACCGACACTTTCAGTTGAGCGTATCGGTGAGCTGATTTCATTCATCAAGTCAATTAAGCCAGACGTGATCTGTATGGTAGATAATTGTTATGGTGAATTTATCGAAGAAATTGAGCCATCTGATGTTGGGGCAGATATGACAGTTGGTTCTCTTATTAAAAATCCAGGCGGCGGATTAGCACCGATTGGCGGTTATATCTGCGGAACAGCAGCATGTATTGAGCAGTGTGCATATCGTCTTAGTGCTCCGGGACTTGGTCAGGAGGTTGGTGCATCTTTGGGCGTTCTTCCGTCATTCTATCAGGGATTTTTCCTGGCACCGACAGTAGCGGCAGGTGCGCTTAAGGGAGCAGTTTTTGCAGCAAACGTATTTGAAAAATTAGGTTATGATGTAATTCCAAACGGTACAGAGCCTAGATACGATATTATTCAGGCTGTTACACTTAAAAAGCCTGAGGCGCTGATCGCATTTTGTCAGGGTATTCAGGCAGCAGCTCCGGTTGACAGCTATGTAACACCAGAACCATGGGATATGCCAGGCTATGATTCACAGGTTATTATGGCAGCCGGTGCATTTATCCAGGGTTCTTCGATTGAGCTGAGTGCAGATGGTCCTCTAAAGGAGCCATATGCAGTTTATTTCCAGGGAGGTCTTACCTGGTATCATGCAAAGTATGGAATTATGATGGCACTTGAAAAACTGGTTCAGGCAGGTATTGTCACTTTATAAGAAATTTCCGTATGTCAGAGCAGGAACTGTCGGCTTTTGACATACGGATTTGTTAATATTCGAAAATTTCTTCTATACTTTAAAAAAGAATTGTGATAAAATAAGTTCATAATGGTTTCGATACCTGGAAGTAAGGAACGATTATGAAACATGATATTTCAAAGCAGCTGCCCAAAGATATCCAACCGTACGAAAGGTGTATGGAGCAGGGCGCTGGTGCACTGAACAATGCCGAACTGCTTGCCGTGATTTTAAGAACAGGAAGCGTTGGCGAAAATTCTCTTGAGCTTGCCTCAAGGCTTCTTGCGATAGAAAGTCTTTCAGGGCTTGTGTCTATGACTGTAGCTCAGTTGACTAAGATACGCGGAATCGGAAAGGTAAAGGCAATACAGCTTCAGTGTATTGGTGAGCTGTCAAGCGTCTTAGTGCGTCAAGACAGCAGGGGATTGTGTTTGACAGTCCTCAGGCAGTCGGAAACTATTATATGAACCGTCTCAAAGATGAGCGTCAGGAACAGGTACTTCTTGTGTTCTTAAATAATAAGGGAGCACTGATTCGCGATCTGGTGCTGACTAAAGGTACAGTGAATCAGACAATTTTGTCACCGAGAGAGGTTTTTATTGAGGCCTTTCGTTATCAGGCAGTCAAAATTATATTGATTCATAATCATCCCAGCGGAGATCCAACCCCGAGCGCGGAAGATGTTGCGGTGACGCGGCAGATTCAAAAGGCGGGAGAGCTTACCGCCATCCCTTTGCTTGATCACATCATCATTGGTGACGGCAGATTTATCAGTTTAAAAGAACGAGGATATATTTCATGAAAAGCAGCAATCAAAACAGCAATGTAAAAATGCCTTTTACAAGAAGACCGCAGCTGATCCTTTTTATATTGACGGCGTGCTGTGTGATTTCTATGGGGTATTATTACATCAAAAAAGAAAACATCGTGTCAGTCGGACAGGTAGCAGGGGCAATCACTGTTCCGGTGCAGAAGGGTGTTAACAAGCTTGGCAGTATTTTCTTTAATTTTGATCAGGAACGACTGAGCAAAGAGGAGGCGATGGCAAAGATTGAGTCGCTTGAAGATGAAAATAAAGAACTCAAAGAGCAGATGGTTTCTTATGATCAGAAGATTCAGGAATATCAGGATATGAGAGCACTTCTTGAACTCAAAAGTGAGTATGCCGATTATGACACTGTTGGGGCAACTGTGATCTTTTCTGATATGACAGGAAACTGGTTCTCTACCTTTACGATAGACAAAGGTACGGACGATGGCCTTGAAGTAGGCATGAATGTACTTTCAGGCGGCGGACTTGTCGGTTACATATCGGATATAGCAAAGGGTCATGCAGTTGTGACTTCGATTATCAATGATAATGTAAATGTCAGTGCAATGCAGTCTACAACAGGAGATGCCTGTGTTGTTACCGGTGATCTTCCTTATATGAAGGAGCATGGTCTTTTGAAGCTTCAGTATATGGATACCGATTTTAATATCAGCAGAGACAATGTAATTGTTACATCCAATATTTCAGACCGCTATCTTCCAGGACTTGTTATTGGCTATGCGCAGGATGTTACTGTGGATGAAAATGGGCTGGCTGCATCTGGTTATTTGAAGCCGGCAGCGGATTTCAAACACATACGCAACGTGCTTGTAGTTACGACACAGAAGCAGTCTGCAGAGTAAACAAAGGATGGAGAAAAAAACAGATGAAGATTAAGATACTCAGAGTTGTTTTATGTATAGTACTTGCCGTCAGTTGTTTTATGCTGCAATCAAATTTTACAAGGATTATTCCAATTTTGACTGCAGCGCCCAATCTGTTGTTAATTGTCACATTTTCAGTTGGCTTTTTAAAGGGCAGGATGTGGGGAATGCTTACAGGACTTGGGTGCGGTCTTTTGCTGGATTCATTCAGCGGAGGTGTACTGGGGTATTATACGCTTATCTTTATTTATATTGGCTATTTCAATGGCATTTTTACAAGGGTGCTGGCGCATGATATGGTTGTGATGCCTGTTTTGTTATGCAGTGCCAATGAGCTGATTTACAGTGTTATATTTATGTATTCAGCTTCCTATTATTCGGCCGGGTAAATATTGCAGACTATATTAAAAATCTGGCACTTCCGGAGCTGTTGATGACAGCAATCGCTACGATTATAGTATATGGTGTGATCATGACGGTTGACAGACATCTGACAGAGGCAGAGAAAAAAGGAGAAAAGAGATTTGCTTAAGGAATATTGGGATTTATTCAGGGAATGGGTAAAAAATACATTAAGATCCAGAATTTTCTGGCTTGGTATTGTGTGCACGCTTTTTCTGGCAGTCCTGGTGGTGAGGCTGTTCCAGCTCCAGATTCTGGATGGAGCAGCTTATTATGATTCATACGTTTCCCGCACCAAAAAGGAGATTACGACAACTGCTACAAGAGGTACTATCTACGACAGAAATGGAGTCGTCCTTGCTGGAAATGAAGCAGTTTATAATTTGACTGTAAAAGATACTAGCGAATATACAAAGGCAAATGGTGATTTCAATGAGATGCTTCTTCGCCTGATTGAAATTGTGAAAAAATATGATGGAACCATTGTGACAGAACTTCCTGTGATTATTGATGATGACGGGCAGTTTGCTTATAGTGGAAAGGATAGTGCGATCCGTCAGCTTATTCGCGATGTATATGGAACTTCCTACATTGAAGAAAAAAGTAAGGAAGGTGAGGATGTCTATACTTATGACGCAGAGACTGTGATGAAGCGTCTTATGAAGGTTTCCTATAATTTTACAACAAGATGGGAAAATGCTGAAACGATCAGCAAGGAAGATGCACTGGCAATCTGCAATATACGATATGCTATGCGTCTGACAACTTACGCAAAGTATAAGTCTACCACCATTTGTTCTGATATTTCGCCAGAGCTTCAGGCAGCAATTCTTGAAAATCAACAGCAGCTGTTCGGAGTTGAGGTGGAGCAGTCAGAGCGCCGTGTTTATCCGGATGGCGTGTATTTTTCAAATATTCTTGGTTATACAGGAAAGCGAGTACACAGGAGCTTGAGACACTTCAGGAGAGCGATTCCACCTATGAGGCAACGGATATGGTCGGAAAGGATGGACTCGAGCAGTATTACGAGAGTGAACTTGCAGGAACAAAGGGCAACGATACTGTATATTTAAACAATGTTGGTCAGATTCTTGATACGATTGACAGTGAGCCTTCTGTTCGAGGAAATGATGTATACCTGACTATTGACCATGATCTGCAGGTTGCCGTGTATCATATTGTGGAGCAGCGTCTTGCGGATGTCCTTGTCGGAAAGCTTACAATCGAGGATTTCGAGGCAGATGATTCAACACTTGCAAGCGAGTTCCAGATTTCGGTAAAAGATGTTTATTATCAGATGTTTAACAACAATATTTTAGATGAAAAGCATTTTTCAGATGATGGTGCTTCTGAGGCCGAAAAACAGATTCTTTCCTTGTATGAGGGAGAGTCCACACTTGCTATTCGTCATATTTTGGAAGAAATGGTACCGGGTGCAACGATACAGTCTGAGTTGACAGAAGACATGCAGGATTACATGGAATATGTCTATACCTTTTTACGAGAAAAGGGGGTTATTACCGCAAGTGAGATTGATACCTCAGATGAGACCTTCCTCGCATGGAAAAATACAGAGATTTCATTTTATGATTTCCTGTCATATGTGATTTCAAAGGGATGGATTGATTCCTCAAAGCTTGGTGCGGAGTCTGCATACTCGGATTCCAGCCAGGTTATGAGCCAGATCCTATCCTTCTGTGAAGAAAATCTTTCAGCTGACAGTGGTTTTCGTAAACTTGTATATAAAAAGCTGATTCATAATGAGCAGCTTTCAGGTAATCTGGTTTGCCTGGCGTTGATTGATCAGGGCATCTTAGATGCGACAATGCGTCCTATGAAGAACTTCAAAATGGAGATGCGCAGACTGCATTTACCTTTATTCGTGAGAAAATTGGAAATACTGAGCTGACGCCGGCGCAGATCGCGCTTGATCCGTGCAGTGGTTCTGCGATTGTAACTGATACGACGACAGGAGAGCTGTTAGCAATGGTATCTTACCCAGGCTATGATTTGAACAAGCTTTCTGGAACAGTTGATGCTGAATATTGGAATAAGCTTATTAATGATCAGTCAGAGCCGCTGTATGATAAGGCGACGCAGGTACGAATTGCGCCAGGTTCTGTTTACAAGCTTGTTACGACAAGTGCAGGACTCGAGGAGGGCGTAATTGACAGCTCAGAGTATATTAACTGTATTGGTACTTTCGACAAGTTGGATCATCCGCGATGCTGGATCGCTCGAGAGACTGGCGGTGAGCATGGCCCGTTAAACACAGCGGGGGCTATTGAGCAGTCGTGCAACTTCTATTTTTATGAAGTTGGCTACCGTTTAAGCTTAAATGAAAACGGAGAATATGACGCGGAGCGTGGTCTTGCAATGCTTCGCAAATACGCCGAAAAGTACGGGTTTGGTGAGAAGAGCGGTGTGGAAGTCGCAGAAAATCTGTCACAGATTTCAACAGAATACCCGGCGACATCTGCAATTGGACAGGGTACAAACAACATGACTGCGATCAGTCTGGCGCGCTATGTGACCGCACTTGCAACGGACGGTAAACTTTATACATTCCGTCTGTTAAGCAAAATCTGTGACGCAAACGGAAATGTGATTGAAGAACTCATCCAGAGGGCGAGCAGATCGAGGGCATCTCACAGTCAACCTACGATGTCATGAGGGAAGGTATGTACCGAGTTGTCCATGCGGCTGGTACAGCGGCAGGTGCGTTTACCGGTTTGCAGATCGACATTGCTGGAAAATCTGGTTCCGTACAGGAGAATCTTTCACGTGCGAACCACGCAACCTTCATTTCATATGGTCCGTACAACGATCCAAAGATTTCCGTAACGGTTGCTATCCCGCATGGTTACATGGCATACAATGCCGCAGTAGTTTGCCGTTACATTTATCAGTATTACTTTGGCTACATTGATATGGAAGACATTCTGGATAAATCCTACAATACACTTGGAGAGTCAGCTACGTACAGTGACTGATGTAAGCTACAGAAGACAGGGATAAGAGAGAGGATCAGAAAGGTTTGGGAATATCATGAGTGAAGTGATTGTTGTGACATCAGGAAAAGGCGGTGTAGGAAAAACGACAGTGGCTGCAAATCTTGGCTGTGGCCTTGCCCTTCTTGGAAATAAAGTTGTTTTGATTGATACCGATATTGGTCTTCGAAATCTTGATGTTGTGATGGGACTGGAAAACCGCATTGTATATAATCTTGTGGATGTAGTAGAGGGAGGCTGTCGGATAAAGCAGGCGCTGATCAAAGACAAAAATCATCAGGGCCTGTATCTGATGCCGTCGGCACAAACGAGAGACAAATCGAGTGTGACGCCGCAGCAGATGAAAAAGCTGACGCAGGAATTGACAGAGGAGTTTGATTATGTGATTCTGGACTGTCCGGCTGGCATTGAGCAAGGCTTTAAAAATGCCGTGGCAGGAGCATCAAGAGCTATTGTTGTCACAACGCCAGAAGTATCTGCAATTCGTGATGCAGATCGCGTAATGGGACTTCTTGAAGCGGATGGGATGGAAAAGATTGAGATGATTATTAACCGCATTCGTCAGATCTGGTAGCAAGAGGCGACATGATGTCACTTTCAGACATTCAGGAAATATTAACCGTTCCTATTATTGGTGCGGTGACGGATGAGGAAGAGATTGTCATTTCCAGTAATAACGGAGAGCCGGTTGCCGGAAAGGATTCACCGTTAGGACAGATATTTGTTGATATCTGTCGAAGAATTATGGGTGAAGATATTCCGGTTGCACAGCCGTCTGTATCGAAGGGATTGATAAAAAGGCTGAAAAGTATTTTGGAAAAGAAAGGAAAATAAAGTAATATGGTCAGGCATTCATTACCAAGTCAGGCAGTTCGCTCTGGAAAGACAGCGAAGGAGCGGCTGATACAAATGATGCTTGAGGAGCATACGCAGTGCACTCCAGAGACATTAAGCTGTATGGAGCATGATATTACAAAAACTATTTCAAAATATCTGCCGGTATCTGAAAAAAACATCTGTCTGTATCTGAAGCGAAATGCCGGTAAAATTCTTTTATTTACCGTGACGGAGCTTTCAGCAGTCAAAAAAAGCAGATAGAGATAAAGAAAGGAATGGTCTGTCGGCATGCGCAAGAGAAAAACAGGACAAAACCTGCATCTGAGCAATCTTAATTTTAAAATCATCATATATGCGCTGATACTGAGTATCATTGGTATATTTATGGTGCACAGTGCAACACAGAATGAAGCTGTGACAGGTATGATTACAACAACACAAAAGCAGATCCTTGGAATGGTCATAGGACTTGTTCTTATGATGATTCTGACATGTATTGATTACCATAAGCTGATTAAATATTCAATTGTATTTTACGTGATCAGCATGGCACTTTTAATCTATGTAAAATACATCAATCCGTTAAATATCAGTAATGCAAACCGATGGATGCATCTACCGGGGTTTGGTACGATTCAGCCGTCTGAGTTTTCGAAGGTTGCAGTCGTTTTGATGGCAGTCTTTGTGCTTATACGTATCCAAAAACATATAAACAATGTGCTGTATCTTATTGGATATTTTGCCTTGACGGGCATAACAGTGTATCTGATTTATGTAGAGCCAGATTTATCTACGTCAATGATTATCGTTTTTGCGCTTGTTGCAATGGTTTTTGTGACGGGAATAAGTTGGAAGTGGGTAGGCGGTGTTCTTGGCGTAGTAGCTGTTTTTGTGGGCGCACTTTTGTTTTGTATTTATGAGCCTGAGCAAAAGACACTCAACTGGTTTATCGAGAAGGATATCCTTCAGCAATATCAGGTAAACCGTATTAACTCATATTTCTTTCCAGAGGATTACCCTGATCAGACGCGTCAGCAGTTAAACTCAGTTATGGCTATTGGCGGCGGTCAGCTTTTGGGAAAAGGATTAAATAATTCTACTTATGAATCTGTTAAGAATGGAAATTTTCTTTCAGAGGAACAGTGTGACTTCATTTTTGCTGTTGTAGGAGAAGAACTGGGTTTTGCAGGAAGTGCATTTATTATATTGATATATCTGCTTTTATTTATTGAAGGCCTAAGGGTTGCAGGACGAAGTCCTGATCTTGAGGGAAAACTTCTTGCAAGCGGATTTGTCACAATTTTGTTAATCCAGTGTTTTATCAATATGGGAGTAGCCATGCTGCTTCTTCCAAATACGGGAACACCGCTTCCATTTATCAGCGCAGGAATGAGTTCACTGATAAGCACGTATATTATGATGGGAATTATGCTGAACATAAGTATGCACAGAAAAAATGAAAGTGTTCTGATTAAGTTTTACAAAGTAACTATTATAGTGGAGGTATCAAAATGAATATCGGTTTTATAGCAGATGATTCCAAAAAGAAAACTGATGCAGAATTTCTGCATCGCATACAGAGGCATTCTGAATAAGCACACGCCTTTATGCAACAGGAACAACCAGGAAGACTGATAGAGGAGGCAACGACATTGACTGTCAATAAGTTTCTTGAGGGATCGTTAGGCGGTGCACAGCAGTTTGCATCTCAGATTGAAAATAATAGCATGGATCTGGTATTTTACTTTCGTGATCCAAACGAAGTGAGCCCAACCAATACAAGGAGAGTACAGACAGTGCTTCATCTTTGTGATATTTACAGCATTCCGCTGGCAACTAATTTGGCAACGGCAGAGCTTTTGATTCGTTCACTTGACTCTGGTGACTTAGAGTGGAGAGAGGCATACCGTTCATGAGAAAAAAACGGTTCATTTACACGCTGGCGGCAGTGCTTTTAATGTGCAGTGCCGCTAGTGTGGGAGCAGGCTGCGGCAAATCCTCTCCAGCCCTTCTTGATAGCTTTGGTACTCATTTAGATACTCTTATGACATCAAAAGATAAGCTGTCAAAAATGGATGGAGCTGCAGCAGATTTGTGTGTAATAGAAAATGAAGATGAATTTTCTGAAAATGACATAGAAGCGCCGGCTGGTGCATTATTTAATATTACAGATCAGAAAACATTGTACAGCAAAAATGCAAATGATGAGCGCGAAATTGCAAGTATCACAAAAATTATGACGGCTCTTCTTGCTATGAAATATGCTGATTTAAGTCAGGAAGTAACTATTTCGTATACTCCGGAGGGACTTGAGAGCAGTGCTGTTCTTTGTGGTTTTGAGCAGGGCGATAAGATGATGCTTTCAAGTTTGCTGAGTGCAGCACTTATCTATTCTGGAAACGATGCTGCTATTGATATTGCTATTGCTGTTGCAGGATCACAGGAAGCATTTGTAGATATGATGAATCAGGAAAGCAAGGAACTGATGACTAGTCATACACATTTTGCCAATCCGACAGGACTGACACAGTCTAAACATTATTCTTCAGTATATGATGTTTATTTGATGTTTCAGGAATGCTTAAAGTATCCGACGTTTCGCGATATTATAGCGCGTGGATCTTTTCTGTGCTATTACACGAATGCAGCAGGAGAGAATATGACGAAGAACTTTAATAGCACTAATCAGTATCTGGTAGGTGCTTATACGCCGCCAGACGGCATTACTGTCATTGGCGGAAAAACAGGTCATACAAATACAGCCGGATATAACCTGGTAGTGCTCGTCCAGGACAGCCATCACAAGGAGTATGTGGCTGTTATTCTTGGTGCAGCAACAAAAGACGAACTATACAACCAGATGAATACATTACTGTCGAAAATTTGATAATTTTATAAAAATTTCTATTTATGACTTGCTTTATTCGGTAAAATATACTATACTATACGCAAGAACTACCATTGGTCTTAAGTGTAAAAGACTAATTCATATAAGGAGGATCGAGCATATGGTTCAGATTATTTCAGGCAAGAAGGGCAAAGGAAAAACAAAGTATCTGTTAGACAGTGTAAACGGTGCTGTTGCGTCTGCACAGGGAAGTGTAGTATATTTGGATAAGACAGCAAAGCACATGTACGAACTGAGCAATAAGGTTCGTTTGATTAATGTTTCTGATTATGGAATCAATTCCTATGATGCATTTATCGGATTTGTCAGCGGAATCATTTCTCAGGATCATGATCTTGAGAAAATGTATTTTGATAGCTTCTTAAAGATTTCCTGTCTTGAGGGAAGTGATATTACAGAGGCAATCAAGGCGCTTGAAGCGATTTCTGCAAAATTTGGAGTTGATTTTGTTTTGAGTGTTTCAGCAGATGCTACGGAGTTGTCCGATGAAGTAAAATCTCACATCATCGTATCTCTGTAAAGATGATATTCTTGCCAGAGTGTATCAGTTTTTAACAAAAAGTACATAGTACAGATTAAAAGGAGCCGGTTGACCCGACTCCTTTTTACAAACTTTTTTATTCTTGGGAAAAGTCGCGGATGCGGCCATAAAAGGAAAGAAGATAAAGTCCGCCAAGACCTACGATGGCATAAATGATCCGAGTTAACAGTGACATACTGCCAAAAAGCCACGAAACCAGATCAAACTTAAAAAAACCAATCAATCCCCAGTTTATAGCACCGATTACGACAACAGTCAGTACAATATAATCCCATACTTTTGACTCATAGCAACCTCTCATTCTGCCAAAAATGGCTTTGTTATACGCTATTATTTTTTCATAACAGAAGTATTTTATACATCTTTAAAAAAACTATTTCTTTTTTTAAGAAAAATGCTATAATAATAGCTATGTCCGATACAGGTGTACCGGAAGAGAAAGGCAGGAAACTGGATGGCAGACAAAAACAATAAGGTGATCCATTACAAAAACCGGTGGCATGGCAGTGTAATAGGATTCCTTTTCCTTTTTATTTTCATCTATTTGGCAGTTCAGCTTTATTTTTTCTTTACAAAAGAAAAAATAAGTATTTTTGAGGTTCAGGAAAAAGCACTCTACTCAATAGCAACTGACTACAAAGGCTTTATCACAAGAGATGAGCAGATTGTTACACTGAAAAATGATGCTTATGTAACTATTCTGTTCGCGAAGGACTAAAGACAGCGCTTGGAAGCACAATTTACACGACTCAGGATATCAGTGCAATTACTGATGCACTTTTAAAGGAATACAGCAGTGCGCAGATACTAAGCACCTCAAGTATCAGTACGTTAAAAACAAAGCTTGAAAAGGCAGCGCGGCATGATCTTGATTCTAATTTTTCACTAGCTTATCAGGACAAAAATGATTTGGAAGTTTCCGTTCTGGATGCATATTTGATGGTAGCATCTGATGCACTTGACAGCTTTTCATCAGAAGATGCATACTGTGTCAAGAGCGATCAAAGTGGTTATGTGTTATTTAGAACAGATACATATGATGGATATACACCAGAAGATGTGACGCGTTCATGTTTCGATGAAGAGTCATATTCTATGAAGGTGTACGCAAATGGAGAACAGCGAAAGAAAGGCGATTTTGCCTATAAGATTGTTTCTGATGATTCTTTTTGCATTACATTTCCAATAAGCGACACTGATGCTGTCCGTTATAGAAATAAAAAATATCTTTCTATTAAATTAACATCAATTGGTGTAACAGTAAATGGAAGCTTTTATCTTCACACTGCATCTGATGGCACTTCAATGGCAACAGTTTCATTAAATAAATATGGTTCAAGCTATCTGACGGAGCGTTATCTTGATTTTAAGATTGCAGAGGATGATATTAAAGCTACAAGATTCCAAAGTCAGCAGTGCTTAGCAAGGATTTTCTTGTTGTGCCAGAACAATATGTTATCAATCAGAAGAAAAAGGTGTAGGTGTATATAAGGAAGTAATTCAGTCTGACGGCAGTGCAAAGGCTGTATTTACAAAAGTTTCTATTTATGCAAAGCAGGGAAACAGCTATTATATTCTGCATCTGACTTACGACGGAGGATTTATCTGATTGGTGCTAG
>ENA-OQAZ01000569-OQAZ01000569.1-human-gut-metagenome-genome-assembly--contig:-NODE-569-length-20214-cov-6.975307_pt1 | contig 20214 bp, 21 predicted proteins | sample MGYA00242737_ERZ504531 | MGnify/ENA primary metagenome ERZ504531 (study PRJEB26092, sample SAMD00036244) | human gut metagenome | host: Homo sapiens | study: EMG produced TPA metagenomics assembly of... | reverse complement strand
TTACGTTTTTTCAGGCATGAAAAATAACAGTTTTTAGGCTCATTTTCAGGGGAATTTAAGCTCTCCCTTCCGTACCTCTAATTTCTTTTTCTTCCACTTTCTCCTTTATTGCAAAAGAAAAGAGTATATTTGCCTGATACACGAAAAATCATTCATTAAAATCACGACCATGAACATAGAACCTCACAACTTGATAGACCCGCTGCGCGAGAAGCTCCCGCACCTAATTCGCCACGAAAAGCAGTACCGGATGATCCATCGCCAGCTGATGAAAAAATGGTTTCAATATTTTGTGCTGTTCTTTATCATCGGTTCCATTTGCTCTATCATATACAGCTCTTTCGAGGAATCAGCTCCCTACCATAATATCCTGTATGCATTCAACTACCTGGCCTCCTTTATATTCACCATCGAATATGGATTACGCATCGTGGCTGCTCCCGTGCAGTATGCCAGTTGCAACCATGCCTGGAAAGCACGTCTGCGCTACCTGTTCTCCTTTTATGGACTTATCGACTTCGTGGCAATTATCCCGTTCATGGTGATTTATGTGTACAAGGAAACCCCGCACGTACATCTCGTAGTGCTGGCCTACGTACTGATTATCTTCAAGCTGATACGCTATTCACGTTCCTTCCAGATGATTGGCACCGTACTCCGAACCGTCAGAGAAGAACTTGTTACGGCCTATACTGCCTGTGGCATCATGTTAGGTTTCTCTGGCATTCTGATGTACTACATCGAACGCTACGCACAACCGGAAGCCTTCGAAAATATCGGCGACGGATTCTAGTGGGCAATCGTAGCCTTCACTACCGTGGGTTACGGCGACATTTACCCGATTACTCCGTTGGGACGGCTATTGAGCAGCATCATCAGCCTGATTGGCATCGCATGATTGCCATTCCTACAGGTATCATCAGCTCGGCCTTCATGAGCATGCTGATAGAAAAAAAGCAAAAAGAAAAAAACAATTCATCAATGTAATTTATGGAACAAGAAATCCAACTTAATGCACACAACAAGCAGGAGTATCCTCCTATGCACACCTGCGAACACATCATCAACCGCACCATGGTCAACCTTTTCGGATGCGGACGGGCTGTATCTGCCCATATCGAGCGGAAGAAAAGCAAACTCGATTTTGCGCTTTCGCAAGCACCTTCGGAAGACGATATTGCACGCATTGAGGCGACTGTCAACGAAGTAATCGCACACCATCTTCCTGTCACTACGGAATTTATCACACAGGAAGAAGCTACTGGACGCTTTGACATGAAACGGCTGCCTGAAGGAGCTTCCGAGACGGTTCGTGTGGTACACGTAGGCGACTACGACGAGTGTCTGTGCATCGGACAGCATGTAGAGAATACATCAGAAATCGGCACCTTCAAGATCATCAGTCACGACTTTAACGACGGTATCTTCCGGATGCGTTTCAAACTGGTTTAACATACGTACACCATGGGAAAGAAAAAGAGAAGTTCATCCACCGGCTCCCTGAAAGGCTTCATACTCCTGTTGCTGATTCTGGGTGGCGGTGCCTATTTCTATCAGAACCAGCAGAATCTGCCGGAAGCCAAGGAACTGACAAAGGAGCTTTCGCACACATTGGAGAAGGCACAGAAGGAAGTGGCACAACGCCTGCCGGAAAGGTCGCAAGACGAAACGGCGGCACAACCCTCGGCCAACCGCATCAGCAGCAAACTGGAAATTCCCGTCATGCTGACCAAGCGGGAAGAAATCAAGTTGCAGCGGACGGGATATACCGTTTCATACAATAATTTCTACAAAACCCCCAACTGGGTAGCCTGGGAACTGACACGACAGGAAACCAAAGGAAGTGAAGAGCGAAAGAACCGCTTCGTACCCGACCCGGATTTGCCCGAACCCCGCGTGGAGCATGCGAATTATACGCGCTCCGGATACGACCGGGGACACATGGCTCCGGCAGCCGACATGAAATGGAGCAAGAAAGCCATGGAGGAATCGTTCTATATGAGCAACATCTGCCGCAGAATCAGAAACTGAACCGGGACGACTGGGGAGATTTGGAAGAATTATGCCGTAGCTGGGCCCGGAAATATGGCACGGTACACATTGCCTGCGGACCTATCTATGACAAGAAACAACCCAAGCGCATCGGAGAGCATCAGGTGGCCGTGCCCGACCGTTTCTTCAAGGTGGTGCTGATTTACAACCGGAAAAGCCCCATCGCCATGGGCTTTCTGTTCGACAACAAGGCACACCATCAGGCACTGGATAAATACATGGTATCGGTTGACTCCGTGGAAAAAGTAACGGGGATGGATTTCTTCTCCAAGCTCCCCGACAACGTGGAAAACCGAATAGAGGCCGATATTCCGGCACTGCCTTCAGGAAGGTGAAAGCAGGCCGGAACTTCGGTTCACTCCTGTTGTTCCTCGTTTTGTATTCTTCAATACAAAAACGATTTATCGTGCAATGCAAAGAATCAAAGTTCGTGCGGTAAGCTATGACCTTTATTGCCATCCCGTCATTGGCTTCTAACAGATATTCATGGATACCGCTTGCATTCATCCGGTACCACATACCATTCTGCCCGTAAAGTATCCGCAAAGTATTTTCCGACGTATACTCCCAGCTGATACGATAAAGCCCCGTCTCTCCTTTATGAAAGGAGAAAGTACACGAGTTTTCATCGTACTCCAGATAATCCAATGAGGTGATTTCATCTTTATAAAAGTTCAAGACAGCAGCCTCACCAAGGGTATCATATTCGAGCCGGATGTAATTCTCCGGCTCACATTTATATTTGAACGTCTCTCCTAAGTGAATCTTGGGAAGCGGAGTATATGCACCCACCTCTTCTTTATTGCATGCCAGCATGCATGCGAGTCCTCCCACGCATGCAGCAACCATCATCATCTTCTTCATATCAACCTATATGTTAATTGTTTCCCCCTCCCAACGCATGATAAAGGGTAATGACACTTTTTATCTCCGCATTCCGGTCGGCCACAAGCGACAGCCGCGCTACCAGTAATGACTGACGGGCAGTCAGCACTTCCAGGTAGTTCGTCGTACCGTGTTCCATCAGCAGTTCCGTGTCACGCAACGCATCTTTCAGATGCTCCACCTGCTCGCGGTCGAGCACCGTTTTCTGACGGGCCGTCTGCCACTGGCTCAGGGCATTGTTCACCTCCGCACCGGCATCCAACAAGGTCTGCTGGAACTGTAGCAGAGCTTCTTCCTGCTGTGCCTTACTGATTTTCAGATTTGCCATAAGCTGCCCCCGCTGAAAAAGAGGTTGCACCAGAGAGCCTACCGCCTGAAGCAGCCAGGCACCCGGATTGGTCACAAGGGCTCCCCCACTGTTTGTCCATCCGGCCGAACCGCTCAATGTCACGCTCGGATAAAAACTGGAGCGTGCCTGATTGGTGGCATAAAAAGCCTGTTTAAGCACGGCCTCAGCCTGCCACACATCCGGACGTGGCCAACAAATTCAGGGCACTCCCACCGACAAACTTCCGGAAAATCCACTTCACCGAGTGTGCCGCGCGCAACAGGCTGCGGAGTCCAGAAAAGCAGGGCACACAACGTGTTTTCCGTTTCCGTCACCTGTTGCTTCAAATCCAGCAAAGAAGCTTCGGCATCCAATCGGGAAGCTTCTGCCTGGTTCACGGTCGCACGGTCGGCCTGTCCGGCCCGCATCAGGGCCTTCAAACTACGTATATACTCCTTCCAGCTTTCTACCGTTTCCGTAGTTACGGCTACCTGCTCGTCGAGCATCAGCAACGTGTAATAACTCTCGGCCACCGTGGCAATAAGCTGTGTCTGCACCACCTGACGATACGCCTCACTCTGCTCCAATGCCGCACGCTCTCTCCGTTTGGCGTTGGTCAGCTTTCCAAAAAAATCCAGTTCCCAACTGGCAGAAGCTCCCAACGAATAGGTCTTGGTAGGTTTACTGCCGTCAAAACTGCTCAAAGCGCCTTCCAGGTCCAACTGAGCAGAAGGCAGGTAAGCCTGCTTGGCAGCTGACAGCGAAGCCCGTGCCTCTTCCACTTTCAAACGGGCCACATTCAAATCCGTATTCGCCTCCAGCGCACGTGTAATCAGTTTCCGCAAAGATGCATCCGTAAACAGTTCCTCCCATTTCAGGTCGGCCAGTGAGGAGGTAGTATCCACCTCCTCCGGAAGAGCACCGAACAATCCGTCGGTATTCGTTTCCGGCTGCCGGTATTTTGTGTAGATACCACATCCGGTCAGCATACTGGCCATGCACGCGGCAACTACTAAATGACTTATATTTTTCTCCATATCGAATGTTTCTTTAGTTGATATAAAATTCCCCTAAAAGATTATTCCGCTGCATCGGTCTGACGGCGAGGTATCACACGTTCTTCAATTGCCTGAAACACCGTGAACAGCACCGGCACTACAAACAGAAGTGCCACTGTACCGACAAGCATACCCCCTACCGTACCGACTCCCAACGAACGGTTTCCGTTGGCTCCTGCTCCGGTAGCCACAATCAGCGGGAACAATCCGATAATCATCGTCAGGGCGGTCATCAGAATCGGACGCAAACGAACTCCGGCAGCAGCTACGGCAGCCTGAGCAATACTCATTCCCTGTCGACGACGAGCCGAAGCATATTCAGTCAGCAAGATGGCGGTTTTCGAAAGCAATCCAATCAGCATAATCAAACCGGTCTGCATGTAGATGTTGTTTTCCAGCCCAAAACATTTGGCAAACAAGAAGCTTCCCATCAACGAAAGGTACTGCCAGGATGACCACCATCGGGATGAAGATACTTTCATAGAGCGAACAGAGAATCAAATAGATAAATACGATACAGATAATAAAAATAATCACCGTATTTCCCGTACTGCTTGATTCTTCTCGGGTAATACCGCTGAACTCATAACCGTATCCAGTAGCAGCGTCTGTGAAGCCACTTCCTCAATGGCTGCAATGGCATCTCCCGAACTATATCCGTCGGCCGGCATACCGTTGACTGGTATAGAGGTGTACATATTGAAACGTGTCAAGGTTTCGGCTCCATACACCTTGGTCAGTGTAATGAACTGTCCCACGGGCGCCATTTCCCCACTTTCGGTCCGTACAAACATGTTGTTGAGCGACTCTTTATCCAGACGGTAATCCTTCCGGGCCTGAATCATCACACGGTACAGTTTGGAAAAACGGTTCAAGTTGGACGAGTAATTACCGCCGATATAACCGGAAAGTACGCTCAGCACATCGGATGTGGTCACCCCTGCCCGTTGACATTTCACCGCATCTACCTCAACCATATACTGCGGGAACTTGGTATCGAAGGTAGTATAAGCCATCGAAATTTCCGGACGCCGGTTCAGGGCTGCAATAAAGTCCTGCGTATATTTCTGCAAATTCTCCACGCTCCTCCGGCACGGTCTTGCACGTACATTTCAAAACCGCTACCCATACCGTATCCCATAATGGTAGGCTGCGCAAAGGCAAAGAGCTTGGCCGATTTAATGTCGGCTGTATGCTGGTAAATCGCTGCAATGATGGCATTGATGTGGTCCTGTGCCTCCTGACGTTCATTCCAGTGTTTCAGTTTGATAATCAGCATACCTCCCGAGGCGGCCTGCCCGCCCATCATGCTGTAACCTGTCACATTGGAATAAATCTTTATCTGAGGAATCTCACGGATACGCTCGTCTATCATTTCCATCGTCTTACGCGTCTGGGCCAAACTGCTTCCCGGAGGTCGTGACATTCACGAATATGGTTCCCATATCCTCATCCGGCACCAGGCCGGTCTTAGTGGTCCGCATAAAAAATACCAGCAAGGCACAGACTGCCGTCAAAGAAACCCAGGCCATCCATTTACGACGGAGGAAGAACGACACCCCATTCTTATACTTCAACACCAGCCTATTGAAAGAAGCCTCAAATGCATGGTGAAAACGGGAAGAAAAACTCAACTTACCACCGGTCGACTTATCCATGTGAGGAGTCATAATGAGGCACACAAAGCCGGACTGAGGGTCAAGGCATTGATTGCGGAAATGCCCACTGCCACCGCCATGGTCAAACCAAACTGGGTATAGAACACTCCACTGGTTCCTCCATGAACGAGGTCGGGATAAACACGGCCATAAATACCAGTGAGGTGGTCACAATGGCTGCAGAAATACCATCCATGGCAGCCACCGTAGCTTTATAAGGTGAACGGTAGCCTTCGTCAAACTTGGCCTGCACGGCCTCCACCACCACAATGGCATCATCCACCACCGTACCGATTACCAGCACCAGTGCAAAAAGGGTCAGCAGGTTCAGACTGAATCCGGCCACATACAAGAAGGCAAACGTACCCACCAGCGACACGATAATGGAAACCGAAGGAATGATGGTGGAACGCACGCTCTGCAAGAAGAAATAAACCACCAGCACCACCAAAATAATAGCCTCAATCAGGGTTTTCACCACCTCGTGTACCGAGCATCCAGGAAGTCCTTCGTACTCATCAGGTCGGCCATTACAAGCCCCTTCGGCAAGTCTTTTGAGATTTCCTCCATCAGCTTGTCCACTTCCTTCACAATCTCGTTGGCATTCGATCCGGCCGTCTGCGAAATCATACACGTCGCACCGGGGTGACCCACAATTTCACTGTTATAGGCATAGCTCTGCGAACCTAATTCCACATCGGCCACATCCTTCAGGCGGAGCACTTCGCCCGTAGGGAGAGACTTGAGCACCATGTTGCCGAATTCTTCCGCAGTCTCATATCTACCCCGGTACTTCAACGTGTACTGAAATGTATTTTCAGAATCCTCGCCCAGTGTACCTGTCGCCGCCTCCACGTTCTGGTCATCCAGCAAGGCAATCACATCGGCAGGTACCAGCTGATACTGGGCCATCTTCTGAGGATTCATCCAGATACGCATGGCATAATCCCCACCCATGACATTCACATTGCCCACTCCCGAGATACGGGACAGACGAGGTTCTACATTAATTTTAAAATAGTTATTGATAAAATTCTGGTCGTAGCTATCGTCGGGACTGTACAACGATATAATCTTGACCATACTGTTCTGCCGTTTTTCTACGGTCACACCCACCTTGGTCACTTCTGCGGGCAACAGTCCTTCCGCCTCCGACACACGGTTCTTCGTGTTGACAGTCGCCATGTCCGGGTCCGTTCCCTGTGCAAAATACACGGTAATAGACGCTGAACCCGTATTGGTGGCGGTAGAGGTCATATACGTCATGTTTTCCACACCGTTAATGGCTTCTTCCAACGGAGCGATGACACTCTTCAGTACTGTTTCCGCATTGGCACCCGTATAGGTGGTAGACACCATAATGGTAGGAGGTGCGATATCAGGATACTGCTCCATGGGAAGATTGCTCAAACCGATTACTCCCAATATCAGGATGAGCACAGAAATGGCACACGACAGGATGGGCCTGTCGATAAAAGTCTTCAGTTTCATAACGTCCCCTCCTATTTTTCAGTATGTAACGAAAGAATCTGGGTATTCTCCTGAATCAATCCGGCACCCTCGGCCACAATTACTTCCCCTTCCTGCAAGCCACTCTCTACAATGTATTCCTGCCCGTTGTTCAGCGGGAAAACAGTAACCTGTGCCGACTCGGCCTTTCCACTCTCATTCACCTTATACACATACACCTTGTCCTGAATCTCAAAAGTAGCTTCCTGTGGAACAACCAGCGCGTTCTCCTTGGTATAGGGCAATACGAGCGTAGCCGTACTTCCGTTTCGCAACATTCCTTCCGGATTCGGGAACACGGCACGCAGGCTGACAGCCCCTGTTCCGGTATCAATGGTGCCGCTGATGGCATCTATCACCCCTTCGTGTGCATATTTCACTCCGTCACTCAACTGCAAGGATACTTTGGGCATACCGGCCAGTGACTTGTCCACACTACCATACTGACGGAGCAGTGACAGCATCTGATTTTCGGTCATGGAAAAATATACATAGACTTCCTCATCGTCCGAGACAGTAAGTAAAGGCGTAGTAATGGAAGAATTGACCAATGCCCCCACACGATAGGAAGACATACCTGCCACTCCATCCACCGGACTCCGGACTACCGTATAGGAAAGGTCGTTGCGGGCATTGGTTTCATTGGCCTTCGCTTGTGCCAGACTAGCCTCAGCCTCCAACAAAGAATTCTGTGCCGTCTGACGGTCGAAATCCGAAACCACACGCTCCTTGAAGAGCTCTTCCTTGCTGTCGAACGTCAGGCGGGCCGTAGCCACGGCAGCTTCCGCACTTTTCACATTCGCCAATGCCGTCTGCAAAGCTGCTTTATACGGAACCTGGTCAATCACGAACAACACCTGTCCCTTGTGTACCTTGGCTCCTTCTTTCACACAAATCTCGGTAATCGTACCGCTCACCTGCGGACGAATTTCCACACTCTGTCTTCCCTTTACTACAGCCGAATAGCTGTTAGTGAGAAGGCGATTTTCTTTTTTCACGGTCATGGTCTTGTACCCACTTTCCTGTGAGGTAGGTGCAGGCTGCGTGCAGGCTGTCAGCATCCCCAACAACGCACAAAAACATGCACCAACTGATACAAAAGCTTTTTTCATCTTATTCTCTTTTTTTAGTTGATTTGACTCTTTCTGTTGTAATAGCCGATGCAAATTTAGAAGGCGGGAAAGACTACTTACTTGTTCCATTCCTAAGAACATTTGTCTGAATCCGTGCTTTAGCATTTATTCAGTTTATGATTTCTAAAACATACAAAAAGGTTTTCAGGCTACGATTTATGTCTGTATTTTAGATGCGCAAATACAACAACGAGATACAAGATGAAAGAATATGCGTTTACAAAATGGCTGGTTTCGACGCTGCAAGCAGACGGAACGGAGCGAGATATGGTGTACAATGAACAAATGGGCATCTTCACCGTACGGGGAGAAAATCAATTCCAGAAAGGAAGTATCGACACACAGCATACGGTGTCTTTGCTCGTATTAAAAGGCGAAATCAGCATCCAGACCAACGACAAGCGGACCGTCATTCCTGCCCCTTCCTACATCGAGTTTATCGACCCCACCAATGGAGCGACCTGAAAACAAACCGTGATTTCGAAGGATGTCTGCTCATTACCCGAAGGGAGATTTTTTTGCAGGCAGCCGAATGCATCCGTTCCAAAGTGGCAGCCTATGTATACAGACACGTATTGGAGCCGTTTATTCCATTGGAGAAACAGGATCTTCTCCGGATACAATCACATGTGGACATGCTACGCCACACCCTTCAGCAAAAAGAGAATCATTTCCTGCTTGAAATGCTGGAAAACACGCTTCGTTCCCTCATCCTGGAAGTGTGGAATATTATCCTCCGCATGTATAAACAAGAAAACGAGTTCGAGCACTCTTTCCGCTGGAAAGATACCCTCCCTCGTTTTCTATATCTGATGCATACCAATTGCCGTTATCATCACACCGTAAAATGGTATGCCGACCAACTCTACGTATCCCCCGATGCGTTATCGGCCAAGTTAAAGAAACTCTATGGCAAGACAGCAACCAGCTCATCAGCGAAAGCCTGATAGAAGAAGCAAAAGTCTGTCTGCTCAATCCGGCCAACAGCGTGCAGGACGTGGCCGAAAAGCTCTGTTTCTCTGACCAGGCTTCTTTCAGCAAGTTTTTCAAACGCTACTGCGGAATGTCGCCCGGCCAGTTTAAGAAACAAGCCTAAACCTTATTTAAAGGTTCACCTCCGTTACCACCTGTCCGTCGAAGAGATTAATGACACGGTCAGCAAAACCGGCATCATGCTGCGAGTGGGTCACCATCACAATGGTGGTGCCTTCCTTATGCAGCTCGGTAAGTAATTCCATCACCTCACGTCCATTCTTGGAGTCCAGGTTACCGGTAGGCTCATCGGCCAGAATCAGCTTCGGCCTGATACTACGGCACGGGCAATAGCCACACGTTGCTGTTGTCCACCCGACAGCTGCTGCGGGAAGTGCTTGGCACGATGTGTAATCCCCATCCGCTCCATGGCAGCCTCCACTTTCCGCTTACGTCTGCCGAAGGTACGCCCAAATACAGCAAGGGCAGTTCGATGTTCTCAAACACATTCAACTCGTCAATCAGGTTGAAGCTCTGGAATACGAAACCAATCACTCCCTTACGCAAGGAAGTACGTTGCGATTCAGTATAGCCACCCACTTCTGTTCCGTTCAAGAAATACTTGCCTCCCGTGGGATTGTCCAGCAATCCCAAGATATTCAGCAAGGTAGATTTTCCACAACCTGAAGGACCCATGATAGCCACGAACTCTCCTTCCTTCACTTCGATACTTACATTATTCAATGCCCAAGTTTCCACTTCATCTGTGCGGAATACTTTCTGTAAATTTTCTGTCTTAATCATACTTCAAAATTTTATTTTAATGATATTACTCTTGTTTTATACATTCTACCGGATTTACCCGACTCAATATCCAACCCTGCAGGCAGACAATGACCGCCGAGATGCCCCACACCACCAACAACGGCCATACAAAGATACCGGCCGAAAGCGGGGCACGGTACGCAAACTGCTCCAGCCAATGCAGCATGAACCACCAGCCGACAGGCATGGCCATTACATACGCCACTACAGCATAGATACAGAACGGTTTGTTAAGCAGCCAGATAATCTGTCCCCGTGTTGCTCCATGCACCTTGCGGATACTAATTTCGCGTATCCGCTGACGGGTGGCATACCAGGCGATACCAAACAATCCGAAACCTGTCAGCAACAACCCAATCACGGCATAGAAAGTCAGAATATGTGACAAAGAAAGCACTTTCCCGTTACGTGCCATAAAATCCCGGTGCATATCTGCATAACCGAAAGGTTGGTTGGGGTTCATTTCATTCCATACGGCTTCTATCTGCCGCAAGGTCTCTTCACGGTTTTCAGGACGAAGACGCAGTTGCAAATAAAATCCTTTCTGCAAGTCACTTGCCGACAACAATGTGATGACAAGAGGTGTTACCGCTTCTTCCAGCGAATTGACGGAAAAGTCGCGCACCACACCTGCGATTACAGCCAGACTGTCTTTCGTTTCCGTATCGAACTCGCGCAAGGCATGCCCCACGACCTCCGTACCCGCAGGCACTAACAAGCGGACAAAACTCTCGTTCACCAGTACCGGAGATGCCTGACGCTCCAACAGACGGGAAGGAGATTCTCCACTCAACTGTTCAATGCGCAAGGTGTGCAACAAGGTGGAGTCGCCTTCCAATGTCAGCAGATTGGTACGTACTTCCTTCCCACTGGGACGCAGCACGTTCAACTGACGTATCCAGGCATTAAGCACCGAAGCCTTGGAAAGTGTCATGGATTCAATCCCTTTCACCCGTTTCTCCAGTGCCGCCTTGAAGGGAGCCAACGGAGTACCAAAGGCATCCCCTATCTCAATGCAGCCCTCGTAACGCGAAGCCCGCTGGCGGGTCAGTTCCATCTGGTTGCGTGCTGTCAGCGTAGCCAATAACAATCCGATGGAAATCACGAACTGCACCGTTACCAATACCGCTACAAAACGCTGTTTGCGTCGGCCACTGTAAAGGGTACGGTACTCCGTGAACGACAAGCGTGACAGGCGACAGCTGATGTACCACGCCGGTATTACCGACATCAACAGAATGAATAACAGCAACCACGGCAACATCTGACTACTGAAGAAGAACGTCATGGTCAACCGCGAACCCAACAGGTCATTAAACAGTGACAGACAGTCATTGACCAGCAGAATGGACAAGCCGAATGCCAGCACCACCGTCAGAAAAGCATCCCCGAAAAGTTGCAGACGGATATTGCGCAAGGTAGCCCCCATCAATTTTTCCACATGAATCATACGCAGCTGTTGCAGCAAGCGGCTCAAACTCATGTTAGTATAGTTGCAGCAAGCATGATCAGTATCAGCACGGCTGCCAGCAGACTGATATAGAGAGTCTGCACGGGTGTCTGACTAACGAAATCGAGCGTCTGCTGAGAAGAATCATCAGGAGTAGTGAAACAAATGGCGTCCAGCGGATCCAGGTAATATTTTGTCTGACCGGGCATCAGTGTAGGTACCTTGTCCTCATTCAGCTTATCGGCCAGGTGACCCGCATCCGTACCCGGAGTCAGCTTCAGCAGTGTAAGTCCACCCCAGAAGAAATCAGGGTCGTGTGCTATCAACATGTCAAACTGCAGAAGCGATTGTTCGCGCTTCTTAAGCACTGCTGCCACTTCGTACGGACGGACCTCTCCAAAGCGGAAATGTGCCTCCACCTGCTTCCCTACCGCTTGTTTCCCTCCGAACAGACGACGGGCACAAGCTTCACTTAATGCGACCTTCCCTGGTTGACAGAGTACCTGACTCAAACTACCTTCTTCCGTACGGTAATCAAAAAAGTTCGTCAGGGTTGTATCGGCCGACAACATCTTAAAATCACCTTCCACCTTCTGCTCGTTCACCTTGCAGTAAAGCAAATCCAGTTTCCCTAACCGAAGAAAGTTCTCTACCTCGGCATAGCTTTGCTTCAGCTGCGGAGGAATCTCTGCGCCGGCAAAGGCCACTCGTTTCCCCTCCGTCATCGGGTCATCCTGCCGCAGAAAAAACATGCGGTCACGGTCCGGATTACGTCCTTCCAACCCATGCTCGTGCACGAAGTATGTCATCAGCAAATTGGTGCAAGCCAATCCCAATGCCAGACTGGCTACCGAAACAAGGAAAAACACCTTGTTACGCCACCAGCTTCGCAAAATCATTTTCAATACTACATTCAGTATCATAACACATCGTTTTTTAGTTCATTTCTTATTCTGTCAGACGGATGCCTTCGATATAGTATCCCCCTTCCACGTGCTCGCCTTCCGAAAAGTCAAACCAGCGGGTATCTTTCGGCAGCGGAGCAAAATAGAGCGTGAAATCCATTTCTCCGCTATCAGGCATAAACACCTGCTCGCCTATCGCGAAACCTTCACTGCGCAGAAGCGGATAGTTCACCCCCTTGTCCGACATCAAAAAAGTCGCTTTGTCCAACCGAATCCAATAATTTGGAATATACCGTGCATGCACGCGAAGTACCGTAGCCGAGTCGGTCAACTCCACCTGACAGATGGTCAGCACCTCCATTTTTTCTGTTTTCTTCCGCGGATGATGCACCAGTTTGTGACCGTCTTTCCATTCGATACGCATCGGCTGTTTGGGAGCATCGAGCCTTTAATTTTCAGTTTCAGCCAACCTTTTGCATATCCACTCCAGCTGTCAACCACCTTCCTTCCGGAGAAATCAATACAAAATGGGGAATTCCTCTGACACCATAACGAGCATACAGTCCGTTGTTCTCTTCCAAATCGTTCCAATTATTCCAGGTCATGGCATGCGATTTAGAAGCCTCTTCCCATCCCTTCCGGTTCTCAATGCTCAGGCTGATCACCTCCAGGCTGTCCTTGTACATTTCACTGATTTCCTTCAGTTCCGGTTGCGACATGATGCAAGGACCGCATCCCCGACTCCAGAAGTCCAGCAAGATGTATTTTCCGCGAAACTCAGCCAGGCGGTGAACCTTTCCTTCCAAGTCGTACATATCCGCATCGGCAGCTTCCTCGCCCACTTTCACTACAGTCGGCGGATTCAAGGCCAGATACACACTCTTCCCAATGGACGTTTCTTTCTGTGCGTCATCCAGCAGATTGTACAACTGCTGCACTTCTTTTTTATACGGATAATCTTTACGGAACTTAACCGACATCCCCATCCGATGCAATTCACCCATCCAGGCTGCATTAATCGGCGATTGTTTCATAATCGCAATATTATGCTGGGCAATCTGATCACTCAACTTCTCTGTCAGCTGTTGCAGACTGTCTGCTTGCGCACGGACCTGTTCTTTATTTCCTCCCTGCGCAGCCGACCTCATCAGTGCAAATTCTTGCATGGTCAACCGCTGAAATTCCTCCCATTCCTTATGGGAAGCCTGTATCAGCTGCTGCTGGAATTGCTGCTCCTTGACATCGCTCTCTACTTTCCAGGAGTAAATATAAGGATTCTCTCCTTGTATGAGCAGATGACTGCCAGGATTTACCCATAGTTCAAGCAACATGGGTGGGAATTTCGTATCATCACGTGCCATCAAGCCATAACCTTCCAGCTCGTTTCCGGCGGTAGTCAGTTCAAAACGGAATGTCCCGTTCTGCAGCGTATCGGTAGCTGCCATACTCCCCACGTTACCCTCTTGCTTCATCAAATAGAACACGGTTCCGTCGGGAATATTCTTCAACTGACCTTCCACCACAAATTTCTCCTGTGCCTGTGCCCCCAATGCACCTAAGAGCAGACAGGCTAATACTTGTTTTCTCATGGATATTTTCAATTTTAGGTTATTATACTACATTTATATCACTCCCGCTTGATTTCTTCTGCCGGATTCACCCGGGATACCTGCCAAATACGGAAAGCTACCGTAAGGGCGACGAACAAGGAGGCACTCAGGAAGAGGCAAAAATAGAAAGCCACCCCATGCTGGAAGAACACCGTATACAAGGTACTAAACTGCCTCAACAAGAATTCAACCAACGCAAATCCCAACACAGCCGTCACCGTCAGTAAAGTAACATAAAGCCGGGCAAACAGCCAGACTATCTGACGCATTCCGGCACCGTTGATCTTTCGGATAGCCATCTCCTTCCGCCGATATTCCGTGTCGATGGTCACGGCTGAATACACGCCCAACAACGAAATCACCAGCACCACTACCGAAAAGAACAATACAATTCCGCGGAGCTTGAACTCAAGCGCCTGTGACTCACGGATGTCGTCCATGAACGTGCTTACCTTCACTTCCACACTTTCCGGCAACGTCTTTTTCAGTATCTTCCTGACCTCCTGAAAGACGGTTTCCGCCTGTCCTTCCTTACATTTTATATAGCAATGCCCACAATAATCATCGAACCCGCTCAGGAGGAATATAAATCCTTCACTATCATAATACACACTGGACACAAATGTCTGGCACACTCCTTTAACCGTGTAGGCATCTCCGTCAAAATTATAAAGCGGTTTCCCCATGATGTCCGTTCCGAGACGATGAGATAATGCCTCGTCTATCACCAAATCGGACGATTCACGCGGCGTATGTCCCGACCGCATCGGAATGTGCATGAAACGAAAGAAACCGGAAGTTATACGCATCACATTTACATCCACATAACTGCCTTTATTATCTTTCTCCGTATACATACCCGTACCGGAAACACCTCCCAAATAATTGATGTCGGCCGGAAGCACCTCTTCGACTCCCGACAAGTTTTTAAACTGATGTATCAGATCCTGCTTCTGCACGGCGTTCATAAAGGAAAAATCCATCGGAATGCTCAAAATCTGCTCTTTTTCCTCCAAGCTCAATGTCCCGAACAAGGTACGTCCCGTTTTATCCGATTGCAGATAAAGTGCCGCTGCCAGTGAGATAAAAACCCAACAGATGAACAACTGCACTCCCAACAACAGATTCCGCAGTCGTCTCTTTCCTCCCGGTGCACACCGCCAGTCACCCCTGCATGCACCTGCATGCGACGTACCTTCCACACGACTATTCCACACACCCAAGCACATACTCCCAACAAACCAGCCAGATACTCAAGGCTCTGTACCATCAACAGAGAAGCGTCAAACTGCAAATACAATCCGGCCATTTCCAGTCTCAACCAGGGAGCCATCACCTCGATGCAGACACCGGTCAACAGGCCGGCCAGCAAAACCAACAAGGCAGACTGTGTAAACAGTTGGACGAAAAGACTGCCTCCGGACGCTCCCGCCACTCGCCGGATACTGAATTCACGCATACGAGTAAGGAAAGACCCCGCGAGCAGATGAAAGAAATTAAGCAAGGCCACCAGTAAAATCAATACCCCGGCTACCATTGTAGTCCATACCATCGTACGAAGTAGTCCCCCATTCCAGTCCCTATCTCCCATCAGATGAGCTTCCACCGCAAAACTTGTATCATGCATCCGATGCGTCTGTTCACTACGATAAAACCACTCATTGAGTTGCTCCGGAGTAAAACCCTCACGCAGCAACGCATACGTAAAGGAACTGATAATGGCATAACAGGCATCATTCTGGATGATTCCTTCCGAATCGTTGAGGGAAAACATATCCAGATGCTTCATAAAAGCAATACTGTTGTTCTCTGGAATATCCTCAATCACTGCCTGAATGGTATAAACCGCTCCACCGGTACGTGGAGTAGAATCCGGCGAAGTGTACAACCGGCGCATCAGTACCAGCTGTTTTCCTACCGCCTGTCGAATATCCCCATATACCGGCGTGCCATACTTTCGCTCACGACCAATGAATTTGGCATCATCTTGCTCACTTCAGCCGAACCGCACAAAATCTTAGGAGTCAATACTTGGAAAAAGGAAGAATCCGTCTCTGCCACGGCGAAGGAATAAGGTAACTGCTTCCCGTCGGGCATCTCCACGTTGAAAGGCCGTTCTATCGGTGAATAATCCACCACACACAACGCCTCAATCCCATCCGGCTTTTGAAGACGCAGTTCCTCGGCCAACGTCGCAGGAGTACAATCCAACACCTTCTCTTCTTTCATGTCACGAATATTGAGTTCGGCAATCCGTTCATAGTTTGCAAAACAATGATTCATGCTAAAAGCATAACGGACTAAATACAAACAAATGCTGAAACACAGCAAGGCCACTCCCACTCCAGCCAACGCAATCAGGTGCTGTGTCTTGTATTTCCACAAATTGCGGAAGGCTACTTTCAAATAATGCGTAATCATCATAGATTCATTCTTGCTTTTCTTTATTCATTTTTCATTACTTCACTCGGGTTGATGCGGGAAGCCTTGTTTACCTGCCAAAGCAACGTAGCCACGGAAATCACTGCCACTATCAGGAAGGCTGCCAAGAACAGACCGACCGTCACCGGAGCCTTCACCACCAAATCGGCGGTATAATAATGAATGGCCAGCCAAGCCAGCGGCACTGCCACCACGGCTGCCAGCAACAGCATCCCCACGTAACGGCGAAGCAACAGCACATACAAGTCTTTCAGCATGGCACCGTTCACCTTGCGGATGGCAATCTCCCGATAACGCTGGCGGATGTCGAACAAGGAAATACCCAACAGGCCCAGACAGGAAATGACAATGGCAATAAAGGCAAAAGCCGAGTAAATGGTAGCTACCTGCTGATCGGATTTATACAACTTCTGCACATCGTCCTTCAGCAACGAATACTGAAAGTTTTCCGTACCATATACTTCCCTTTCCAGCTTCCGCAGATAATCTATCACCTGAGAAAGTTTGCCCGGCTGACATGCTATCTGATACACGTCTCCCCGCATAGTAGGAGAAACCATAAACAGCATGGGACGTACCCCTTTGGAGATATGTCCGCTATAATAATCCTCTATCACTCCTACAATGGGACGGGCCGGCAAATCCGGAACAAATTCTTTCATACGGAGATCCAACACGGTAGCTCCCTCTAAAGAGGTGTATCCCAAAGCACGCAAAGCCGCCCGATTCACCACAAACCCGTCTTCTTCAACAGGCAGTTTCCCTTCCACAAGCTTCAAATTGAACAAGGTAAAGAATTCGGGAGTAGCAAAATTCTGATTCAATGAAACGGTTTCTCCCTTCGCATTCTGAAACTCCGCCGTATAGTCGAAATCCAAAATGGAATATAAACCAGCTGTCCAACATGAAATGTCTGGACATTTACTCAACGCCTCATCAATCTGAGCAACACGCTGCTTCCGGGCCTGTATCGATTCATCGGTATAAGAGGCATAGTCAGTCGACTCATACACTAAGTTGGCATGAATCACATTTTCCACCTGAAATCCCGGTGGAGTATTCAACAGCAAGTTGAGGTGACGATGGAAGAACAAGGCAAGGACAACCAGTACAATGGTTACCGTATATTGCACGAAAAGAAATCCCTGACGCAAGCGTATTGACTTCCTGTCATTCCCCGAACGAACCAGCGACATACCCAACGGGGATTTCCAGCACCGAACTACCGTGCATAATGATATGAGCAACGGCAACCACACCAAAAGAGACAATGATACCCATACATCAAACGTCCCTACGGTAAACACCGTGTCAAACAAACGGTTGACAAAAGGTTGGACAAGTTCCACCACCGTCCAGGCCAGCAACAACGACAAGACCGACAGCACCAGATTCTCCCAGTACACCAACATGAAGAGAGGACGGGAGCCTGCTCCCCACACCCGATGAAGCAGATAAATCCGTAATCGCTTGCCCAACAGCACCGCATACAAATTGATGTAATTAAGCAGGCCGATAAAGAATATAAAGATGCACATGGCCGACAAGACATACAACTGAGCCCGATTGCCCGACACACACATCGTAGGAGAAGTGCGGTACAACAAACGTGACTCCCAATATACATCCTTCAGTGACAGGAGGGAGAAAGTGTACATACTGCCGTCTCCCACCTGCGTAGGACGCAAGATCTTGCCTGCCTCATTTAATTTCTGAATATCCGCTCCTGGCACAAAACGGACAAACTCCATGGGCATTCTTTCCCAAAGTGCTCCCGGCATTTCAGAAAGAATGGCATCAACCTGCAGGATAGACTTGTTTTCTGGAGTAGCGAAGATTCCGGATACCGTCACTGATTTCCCGGTAGACAGAACAAAGGTTTCTCCAATGGGATTCTGCTTACCAAACAACTTATGCGCCAGGTGCTCACTCAACAAGGCCATCCCTGGCTTTGAAAGGGAATATTCTCCTTGTAACAGCTGATAACGGAACAGTTTCAGAAAGGTCGTATCGGCCACTATCATATTCACCTGCAAACGATTGTCCTTGTAACGTATCATGTCATGATCCAGCAGTGTGACCCGTGAACGTTGCATGACCAATGAGGGGTCTACAGCCAGCGTATCACCATTCAATGTGGAAGAGACCAATGCATCGTTCTCGCCAATCTGACAACGAGACACATACACATTTTCCCGGTCTACACAATGGGTATCGACCGTCAGTTCCCGATGGATATATCGAAGCAAAATGATGCAGCAGGCCAGACTGAATGCCAGCCCCAACAGATTAATCAGTGTGTACGTCCGTGCACGGAGCAGGAAACGTAATGCATAGCGTAGTGTGTTCATATAAATTTGTCTTTTTTATTATTCACTTTTCATTACTTCACTCGGGTTGATGCGGGAGGCTTTGTTCACCTGCCAAAGCAACGTAGCCACGGAAATCACCGCTACTATAAGGAAAGCTGCCAAAAACAGACCGACCGTCACCGGAGCCTTCACCACCAAATCGGCAGTATAATAATGGATGGCCAGCCAAGCCAGCGGTACTGCCACCACGGCTGCCAGCAACAACATCCCCACGTAACGACGGAGCAACAGCACATACAAGTCTTTCAGCATAGCACCGTTCACCTTGCGGATGGCAATCTCCCGGTAACGCTGGCGGATGTCGAACAGGGAAATGCCGAACAGCCCCAGACAGGATACGACAATGGCGATAAGGCAAATGCAGTGTAAAGCATTGCCATCCGACGGTCTGCCGCATACACCTGTTTCACCTGGTCGGAAAACAACGTATATTCAAATTCCTCTGTGCCATATATTTCACGTTCCACTTTTTTCAAGTAATCCATCACCGCAGCAAGACGGCCCGGACGGTATGACAACGTATACAGGTCACCGGAAGAGCCACGTCGCACCACAAATACCATCGGATGCACACCCGCACTGATATGTCCGTCATAATAATCGTCGATAACCGCCACAATAGGATGCGCTTCCGGGTTTTGAGCCTCATCTTGTCATCTTCATACATTAATGTAGCTCCTTGACAGGAATCATACCCCAACGCCTTCAGTGCTGCACGGTTCACCACATAATACTCCCTGTCCCAATCTTCTTCCTCTTCCATTGAGGGAAGCGTTCCCTCTACAAAACGCAGCTCATAAAGCCGGAAGAAAGAAGGATTGGCATACCACATATACAAAAAAGCCGTACGCCCGTTGTTTCCTATAAACTTCATTCCAAAATCACTGGAGTCAGCGCAGATTGATCCGCTACCCAATACTCTATATCAGGGCAAGCTTTCATCTTGGCACCCAATTGTTTCACTCGCTGCACACGTGCCTGTATGTCTTCCGGATTCTGATAGGACGAATAATCT
>ENA-OQAZ01000568-OQAZ01000568.1-human-gut-metagenome-genome-assembly--contig:-NODE-568-length-20251-cov-5.002186_pt1 | contig 20251 bp, 24 predicted proteins | sample MGYA00242737_ERZ504531 | MGnify/ENA primary metagenome ERZ504531 (study PRJEB26092, sample SAMD00036244) | human gut metagenome | host: Homo sapiens | study: EMG produced TPA metagenomics assembly of... | reverse complement strand
AATAGAAATCTTCAAAATACAAGCGCGTAACGCGCCTAGAATATTGATATATTATATGGAAAATGAATCCACCAACAAAGAGTGAAATTTCGCAAAAGACGACAAAATTTCAAAAGAAAGATAAAAAAAGAGGTTCTACGAAAAATACAGCCGATGGAGGGATGAAATATTTGGGAAGAATTTATTATGAACAGAAAGGACTTATTAACCTCGATGATATTGTAGATATATTTATTGAGGTGGGAAATATACACAATTACCTGGAAAATGCAGCCTTGCGGATTTTGCTTTTTGGCAATCCTGAGCTGAATTTTTATCAGTGCCGATTATTAGTATTGAAGTACGGAGAATCACTTTCACAGGATGATTTGCACGGGCGGATGGTATTTATGAGAATGATACAGCTGCTGGAAGCTAACACAGTTTAAAATAAAATGAGAATTTCTTTTTTGACCGGGCAACCGGTCTTTCTTTTTTGCACAAATGGTGTTATAATTTTGTAGAAATTATGTTGATTACTCATAGCTTTAAAAAAGAAGCATTGCATTGTGTTTAATTAAACCAAAGCATGATAATTCAATCAAAGAAAAGAGGACAAAAATGAACATCGTAGTACTTGCCGGAGGCTCAGCACAGAGAGAGATGTTTCCTTCAAGACAGGAAGCATGGTAGCTAAGGCGCTCAAAGAGAACGGCCACAAAGTTATATTATTGGATGTATTTATGGGATATAGTGACAGGGAGGAGGACCTGACAGGTATATTTGACCGCGCGGACGAGATAAGCGTGCAGGTCAGCGATATTCCGACAGAGGCACCTGACCTCGCAAAGGTAAAGGCTTCCAGAAAGGACCAGTCATCTTGCTTCTTCGGACCAAATGTCATAAAAATGTGTCAGATGGCTGACATTGTTTTCATGGCTCTCCACGGAGAAAACGGAGAGAACGGAAAGATACAGGCAGCATTTGACCTCTTCGGTGTCAAATATACAGGCAGCGATTATTTAAGCTCAGCCATCGCCATGAACAAGGAGACATCAAAGCAGTTCTTCATTGCAAACGGTATCCCTACTCCAAAGGGTATTTCCATGACAAGAGCGACCAGACAGGACGATATCACAAAGCTTGACCTGACACTTCCATGTGTAGTAAAGCCATGTTGCGGTGGTTCAAGCATCGGTGTCACCATCGTTAAGGATGCGGCAGAGTTCAAGGCGGCACTTGACGATGCCTTCAAGTGGGAAAATGAGCTGGTTATCGAGGAGTTTGTACAGGGCAGGGAGTTCTCTGTCGGCGTTATCGAGGGCAAGGCTCTTCCTATTATAGAGATTGCACCGAAGGAGGGCTTCTACGATTATAAGAATAAATACAAGGCGGGCAGTACAGTAGAGACATGTCCGGCCGAGCTTCCTGAGCAGGTGACAAAGGATATGCAGCACTATGCCGAGGAGGTTGCGCGCGTTATCGGGCTTGACACATATTCACGCTCAGACTTTTTGCTCAATGACAAAAATGAGATGTTCTGCCTCGAGGCAAACACACTGCCGGGCATGACTCCGACCAGTCTTCTGCCACAGGAGGCAGCGGTTATCGGTATGAGCTTTAATCAGCTCTGTGAGCATCTGATTGACATATCTTTGAAAAAATATGAGGTGTAGCATGTCGGATAAGTACATGAAGAATCTTACATTTGCAAATATCGCAAAGGCTTGCGATGGCACATACATAGGCGATGAGACACTGCTTGATACGACAATCACCGGCGCCGTCATAGACAGCAGACAGGTGAAGGAAGGCTATCTTTTTATCCCGATAAAGGGAGAAAGGGTGGACGGACACAAATTCATTCCGACTGTGTTTGAGCAGGGGGCGGCAATTGTGCTCTCTGAGCATGAGCTTACGGATCCGGCAGGTCCATATGTGCTTGTTGAATCAACCACCGATGCCATGAAAAAGCTCGCGGCATTTTACAGAAAAAGCTTGATATCAAGGTGGTGGGTATTACCGGAAGTGTCGGCAAGACCAGCACCAAGGAGATGATATCATCAGTCCTTGAGCAGAAATACAGCGTTCACAAGACCGCAGGCAATTTCAACAATGAGATAGGCCTGCCACTCACTATTTTCGGAATCAGGGAAAGCCATCAGGTAGCAGTGCTTGAGATGGGCATATCTGATTTTGGCGAGATGCACAGACTTTCTACTATGTCTTGCCCGGATGTCATGGTCATCACCAATATCGGCTACTGCATCTGGAGTTTTTGGGCGACAGGATGGTGTGCTTAAAGCAAAGACAGAGTGTTTTGAGCATATGATGCCGGATGCGGTCGCAGTGCTGAATGCAGATGACGACAAGCTGGCCACAGTGCAGACGGTAAATGGAAAGCCTGCCATATACTATGGCAAGGAATCGGCTTCGGACGTTCATAAATCAGTATATACCACAAATATTGAAAACCTGGGCTTTGACGGCATGAAGGCTCATTTCGTAACACAAGAGGGCGAGTTTGATGCACACATCCACATCCCGGGTGAGCACAATGTATACAATGCCATGGCGGCAGCAGCTGTCGGATTGCAGCTTGGCCTTACAATAGCTGAGATAAAATCAGGAATCGAGAAAGCAGAGACAATCGCAGGCCGTACCAATTTTATCAAAACACACGGCATGACAGTGATAGATGACTGCTACAATGCAAATCCTGTATCCATGAAATCATCTATCGAGGTGCTTTCACATGCAAAGGGCAGGACAATAGCAGTGCTTGGCGACATGGGCGAGCTGGGAAGCGATGAGAAAAAGCTACACCATGAGGTAGGCGAAGCAGTTGGAGAGAATCATATCCATACACTTTTTGCCGCAGGAGAGCTTGCAAAGGAGTATGCAGCCGGAGCAGCGGAGAAATCATCCGATGTAGACATCCACTATTTCGAGGATAGGGAGACAATGACACAGGAGCTTCTTTCATATGTGAAGGAGGGCGACACCATACTGGTGAAGGCATCGCACTTCATGGAGTTTCCGAAGGTAGTCGAGGTCCTGAGTGAGTAAAATCAGGTAAAATCAATCAGGTAAAAATTAATTCGATATTTAATAATTGCGGGGAATGGATATTCTCCAAGCCTCATAATATTATAAAAGAAAGAGAGAAAAATAATGGCACAGAATCCAATCGTAACAATCACAATGGAAAACGGCGATGTAATCAAGGCGGAGCTTTATCCGGAAATCGCACCAAACACAGTAAACAACTTTATCAGCTTAATCAATCACAACTTCTATGACGGAGTATGCTTCCACCGTGTAATCAAGGGCTTCATGCTCCAGGGCGGAGATCCGGACGGAAACGGCACAGGCGGCCCTGGCTATGAAATCAAGGGCGAGTTCACACACAACGGTTTCAAAAATGACTTAAAGCACACAGCCGGTGTACTTTCAATGGCACGTACCATGATACCTGACTCAGCAGGCAGCCAGTTCTTTATCATGCATCAGGATGCACCACATCTCGACGGTGAGTATGCTGCATTCGGCAAGGTAATCGAGGGCATGGATGTGGTAAATAAGATCGCAGATGTACGCACAGACTACATGGACAAACCACTTGAGGCTCAGGTCATGAAGACAGTTACAGTTGAGACCTTCGGAGTGGACTATCCGGAGCCGGAGACAGTTTAATGATAATAATTATTGATGAGGCAAGCGCAAAACTTGCCTCTTTTTACTATCATGACGAGATATTCAAGCTGCAGTGGAAGCGTGCAGTAGAGATGACATCTGCATCACAGGAGCTTTATGATGAACTTCAGGAAAAACTGTCTGACGAGCAGCAATATGAATTACAGGAAAAATTACAAGAAAAACTACCTGATGAGCTGCGGGAAAAACTGTATGTTGCGCTACCGGCTGATGAATCAATTAATGACTTCCAAAAAACAACGATACAAGAATATGCAGATAACACAGCGAAAGCTAATACGGGAAATCTAAGAATACCGAAAGCTCCCGCCGACTACATCTGGATAGTATCAAACAGGCAGCAGAAGCAAATAGCTGACTCACTCGGCATAGCATCAGTAGGAGAACCGCAGTGCGGCACGCGCTATGCAGTCGAGAGCCTTGCGGAGCTTGATATTGAGTATCTTGAGCGGGTGCGCAGGCGGTATAATCACATCCCGTGGGACATCGGCGAGACAGACAGGTGTCTGATACGTGAGCTATCCCTGTCAGACCTTCCTGCGCTCTATGAGCTCTATGACAAGCCCGGCATGACAGACTTTGTGGAGCCACTTTACGACTATGAGACAGAGCTTGAATACCAGAAAGCATACATCGAGAACATGTATGGCTTTTACGAGTATGGCATGTGGCTTGTATTTTCCAAGGAAACAGGGACGCTGATAGGACGGGCAGGGCTTGAGCACAATGAAATGGCTATATGATAGCGCCGGAATTATGGAACCAAGCTATGCCACGGAGGTGTGCCGCTTCATAATAGACTACGCGCGCGAAAACACAGACTTTGAAGAACTTACTGTCGGATAGACGAGAAAAATACGGCATCGGTGCGTCTTGCAAAAAAGCTTGGATTTACGAATAGCGGGCATATGGATGATGATATAAACGCTTCTATATATAGAAAAAATATAAAAAACAATGAAAAACATTGAAAAATATACAATTAGGCAATAAAATATAAACATAGTTTAACGATTTGGAGGACGAAAAAATGAAGAAATATGCATACGGAGTAGATATAGGTGGAACAACTGTAAAGATAGGCTTTTTCGAGACCACAGGAAAGCTTGTCGATACATGGGAGATTCCTACACGCACAGAGAATTCCGGCGAGCTCATCCTGCCTGATATCGCAGCATCCATCAAGGAGAATAACGAGAAGCATGGCATCGAGATGGGTGATATCGAGGGTATAGGCATGGGAGTGCCGGGACCTATAAAGGATGACGGAACAGTATTGAAGTGTGTCAACCTCGGCTGGGGCGTGTTCAACGTGGCACAGTCACTCTCAGTACTGTGCGGCGGCATCAAGGTAAAGGCCGGAAACGATGCAACGTAGCTGCGCTCGGTGAGATGTGGCAGGGTGGCGGAAAGGGTCATCAGGATGTAGTCATGATCACACTCGGCACAGGCGTAGGCGGAGGAATCATCCGCGAGGGCAAAATCGTAGCCGGAGTAAACGGAGCAGGCGGAGAGATAGGACATATGCCTATGGTAGATGATGAGTCAGAGTGCTGTGGCTGCGGCAAGAAGGGCTGCTTAGAGCAGTATGCATCAGCAAATGGTCTCGTAAGAGTGGCAGAGAGATACATTGCAGCACACAGGGATGTGGCAACAAAGCTTGATTTAAATGCAGGCTTCACAGCAAGGATGTATGCGATGCGGCAAAGGCTGGCGATGCAGCAGGCATTGTAGCAGTAGAGCAGTCTATGAAGCTTCTCGGCAAGGCAATGGCAGCAGTAGCATGCGTTATGGACCTGAGGTATTTGTTGTCGGCGGTGGCCTTTCAAAGGCAGGCAGCATCATCATCGATACAGCAGCAAAGTACTATAAAGAGTATGCTTTCCATGCAAGCCGTGAGACAGAGATCAAGCTTGCCACACTCGGCAACTCAGCAGGCATGTATGGCGGAGTAAAGATGGTTATCGGCTAACAACATAAGATTGCAATTTTTAAAGAAATAAAATATAATGGCTACTAAAGATACACTACAATCGAGGTGAGACTATTGGCAGATTACTCAACAGAAGAATTAGAAAAAATAGCGGACAAATTTCGCTCAGATACCAGCGGTATAAGGGGAACAAAGGATTTTACGAGCCCAGAGGAGCTTTACGATGAGCTTAAAAAGGAAATCAAAAAGTACCATCCGTCGGATGATACGAGCCTTGTGGACAAAGCCTACAGGGTAGCTTATGATGCTCATAAGGGTCAGGCACGTAAGTCAGGAGAGCCTTATATCATACATCCGCTTTGTGTTGCCATAATACTCGCCGAGCTCGAGCTGGATAAGGAAACCATTGCAGCAGGACTGCTCCATGATGTGCTGGAGGACACCATCATGACCATGGATGAGATGCGTGCGGAGTTTGGAGACGATGTCGCACATCTGGTGATGGTGTCACGAAGTTAAAGCACCTGCACCTGACAGACAGCACCAAGGATCCGAAGGACAAGAATGCGGACAGGCTTGAGATGCAGGCTGAGAATCTGCGCAAGATGTTTCTCGCCATGGCAAAGGATATCAGAGTCATCCTCATAAAGCTGGCAGACAGACTGCACAATATGCGTACACTCAAGTACCAGTCCAAGGAGGCACAGCAGCGTATCGCCAGAGAGACACAGGATATCTACTGCCCTATCGCACAGCGACTTGGTATCAGCAAGATAAAGATAGAGCTCGAGGACCTTTGTATGAAGTACCTCTATCCGGATGCCTACTACGATCTGGTAGAGAAGGTAGCCCTCAGAAAGACAGAGCGCGACACCTACATCCAGGGCCTTGTAAACGATGTCAAGAAGTATGTTTCAGATGCTGGTATCAAGGCAGAGATATACGGCAGGGCAAAGCATTTCTTTAGTATATATAAGAAGATGGTCAATCAGGACAAGACTATAGACCAGATATATGACCTCTTTGCCATCAGGATTCTGGTGGATACCATACCGGACTGTTACGCAGTGCTTGGTATCATACATGAGAAGTATAAGCCTATACCGGGCCGATTCAAGGACTATATTGCCATGCCGAAGCAGAACATGTACCAGTCGCTTCACACGACACTCATAGGCCCGAGCGGACAGCCGTTTGAGATACAGATACGTACCTATGAGATGCATCGTACAGCTGAGTACGGTATCGCAGCGCACTGGAAGTACAAGGAAGCAAACAACGGCAATGCCACTACCACCACTGTCACAGAGGAGGAGAAGCTCAGCTGGCTGCGCCAGATACTCGAGTGGCAGCAGGATATGTCGGATAATAAGGAGTTTATGACTTTATTAAAGAGTGATTTAAATTTATTCTCCGACAATGTATTTGCATTCACACCGTCCGGCGATGTAAAGAACCTGCCAAAGGGCTCCACACCTATAGACTTTGCCTACAGCATACACTCTGCGGTCGGCAACAAGATGGTCGGTGCCAAGGTAAACGGCAAGCTGGTGCCGATAGACTATGTCATCAAAAACGGTGACCAGATAGAGATAATCACCTCACAGAACTCCAAGGGGCCAAGCCGTGACTGGCTCAAGGTCGTAAAAAGCACACAGGCTAAGAACAAGATCAACCAGTGGTTCAGAAGTGAGCTCAAGGAGGAGAATATACAGCACGGCAAGGATCTGATAGCAGCCTATGCCAAGGCAAAGGGCATCAACTTTGCTGAGATAAACAAGCCTGAGTATCAGGAGAAAATACGCCGCAAATACGGTTTCCACGACTGGAACTCATGCCTTGCAACCGTCGGCCACGGCGGACTCAAGGAGAGCCAGATAGTCAACAGGATGTACGATGAGTACAAGAAGGATCATGTGGTGCCGGTGACAGATGCAGATGTGCTTGGCAGCATCGCAGAAAAGCAGCAGGCGGCAGCAGGCACACAGCCCGAGCACAAGTCAAAGAGCGGTATTGTGGTACACGGACTCTATGACGTGGCTGTGCACTTCTCGAAGTGCTGCAATCCTGTTCCGGGAGATGAAATCGTGGGCTTTGTCACAAGAGGCCGAGGCATCTCCATCCACAGGACAGACTGCGTGAATATCATCAATCTGTCCAAGATAGAAAAGGACAGGCTCATAGAAGCAGAGTGGCAGGATACAGCCCTCATGGACAACGGTGCCGAGTATCAGGCAGACTTAAAGATATTCTGTCATGACAGGCCGGGACTGCTCGTAGATATCACAAAGATATTTACCGAGAAGGAAATCAATATCAGTGGTATACAGTCCAAGACCAGCAAGCAGGGTATCGCTACAATCGAGGTATTTTTTAATATCAAAGGCAGGGACCAGATAAAGGTTCTCGTGGAGAAGCTCAGACAGATAGAAAGTGTAATAGACGTAGAGAGGACCACCGGCTAAATCCCGGTGGTTCTTGCGTGAAGCATAACATATAACAGACAAGGAGTACACTCATATGGTAAATATGAAGATAGACCACTTCGTAGTGGGACCGGTGCAGACCAACTGCTATTTTGTCACCAATATAAAGACAAAGAAAATGATAATAATAGACCGGGCGCGTGTGCTAATCAGCTCGCCAAAAAGGTGGACGAGTCAGGCGCAAAGCCTGTAGCAATACTGCTCACACACGGACACTTTGACCATGCCACTGATGCAAAGCCGCTCGCAGACCGCTACGGCATCAAGATATATATCCATGAGGCAGACAAAGCCACACTTGATGACCCGCAGCTTAATGTCAGCTACATGATGGGCCAGTCAAAGACCTTTTATGCAGATGTATTTTTGAAGGATAAGCAGGAGCTTGACATCGCAGGCTTTCATATAGTAGTGCTTCACACACCGGGGCATACACCGGGCGGCTGCTGCTATTATTTCCCGTATGAGGACGTGATCTTTACAGGAGACTCACTGTTTTGCGGCTCAATCGGACGTACGGATTTCAAGGGCGGCAGCATGTCAGACCTTGTGCGCACAGTGAAGGAAAAAATCATGACACTGCCTGAGCATACAGAGGTGTACCCTGGCCACAACGACACAACAACCATAGAAAACGAGAGGATGTATAACCCTTACTTATGATAGTAGTAGTATTTAATAAACCGGATTTTGAATATGATGTGCACTCACTGCTCAAGGAGTTCTTCCCGCAGGAGGATGTGCAGATGTACTATAGCTGCTCACCTGATGAGGTGGAGGGGAAAAACTTAGCCTGCACACACCATGAGATGACAGATGATGGCGTAAAGGAATTTGCGGATGCCTCACAGGTATTTAAGATAGACTATGTGGGCGATGAAATTGCGGTGGAGTGGACGCTGAATAGAGCCGGTGGAAATAATTCCATGACAGATGAGATGCAGCAAGCCGACGAAAGTGACATTAAAACAGCCGGAGAAAGTATCTGCACAAAAATATCCGTGGACGGCACAGACCGCAAGGAGACCAAAAACCGTCTCAAGCTCGCCCTGTATTCCATGATAGAAAAGGGCACAGGAAAGAGCCTTCCGTGGGGCACACTCTCAGGCATCAGACCGACCAAGATAGCCATGAAGTGCATAGAGGACGGCATGAGCGATAAGGAAACCTACGACTATCTGAAGGAAACCTATCTCGCAAGTGATGAGAAAATCGACCTCTCAATAGGCATAGCAAAGCGTGAGAAGGCACTGCTCGACAAGGTGGACTATGACAACGGCTACAGCCTGTACATAGGCATACCCTTCTGCCCGAGCACCTGTGCATACTGCTCGTTTACCTCATACCCGCTCGGCGTGTGGAAAAACCGTGTGGACGATTACCTCGATGCACTCGAGAAGGAGATAGACTACACAGCACAGAAATTCTACCACAAGAAGCTAAACTCCATCTACATAGGAGGCGGCACACCGACCACACTAAGCCCTGCTCAGCTTGACAGGCTTATCAGAAAAATCAAATGCAGCTTTGATTTAAAGGACTGTCTGGAATTTACAGTGGAGGCAGGCAGACCGGACTCCATCACGAAAGAAAAGCTCCTGGCACTAAAGAAAAACGGCATCAGCGTATATCAGTAAATCCACAGACCATGAAGCAGCAGACACTCGATATAATAGGAAGACACCACACAGTAGACGATACGATACAAAGCTTCAAGCTCGCGCGTGAGCTGGGCTTTGACAACATAAACATGGACCTCATCATGGGACTTCCCGAGGAGTCACTCGATGATGTAAGGCACACAATGGAGCTGGTGAAGGAACTGGCACCTGACAACGTCACTATCCACTCACTCGCAGTAAAGCGAGCTGCAAGACTCACCATCTTCAAAGACCGCTACAGAGATATGCAGATGGTCAACACCCAGGAGCATATGGATCTCTGCGCAGCCTACTGTAAGCAGATGGGGCTTGAGCCATACTACCTCTACAGGCAGAAGGGCATGGCAGGCAACATGGAAAACGTTGGCTATGCGGCAAAGGGCAAGGCCGGCGTATACAACATACTGATAATGGAGGAAAAGCAGACTATTGTAGCCTGCGGAGCCGGAGCAAGCACCAAGCGCGTCTGGCCTATACCAAATCCCGATGGCACCCACCGCATCGACAGATGCGAGAATGTCAAGGATGTAGGCAGTATATCGCAAGGATTGATGAGATGATAGAGAGGAAGCAGAGGCTGTTTGAGGAAAAATAGGCAGCATGACATATAATAATGTATAATTATGGGTGCTGTAATACTATAGCGGTTAGCGAATGTGTCAAAAATTATAAAGAAAACCTAATATTCATTGACAAAGAATTAAAAATGGGTGAAAATATATTATTGAAAACCCTGATTAGATACAGAAAAAGATACAAATAACCGAATAAAACATACGTAAAACAGAATAGGCTAAAATAATTCGGGGGGGGGTACAAAGGTACCTCCCCTAGAACAGGTATAAAGGAAAATAAAAGATACCATAAGGAGAATTTAGAAAGAATGTACAGAAAGAAAGGCAGAGGATGGACAAAGCATATAGACTTTATGCTTATAGATATCGCATGCATTGTTATAGCATTTTTTATTTCATATGTGATACGCTTCGGCTTTAATAACCCATATGTGGACAAGGACTACCGTATACTGGGTGTAGCATTTCTTCTGATAGATTTCTTTGTGGAGATAATGGCAGATTCATTCAAGAACGTCCTAAAACGCGGATATCTGGATGAATTCATATCGACCTGCAAGCACGCAGTGCTTGTATTTCTGGTGACAGCGCTATTTCTGTTCACCACACAGATGGCTGATATATACTCGCGATTATCATTTTATATCATGTTTCCAATCTATGTGACAATAACATATGTAGCAAGACTAGCGCTCAAGAGCTTCCTTAAGAAAAAGGGCTTTGGAGCATCAAGAAAATCGCTGTTTGTCATAGCACCCGATGCTATGCTACGTGATACACTGCGCACAGTGGAGAAAAGCTGTATAGGCTATACAAAGATAGTAGCAGCTTCACTGGATACAGACATGAAGGGCAAGACTATATGCGGCATACCGATTGTTGCAAACCACGATGGCATAGTGGACTATGCGTGTGATGAGTGGGTGGATGAGGTACTCATCCGCCGTGCAGTGAGGATGAATATCCGGAGAAGATGGCAGATATATTCCTTGAGATGGGAATAGCTGTGCATACAGGCATAGCAAAAAACGGAACAGCCCAGGGTGGCTATAAGCAGATAGAAAAGATAGGCGACTATACCGTAGTCACATCAAGCGTGAACTATGCAAATACCAGCGCACTTCTGGTAAAGAGGGGCATGGATATAGTCGGAGGTCTGGTTGGTTGTCTGTTCACACTTATCATCATGATATTTGTGGGACCGGCGATATACATAGCATCGCCGGGACCGATATTCTTCTCACAGGAGAGAATCGGCAGAAACGGCAGAAAGTTCAAGATGTATAAATTCCGCAGCATGTATATGGATGCCGAGGAGCGAAAGAAAGAACTTATGGCACAGAATAAAGTGGGCGACGGAATGATGTTCAAGATGGACTTTGATCCTAGAATCATAGGCAATAAGGTGCTGCCAAACGGAAAGAAGAAAACCGGAATTGGACAGTTTATCAGGAAAACTAGCCTGGATGAATTCCCACAATTCTTCAATATACTAGTAGGAGATATGAGCCTGGTAGGCACCAGACCGCCGACACTGGATGAGTGGGAAAAGTATGAACCACATCACAGAGCCAGAATGTCATTCAGACCCGGACTGACCGGACTATGGCAGGTGAGTGGAAGGAGCAATATCACGGACTTTGAGGAAGTGGTGAAGCTGGATACCCAGTATATTGGGGAGTGGAGTGTTAAGGGTGATATAAGTATTCTCTTTAAAACAGTTATGGGCGTACTAAAGAGTGATGGAGCAGTGTAGGTTTATGAATATTATTTTGTTGTCAGGTGGAAGTGGAAAGAGACTCTGGCCGTTATCAAACGATGTGAGAAGCAAACAATTTATTAAGTTGTTTAAAAATGAAAAAGGTGAATATGAGTCAATGGTACAGAGAGTGTACCGCCAGATTACAAAGGTTGACCCGGAGGCAAAGGTGACGATAGCTACAAGCAAGTCACAGCCAGCGCGATTAAAAATCAGCTTGGCGAGAATGTATCAATATGTGTGGAGCCATGCAGGAGAGATACGTTCCCTGCAATAGCTCTTGCTGCTAATTATTTACATGATGTGCTTGATGTGAAAGAGGATGAGCCTGTAGTGGTATGTCCGGTAGACCCATATGTGGAGGATACCTACTATGAGGCAGTGAAGGAGCTTGCAGAATTGGCACAGGCAGGGAATGCAGGATTGACTCTCATGGGAATAGAGCCAACATATCCAAGTGAAAAATATGGATATATCATTCCAAAGGATGGAGATAACGTAAGTGCAGTAAAGGAATTCAAGGAAAAACCTGATACAGAGACAGCTAAGAAATATTTGGCACAGAATGCACTCTGGAACGCAGGAATATTTGCATTCAAACTGGGATATCTGATAGATAAGGCTCATAGCATGATTGATTATAAAGATTATCAGGACATGTTTGATAGATATGACCAGATGACAAAGATCAGCTTCGACTATGCAGTTGTGGAAAAGGAACCAAGCATTCAGGTGCTTCGCTATAGCGGAGATTGGAAGGATGTTGGAACATGGAACATGATGGCTGAGGTAATGGCTGATAAAGCAAAAGGCAAAGCTATCATGGATGAGACCTGTGAGAATACAAATGTGGTAAATGAGCTTAATATCCCGATTCTTTGTATGGGATGTAAGGATATGATAATCGCAGCCAGCGGAGATGGAATAATAATCTCTGACAAAGAGCGTAGCGGATATATGAAGCCATATGTAGAGAAAATCGAGACAGAGGCAATGTTTGCTGAAAAGTCATGGGGAACATACACAGTCGTTGATGTGCAGAGTGGCTCTATGACAGTAAAGGTATCTATGAAGGCCGGAGAGAGTATGAGCTACCATATGCATCATCATAGAGATGAAGTGTGGACGGTTGTTTCAGGAAAAGGAGTTGTCACTATTGATGGAGAGAAACAGGATGTGAAGGCTGGAGATGTTGTGACAATTAAGGCTGGATGCAAGCATATGGTTGAGGCAGTTACTAATCTGGATATTATTGAGGTACAGCTTGGACAGGAAATAAGTGTGGATGATAAGCAAAAGTGTACCATGGAGAATTAAATTATATGGCTAGAATGAAGTTTATGAATACTGAAATTGACAATTTGACAATGCAAGAGACTTTAGATGCGATTGACAAAATAATAGCTAAAGAGAAAGGGGAATATGTTGTAACTCCGAATGTAGACCACATAGTTCAACTGGAAAAAGATAAAGAACTAAAAGCAGTTTATGATAATGCGTCATTGATTCTGACTGATGGAAAACCTCTTTTGTGGATAGCTAAATGGTATGGGACTCCAATAAAGGAGAAAATTTCAGGATCAGATTTATTTCCTCTATTATGTGAAAGATCTGCACAAAAAGGGTATAAGATGTTTTTCCTAGGTGCAAAAGAGGGAGTTGCTGCTAAAGCAGCAGCAAATTTGATGAAAAGATATGAGGGATTGAATGTAGTAGACACCTATTCGCCTCCTTTTGGATTTGAAAGTAATCAGTTAGAAATTAACAAAATTAAAAATATGATTACGAAATCTAAACCGGATATTCTTATTGTTGGTTTAGGCTGTCCAAAACAGGAAAAATTTATGTATCACTATTGTAAAGAATTGGATGTCCCAATTTCATTTGGACTTGGAGCTAGTTTTGATTTTGAAGCAGGAAATATAAAAAGAGCTCCTAAATGGATGGCTAATCATGGACTTGAATGGTTGTTTAGAATTACACAGGATCCAAAAAGAATGGCAAAGAGATATTTAGTGGATGATGTTAAAATACTGGGATTGATAAGGAAATATAAGTAGAATATGAAATTAGAAGATCAAACATTCTATTTCTTACAAGGACAATGGAACTTGGTGGAACAGAGAATGTTGTATTACAATTGTGTGAAATATTTAAGCCCCTGGTAAATAAGGTTGTTGTATGTTCCTGTGGAGGAGTTAATGAACATAAGCTTCAAGAAATGGGAATTAAGCATTATATAATTCCTGATATATCAGAAAAAAATCCACGCTCTATAGTTAAGACGATTATTACAATAAAAAAGATTGTTGATAAAGAAAATATAACATTAGTCCATTCACATCACCGTATGGCTGCTTTATATGCGGAATTGATATGTGGAAAGAGTATTTTAAAAATTGCTAATGCACATAATACATTTCACGACAAGAAAACACTAACAAGACTTGCGTATAGAAATACAAAATTAATAGCTGTTGGTGAAATGGTAAAGAAAAATCTTGTTGAATATTATGGAATACCAAATGAGCAGGTTACAGTTATACATAATGCTATTAAGCCGTTTGACGGAAAAATAAGCCCAATTCCTTTATTAACAGAGTATAGGGAAAATGGCTATAAAATCATAGGCAATGTAGGAAGACTTTCGGAGCAAAAAGGTATGGAATACTTTATTAATGCAGTACCAGGAGTGATTGAAAAGTTTCCAAAGACTAAATTTGTGATTGTAGGAGACGGTGAAGACAAAGACAAACTTGTAAATATGGTTAAACAAATGAATCTAGATGAATATATTACATTTTTAGGGTATAGAAGTGATATACAGAATGTAATGAGTCAGATGGATTTTATAGTATTAAGTTCATTGTGGGAAGGATTACCGCTTACTCCGATTGAAGCTTTTTCTGTAGGCAAGACGGTTGTAGCAACGGCAGTTGATGGTACACCGGAGATAGTTCAAAATGGAATAAATGGGATTCTGATAAAACCTAAGGATATTAAAGAAATTGTAAATAATATTTGTTATTTATTGAATAACATAGATGTGCTTGATAAATTTCATGTTAGTGCAAAAGAACGATATAATGCGGAGTTTTCTTTTGAAAAATTAAGAATGAACTATATTGGATTTTATAGAATAATGTAAATATTTTAAATATAACGAGGATTATATGATAAAAAGAATAAAAAATATATGTAGAAGATGGTGGGGACAATTTTGGTATTTTAGTCCAATGATTGCCATTGGAGATTTTTTATGTACAACAATTTTAAGAAATTCTAATGGAAAGCTGAAATATAAAATAATACAGTCTTATTATGAAAGAGCAAAGGAAATAATTGCAAAAAAGTATAAAAATATTATACTCAAATGGGAAAATGTTTCTTTAAATAATCAAAAAATTAATTTAAATGATAATATTTTTATTTTTTGGTGGCAAGGTATTGATGATGCACCACCAATTATTAAAAAGTGTATTTGTAGTATAAAAAAGAATGCAGGAAAGCATAAAGTAATATTATTGGATAAGTCTAATTATTATCAATATGCAAATATCCCTAAATATATAATTGATAAAGTAAATAATGGAAAGATAAACTTTACACTATTTTCAGATATTTTAAGATGTTGTTTATTATATGAAAATGGTGGGATATGGATTGATCCAACATGTTATATGACAAAGCAATTTGACGAAGAAATGTATAAGAATAGTTTTTATACAATTAAACATGGAGATGACTGGGAATTCCCAATTTGTAAAGGATACTGGGCAACATTCTTTTTAGCATCTACTAAAAAAAATCCATTAATGGGATTTATGAGAAATTTGTTTTTTGAATTTTGGAAGAATGAAAAATATTTTATTGTTTATTTGTCAATAGATCTTTTTTTAAGTATTGCTTATGATGAATTTGATTGGGCGAGGAACATGATACAGAATATACCTTATAATAATAAGCATAGGGATGATTTGAGAAATATGCTTTTAAAAAATGGCGGGAAAAATTTTGAAGAATTATGTCATCAAGTGAATGCGGATACATATATTAACAAGCTGACATATAAAATGTTTATTGAAGATGTTACATATGAGGAGAATGCACTATATGATTAAGACGAAAAAAGATTTAAAAGAATATATGGAAGCAGATCGTAAGCAATTGGGAGTGAATAGAAAATATCCTAGGCCTTTTACTGATGAAATATGGAGATATGAAATTTATTTGAGAAAATATGAATACTATCTGAATACTCAAAAAAAAATATTAAGTATATGGTATAAGATAGTGCTTCACAAGCTAGGGGTAAAGTTAGGAATAGGAATTGCTCCAAATGTTTGTGGAAAGGGATTGAGTATTGCACATTATGGCTGTATAGAAATTAATGACAAAGCAAAGATAGGAAATAACTTAAGAATTCACGAGGGAGTTACAGTTGGTGCGTCTGGTGGGGATGCGCCTGTGATTGGAAACAATGTGTTTTTGGGAACTGGATGTAAAGTTATAGGAGCTATTTCTATTGCAAATGATGTAACAATTGGAGCTAATGCAGTTGTCGTAAAAAGTATTTTAGAAGCTGGAGTTACATATGCAGGAGTTCCAGCGGTTAAAGTTAGCGATAATAATTCGTATCAGTATGTTTTTTGGATGAAGTAGTTAAAATTTATATTATAAAACAGAAATGTTATATTTAAGATTGGAGAAATTATGATACCAAAAGTTATTCATTACTGTTGGTTTGGTGGAAATCCATTACCGTATGAAGTCAAGAAGTGTATTAAGTCATGGGAAAAAATGTGCCCGGATTATGAAATAAAGCAATGGAACGAGAGTAATTTTGATATATCAGATAATACATTTGCCAGAGTTGCTTATGAGAATAAAGCGTGGGCTTTTGTTTCGGATTATGCGAGGTTGAAAATAGTTTTTGATTATGGTGGAATCTATCTTGATACAGACGTAGAATTATTGAAATCGTTGGATCATTTATTAGATAACAAGTGCTATATTGGGATACAACAGGCACAATCATTATGTCAAACTGGTTTAGGCTTTGGGGCTGAAAAGAATAGTTATATTGTCGAAAAAAATGTTAGAAAAATATTCCAATATTGAATTTGATGTAAATAAGAAATTAGAATTAGCCTGCCCTATTTTGAATAGCGAAGCAATAAGTTCAATTGGAACTTGGAATATAGATAATGTTAATTATTGGGATGAGATTACAATATATCCTTCTAAATATTTTGATCCGTATGGTGGTAAAAATTTGTTGTGTAAGGATACAATTTCAATACATCATTATAGTGCAAGTTGGACTAGTGGAAGACAACGGTTTAAGAGACGTTTAGCTAGGTTAATTGGAACTGGCAATGTTACAAATATAAAAAGTAAGTTAAAGAATTTGAGTAATTAGATGAAAATATATCGCAAATTGTACTAAATTGACATAAGAAAAATTTATACGGGAGATAGTATTATATATGTACAAAGTTAAAATTTCTACTAAAGATGTTTTGCCTTTTTTATACTGCATTTTTATAACAACGTATTATTCTTTACGAGGATGGAAATTTAATAATGCTATAATAGGAATTCTTTTATTTTTAGGCGTCATTTTTGGGTGCCTTCAAATTTTTAAATATATTGAAAATAAAGTAATATCATCTATAATACTAGTCTTTCTTATATTATTAAGTGTATATAGAATGAGTCTTGGAAGTGACACTAGATTAATTATATCGATTATGTCAATTTTTGTTGGAATGCATGTTGAATTTTATAAAATTGTGCGTTGGATTTTATATGTAAAAGGACCTGTAGTTTTATTTGCTATAGTATTTGGCGGGTACACACATATAAATTATGTAGCAATGAATATGGGAACGCTAGTTTTGCTAGAGCTATATTATAACAAAGACAATATATATAAAGCGTTAGGCATGGCAAGTGTCTTATATATATTAGGAAGCTTTCTTAGCAAGAGTGGTTCATTTATTATTTGTATTTCTTTAGCAATTGTTTTGTATGTACTTAGTAACATAAAAGTTGGAGAAAAAATAATACATAGCCGACTTTGGATAGGTATTTTTCCAATTTCATTACTATTGAATTTAGTATTGGTTTGGATATATTCAGCTTATGTATATTCATATTCAGATACGTATTTTATAAGAAATCTGTTTCCAAGTGCAATAAATGGAAATCTAAAAATGTTTATCATGGCATTCAATCAGTTTGTATCAGGAAGAATTAACCTTGCTGCCTTCTCATTAGAGAAGTTTGGATATAGCTTTTGGGGTGGTAATTTGGATTATAAAGTTGATACAGGATTACCATATTTCTTAGTAGATTCAGGAATGATTATTATTATTACAAGATTGGGGATTTTTAATGATTGATAATATCAATGGTAATTTTGTATTTATGATGTGGAGATTTTGGAAAAATAGGCAGGATATATTAATTATAACGGGAATAGTAGTTGCTTTGTGGTCTATGAACGAGGATGTTTTAATTTCTGTTGGTATGAATTTTTTGTTTTTTGCAATAGGAGCTAATTTAGATATTTCAAAGATAAATGATAGAATGAGAAGGAGAAAGTTAGAAGGTTGAAGATAAGTATAATAGTACCCATATATAATAAAGAATCATATTTGGATAAATCTCTTACATCTATTTCAGAACAATCATATAAAGATATTGAAGTATTATTGATAGATGATGGTTCAACCGATTCAAGTGGTAAAATATGTAAATCATTTTGTGAAAAAGACAGCAGATTTAAATACATTTATAAACAAAATGGTGGGGTATCTAGTGCTAGGAACGCTGGACTTATTGAGGCTACAGGCGATTTTATTGGTTTCGTGGATCCTGATGATTTTATTAATAAAGAAATGTACCATACATTAATAAATCAAGCTGATATTGATGAACTTGATATAGTTGCTTGTGGAATTAATATAATTGATGGTGATAATGTAACTAAGATAGTAAACAGTGATAATGAATATTATAATTCATGTAAAGCATTAGAAAATTTACTTAGATGGTCATATGATGTATCTCCATATCTATGGAATAAAATTTTTAGGAAAAATGTTTTAGAGGGTATTAAATTTGATGAGGCATTATCAGTTGGCGAGGATAGACTGTTTATTTTTGAAACCTTACTAAAAATTAGGCGGTACAAAGTAATTAATAAGTGTTTATATTCGTATGTAAGAAATGCAGATTCGCTTGTTGGTTTAAGTTATAATGGTAAGGCTGCAAAAAGTTCAATTAATTCTGATTATAAAATACTTAGCTTATGTAAGGAAAAATATCAATCATATGTTGAAATGGCTCAATGTAGCTTAGGCTTAAACGCATATTTTCAATTGTGCAGAATAATAAAATCCTCAAAGTATGAAAAAAAAGAAGAGTAATAAATATTAATAAAAATTATTTGTAAGAACAAAATAAAAAAAATATCAGGAAATAATATAGATTTTTGTACATTATTCAAAATTTCTTATAGTTGTATTATATGCCTTTAGTATATAAATTTTTAAAAATTAATTTAATAATAAAATTGACTCTTTCCTTAATTTAATAAAGTATTCAAAGGTCCATACCGCTTATTTCTGGTTATACTGTCATATTTTAATGGCTCTAAAAATCCGTTTCACGCCCATACTAATCATGAAGCCTGAATGTGGCTGAACCATGTCCTCATTTTTTTCAACAGAAAGGAGTGTTATTCATGAATTTATGCAGCTGTGAATCAAACGTACCTGCATCCAAATGCGGATGCGGCAAGGAACTTCCTGCTCCAGGCCCCGGCGTCCAGTTAGCAATCGCAACCGTTCCCATGCAGCCTGGGAAACACCGTATGAGCCTGCAAAAGCATTGAAACAGGGAACCATTTTCCCATGTCTGGACCTGCCATTCTTCTTAGTAGGAGGTGAAAAAACATGTCTGACCGCTGCACACTGCTTCAGCAGATTAATGAAATCAGTTTTGTTGTCAATGACTTAAACCTTTATCTGGATACCCATCCAACAGACACCAGCGCACTGGAGGAATTCAGCCAGGCGATGGCACAGAGAAGGCAGCTTTTAGACGCGTTTGCAAAGGAATATGAACCCTTA
>ENA-OQAZ01000567-OQAZ01000567.1-human-gut-metagenome-genome-assembly--contig:-NODE-567-length-20255-cov-1.933575_pt1 | contig 20255 bp, 23 predicted proteins | sample MGYA00242737_ERZ504531 | MGnify/ENA primary metagenome ERZ504531 (study PRJEB26092, sample SAMD00036244) | human gut metagenome | host: Homo sapiens | study: EMG produced TPA metagenomics assembly of... | reverse complement strand
TGTTCAGAGGGTTGGTATGTATCTGGGCTATGGCTCGTGTTGCTCACAGAGAAGGCTATCCTGAGATCGGGCCGTACTGGGAGAAGGCAGCTTTACGAAGAAGCTGAGCATGCGGGCTAAGTTTGCTGAACTGTTAGGTGAAGTTGTTACCCCATCTACCAAGAAGAATCTGGAAATGAGAGTTGCTGCTGAGAACGGCGCTACTGCTGGTAAATTTGACCTGGCTAAGAGAGCAAAAGCAGCTAACCTGGATGCGATCCATGATACCGTTCATGAGATGGCTAAAGATGAAGTCGTCATGGCAGAGCATTCGAGGGTCTGTTAAAGAGATACTTTGGCTGATCCGCTTTGATAAAAAGAAATTCCTGAAAAAAGCTCCGGTCCGGTTGGACTGGAGCTTTTTTATACTCAGATCCACGCACTAACGTGCTCTACTGCCTGCTTTCGCAGGCGGGATCTTCGTTAATGGCTTGTGAAAAACAAATGTCTGCTGCGCAGACGCTTGTTTTTCCCTGCGCTCATTACATGTTCATTGAATGCAGCGTTAGGATTTCTTCTTTGACTGCCAGTATATCCTTTTCCAGGTACATACATGCTTCGTCAATATTCCGTCTTTCCAATGCATCTACAACAGCTATATGATAACGGCCATTGGACTCATTCTTCCGCTGCCATGCAGACAGGAAATACTGAGAAATGTAGCGTGAACACTGGTGTATCATCTGCTGTAATGCCTCACAGCCGTAAACATTATTATTTAATGAGTACAGATAGGTATGGAATTCATAGTTCCTCTGCCAGTTTTTAAATACCACCCGGTCTACATCTGCCGAGTGCCTTTCTGCGATCTGCCGGAGCATGGCTATATTTTCCTCTGTAAGGATCGGAAAACTTTTTTCTCAATCCCCCAAGTTCTACATCTACTCTGAATTCCAGAATATCAATGATCTCCTTTAAGGTAACAGCCCGTACCTGGTAACCCATTCTGGGAATGTTTGTTAAAATCCCATCTTTACAGAGTTCTACCAGTGCTTCCCTTACAGGTGACTTGCTCACACCAAACTTTTCAATCATCTGATTTTCTGTGAGAATATCATTTGACTTATATTCGCCATTTGTTACAGCCTCGTAGATTCCTCTATAAACTCTCTCTTTTAAAGTTTCTTTTTGCATACATTCCCCTACATTACGATCGATTTAGTAATGCTTTCGCACCCAATGTTTTATTTTCCACTGAAAAGCCTGTTTTGTCAAGTTCCCAGAAAAATATATTCTGATCAGTCAACTACTTCATCCAGCTTTTTGATGGCTTCTACATAGATTTCAAAAGCTTTCTTTAAATGTTCGATCTCAATATATTCATCTGCCTGATGGGCACCGCCTCTTTCTGTGCCAAAACGCTTCTCTTTTCCTGGGATACCGGGGCCAAAACCAACTGCATGCTTTAACTTTCTGGAATAGGTACCGCCTCCCATTACATAAGGCTCTAATTCCATTCCCAGACTGCGGCAGCAGACTTCCAGCAGTGCCTGTACTTCCTTGGAGTTTGGATCTGTAAAGCAGGGAGAAGAAATTGTGTGATCCGGTCAGCTCAAAGCCATGTGACTTTAAGCATTTACCAATGTTCTCCATCATCACTTCATAAACTGCGGTTACATTATAACGTATATTTACATTCTGCCAGAAAACACCATTTTCCAGCTTGCACATACCACCTACATGGGTCAGTTTGCCAGAACCTTCGTCCTCAAATGGAACATCAAGACCTGCACCGTAATAATCACCAAACATATCACAGATGGCTTCCATCAGTTCTTTTGCATCTTCATCCAACACTCCGGACCTGATCAAAAGTCCTGCCAGCTTTACTTCTGCACTTTCAGAGCCTTCCGGAAAAGCTGCATGAGCCGGAATACCGTGGACATACACTTTCACATTGCCGTCAGCCAGCTTTTCAACTGTACCTGCAGCTGCTTTGATCACTTCTTTTATCTTTGCATTCTCATCTTCTGTTAAAGTAAGAACTGCGTATGCTTCTGCCGGTACCTGGTTGGACATGATACCGGACTGGAAACTAACCAGTTTATTGCTCTTTACAGGGCGCTCTGCATTAAATTCCAGAATACCCTTTTCACCGTTGCATACAGGGAACATAACATCCGGAACAATAGAAAACGCAGGTTCTTTGTAATGTTCCGTGTAATACTGCAGATCACTCATTCCTTTTTCTTCATCGCATCCAAAATAGAAACGGAAGCTGTGTTTTGGCTTATAGCCCTGTTCCTTTAAATATCTTAAAGCATACAAAGCTGTCATAAAAGAACCTTTATTGTCGCTGACGCCTCTTCCAATAAGAATCCCGTCCTTTACAACTGGTTTGAAAGGCTGGCAGCAGGTCCAGCCATTTCCTGCCGGTACTACGTCTGCATGGCCAAAGAAACCGATCTCTGTATCACTTTCTCCCTTCCACAGGATCGTTCCGCAATAATTTTCATGGTTAAAGGGCTCAAATCCCATAGATTTTCCTAAATCCAACGCTGCATGAAGAGCATCTAAACATGCCTGTCCAAAAGGCATATCCGGATTTTCTGTTTTTATACTTACGCTTGGAATCTCTGAAAGCTTACATATATCCCGGACCATTTCATCAATATGTTTTTCAATCCATTCATTTTCCATTGCTTTTCCCTTTCTGGCAATGAAGCCATCCGCTTGTAAACCCACGTTTATTCTTTTTCTGTATTATCATACAGATGACATGCTACACAATGATTTTCTCCGATCTGGCGCATCTGTGGCACTTCATTTTTGCAGCATTCCATTGCATATTTACATCTTGTGTGGAACAGACAGCCCTTTGGCGGATTATATGGGCTTGGAATATCACCCTCTAACAGTATTGGTTCATGATCTACATCTACATCCGGCACCGGAATTGCAGAAAGCAGTGCCTTTGTATACGGATGCATTGGATTATCATATAATTCCTGTCTGTCAGCAATCTCAACCATACGTCCCAGATACATAACGCCAATACGGTCGCATAAAAAACGTACCACGCTTAAATCATGGGAAATAAACATATAAGTTAAGTTAAATTCCTTCTGAAGATCTTTCATCAAATTCAATACCTGTGCACGCACAGATACATCCAGCGCAGACACCGGTTCATCACAGAAGATAAACTTTGGCTCCAGGATCAGGGCTCTCGCAATAACGATTCTCTGTCTCTGGCCTCCGGAGAACTCATGGGGATATTTGCTCATGTACTCTTCACGAAGACCTACTTTCGCCATAATATTCTTTACTTTTGCCAGCTTTTCTGCTTCTGACTCATGCGAATATACATCAAGAGGTGCCTGGATCAGCTCTCTGACTGTCATTCTCGGATTTAAGGACGCATAGGGATCCTGAAAGATGATCTGGATCTCCTGGCGCAGCTTACGCATTTCTTCACCGGAAAGTGTAGCCAGATCCGTTCCCTTGTAGATAACCTGTCCGTTAGTTGGATTTAAAAGACGGATGACAGTTCTTCCCAAAGTGGATTTTCCGCATCCTGACTCACCTACAATACCAAAGGTCTCGCCTTCATTGATCGTAAAAGAAACGTTATTTACAGCCTTTACAACAGGTCTGTCTTTCTGAAACAGTTTTTTATTTCCATAGAAAAATTTTTCAACATTTTTTACTTCCAAGATCACATTATCTTTCATCGCTTACACCGCCTTTATCTTCATACAGGAAGCACCTTACGCTTCTTTCGCCAAACTGATACATTGGTGGCTGTTCATTCCGGCATTTTTCCATTGCACAGGTACAACGGTCACAGAAACGACATCCCTTTGGCATAGAAGTAAGGGAAGGAACGGTTCCCTCAATGGTGTAAAGCCTGTCAATATCCTTATCTTTTCGCGGGATAGATGCCAGAAGTCCCTTTGTATAAGGATGCTTCGGATCCTTGAATATCTCTCTTGCCGTTGCATACTCAATGACCATACCTGCATACATGACCATGATCTTATCTGCCATCTCTGCTACAACACCCATATCGTGAGTAATCAACATAATGGAGACTCCGGTTTTTTCTTTCATTTCTTTCATAAGCTCCATGATCTGGGCCTGAATAGTCACATCCAGCGCAGTGGTCGGCTCATCGGCAATAATAAGCGATGGATTCTGGGCCAGAGCCATAGCGATCATCACACGCTGACGCATACCACCGGACAACTGATGAGGATATTCACCATATCTTTTTTCCGGGGAAGGGATCCCTACTTTTGTAAGCATTTCAATGCTGCGGATCTTCGCCTCATTTTTGTCACAGCTGTGATGGACGATAAATGCCTCATCCAGCTGTTTTCCAATGGTCTTTACCGGATTTAAAGAGGTCATGGAATCCTGGAATATCATTCCTATCCCTTTTCCTCTTACCTGAGCCATTTCCTTATCAGAATAAGCAGCAATATTCTTCCCATTTAACAGGATCTCATCTGCCTCTATCTTTGTAGTTGCCTTTGGCAAAAGTCTCATGACCGACATGGAAGTTACACTCTTACCGCAGCCGGATTCACCTACAATGCCCAGTGTTTCTCCCGGGTCTACATGAAAGCTTACCTGTTCTACGGCAGGAACCCACTTCTTGCCAATTTTAAAGCTGGTTTTTAAATTCTTTACTTCTAATAAAGGTTCCATGTTAATCCTCCATTTCGCTATCCCTGAAAGTTTTTTAAACGCATTCCCCTTCTTCTGTGGTGCTGCAGACCGGAGCAGTTTTTTATCTCCTTGCTCCGGTCTGCACCGCCACACAAGGTGGCGGGCAATGCTCATATATTATAAACATTTATTATTTTTCGATGGTCCAGTTCCATACATCTCTGTTTAACTGAGAGTAATCCTGGTTATCTTTTACATTACCAATCCTGTTGTTGTAAGCAAACAGGTTATTCTGGAAATACAGGAAGCAGAATGGTACCTGATCAACCAGAAGCTCCTGATACTTGTCATAATTAGCTTTTCTGTCTTCAAGCTGAACGCATGCTCTCCTTCTGCACCAGTATCATAAATAGTCCAGTCAGACAGGTGGGAGAAGTTGTTGATGTGATCTGGCTTGAAGTTGATAACACACTCAGATGGGTCTGGTGAACCGCCGGAACCGATCAGACCAAGGTCGTAGTTTCCTTCTCTTACTTTAGTTAAGTGGGTTGCAAAGTCAGCAGACTCGATCTTTGTCTTGATACCAACTTCCTGAAGATTCTGCTGGATGATAACTGCAGCCTGCTCTCTGATGCTGTTTCCAGTAGGTACAGAGAATACTAACTCATGGGAACCATCCCAGCCAGCTTCTGCTAACAGCTCTTTTGCCTTTTCCGGGTTGTATCCTACATTTACTACATCATCATAATACTTATGGCTCTTTGCAAATGGTCCAAATGCCGCTCGCCTTCGCCCTTTAACAGACCGGAAACAATAGCATCTCTGTTGATCGCCATGTCGATCGCCTGTCTAACCTTCGCTGGCATGTAATCTTTTCCTGTATTAATAGCCATGTACTGGTATCCTACAGACTCTGTAGATACACAGGTCAGGTTCTGCTGCTGCTTAGCCATATCCCAGTCAGATAACTGCAGGGAAGCAACGTTTCCAGCCAGGATATCGATCTCGTTGTTCATCAGACCGGACAGAAGGCTAGGTGTAGCAACAACTTTTACTACAAAACGATCCCACTGTGGTGTCTTTAAGTAGTAGTCCTTGTTTGCCTTAAATTCCATACGCTCGCCGCTGATCTGACTCTCGTAGATACATGGACCGGAACCGACCGGTTTCTCCCAGTAGCTGTTGTTTCTAATATCAGCATATGGTGTATCACCTAACAGATGCTTTGGAAGGATATAGATATCCCTGAACTTGATGAAGAAGAGGAAATCCATATTGGTTGGCTCTGCACAGGTCATTTCTACTGTATGCTCATCTACTGCCTTTACCTGAAGCTGTCATCACCCTCTTTAAAGCCTGCAAATGGGCTTACATTGTTCTGTCTTACAACAGCAGCACTTGGGGAGTTGTAAAGCTGCATGGTGAATACTACGTCATCAGCAGTTACAGCTCGCCATCCTGCCATTTTGCATTTTCATTCAGGTGTACAGTCAATACCTTGTTGTCATCGCTCATGCTCCACTTATCAGCCAGTCTTGGTTCATAAGTACCGTCCTGCTTCAGATATACCAGCTTGTCATAGATCAGATCCAGAACTACATCTGAATAAGAGCTTGTAGTATCAAATGGGATAATGGAATCCCATGCAGAAACCATTGCCATAGTAATGGTGCCTGATTCTGCTGTGTTTCCTGTGCTGCCGGCTTCTGTAGCTGCTGCGCTTGTTTCAGTTCCGGATGCAGCCGGAGCTGCTGTGGTTGCAGTCTGGGTTGCAGAGCTGCCGCAGCCTGCCAGTGCAGATGCTACTAATAACACTGACACTGCCTTTTTTAAAAGGTTACTTTTTTTCATGTTTTTCCTCCTTTGCGTTCAATGTCCTCTCGAAGTCTCTCTGTACCCACTTCCCCGCGGACATAAAAATGATATAGCTTAAATCTTCATCTTGGTATCTAAGGCATCACGGATGCCATCACCGATGAAGTTAATGCTCAGTACAGTAAGGACCAGTACAACACCGGCCGGTACCCACATATAAAGCTTTGTAGACAGTACACTGATGGACTGTGCATAATAAAGGATGTTTCCCCAGGAAGCTTCCGGAGGCTGCACACCAAGTCCTAAGAAGCTTAAGGAAGACTCTGTGATGATTGCCTGTGCTGTCCTGAATGTAAAGGAAATGATAACCGGTGCAAATGAGTTTGGTAAAACATAACGAAGTAAGATCGTGCCGTTTTTTGCACCGATCGCTTTTGCTGATTCTACATAATCTTTTTCCCTGACTGACAGTACGCTGGCGTAAATAAGTCTGGCAAACTCAGTCCAGCCAAGGAATCCTATTACCAGTGTAACTGTAGTTAAAGACTGTCCTAACACACTGGCTAAAACCAGGATCAGGATCATGTTAGGGAATGACATGAAGATGTCTGCACATCTCATGATAACGGTTTCTACTGCACCCCTGAAATATCCGGCAACCAGACCCAACGGAACACCTATGACTAAGCTGATCAAGGCAGAACAGATACCAACCATCAGTGAAACACGGCCACCGAAGATCAATCTGGCAAATAAGTCCCTTCCTACATCATCACAGCCTAAGATATGCTCTGGTGAAGGACCACCGCCAAAAGCCATATAATCCATGGAATATGGATCCAGCTTCATAATAGCCGGAAGCAGTAAAACTGCCAGCACCTCAATAAGCAATACGATAGTACCATCATTGCCAGTCTGTGTGCCAGGAATTTTTTAACTACGTCCCCGAAATAGGAGCTTCTGTTATTTTCTTTCGCCATTGCGTCTACTCCCTCCTATGAATAACGGATCTTCGGGTCTAAGAGACCATAAATAAGATCTACGACCATGTTGCCGATCAGTACAGCTGCTGCAATAAAAACAGTGATACCCATGATAACCGGATAATCACGGGAGTTAATGGAAAGTACCATTAAGCTTCCAAGTCCCGGCCATGCAAAGATCTGTTCTGTAACAACAGCGCCGCCTACTAAGAACGGGATCATCATACCAATACGGGTGATGATCGGAATAAATGCATTCTGAAGAGCATGTTTGAAAAGGACTCTTCCTTCTAACGAGCCTTTTGCCCTTGCAGTACGGATATAATCTTCCTGCAAAACATCAAGCATAGCACCTCTTGTCTGACGGATCAGACTTCCTACCTGCTGGATGGAAAGTACCAGCATAGGAAGGAACAGGTGATGTAATAACATTGATAAGGTTCTGACACCTGATGTGTCGTACATACCTCCACTTGGGAAAACCTTCAATACTACTGAAAGAAGGTATACGAATACCAGTCCTGCAAAGAAATTTGGGATGGCTGCTCCGATAAAGGAAAACGCAGAGGAAATGTAGTCCCATGCTGTGTATGGCTTATATGCGGACATGATCCCCAGTGGAATTGCGATCAGGATGGAGAACACCAGAGAAGACATGGTAAGGAGCAGTGTCGGTCCGATACGTTCGGAAATGTCTGCCCAGACAGCGTGTCCTGTTCGGTAAGATGCACCCATATTTCCATGCAGGAGCTGTACCAGCCAGTTAAAATACTGTATCATAACCGGCTGATCCAGTCCCAGCTTTGCTTTCATCGCTGCCATCTGTTCTGCCGTAGCATTCGGATCACTAAAGATCATTTCCAACGGAGTTCCAGGAGCCATCGAAGGAAAGCACATATACTAAAATCGTGATCCCCAAAAAAGTAGGTATTGCAATTAATATTCTTTTTCCTATATATCTGAGCATTTGCACCCCTCTTTTCTTAAGATCTGTGTATTATAAGCTTCTTGCCTGCTCTACTGCAGCTCTTACCAGCTTCAGATCCTGCTCAGTTGCCAGTGTACAGTCTGCGCCAAGGATAAAGCCGTCTCTTCCGAAGTTTTCAACAACCTTAATAACTTCTCTTCTTACATCATATTCATCACCATCTACCAGAACACCACTGCGGTTCTCTAATCCGCCAAGGATGGTCTTTCCAGGGAACTGCTTCTTGCCATCTTCCAGGCTCATTGGTGCTTCATATACACCCCAGTTTACAACGTCAGACAGTGCAGCGTAATCCTCATCATATCTCTTCATGTTCAGTCCGCTCTTGCACATATGTAAGAAGCAGTAGCCGCCTGCGTCTTTGATGGCTTTCATGATCTTTAAGTCAAATGGCTTGATCCATTTTGCAAACTCTTCGTCTGTATACCATCTGGTCTCTGCACCTAAGCTTGCATAATATACAGAATCAACACCTGCATCCTTGATGTATCTTTCTGCCAGGATACACATACCATCAGCGATCCTCTCCATAGAATCTAACATCTTTTTCTCATCCCAACGGAGGAAATCTACCTGCATCTGACGAACCTGATCGTAATTGTAACCTTCACCCATTCTCTCTAATGGATGGATACCAGAAGCACACATACCATGTAAGGTACCCATGGTAAAAGCATCCTTATCAGCGCCATCTAAGATCTTCTTGGTCATTTCGATCTGATCTTCAATGATGTTGGTGTTTCTGCTGAAAGATGGGATCAGTTCATAGTAATCCTTTGGAGTGCGGATCATTCCATAGTAAGGTACCAGATGCTCATTCATAACCTTTACAATATCTGTATCGGTCTCTTTAAAGAATTTTAAATGAGCAGCTACTGCCTCATCACCCACTGCCTGATTCTTTGGAAAATGCAGGGAAAAAGATGATGGGATCGCATCTACATGCTTTCCTTCAATTGCCGCAATTACTCTTTCACGCTTTGTCATTTTACTGTTCCTCCTGATATTCTTTTTAATATTCTTTGTAATATTATTATAGTCATTGTAGACTTATTTTCTGTAATGTCAATAGTGTTTTCCTGTAATTTGCACAATTTATTTTTTGTAAGCGCTTTCTTTTGCCCATTTCGCACAAAATCGCAAAAGTATAAAAGGCAGCCCATAAAACGGCTGCCTTTTATATTACCCACTTTTCAAGTGGGTTTCAAGTAGTTTTTCACATTTTTTACATTTTTTTACATTTTTCCTTATTTGATACCATTGACATCAGATCACTCACTGCTTTACGCATTTATGATCTTACGTCTTAACTGGATAATGGCTGTAGGAATAAAAGCCAGCACTGCCACCTGGATCATAGCTGTTACAGGCATAGTCTGTATCTGGAACAGTCCATGCAATCCCGGAATAAAAATAACCAGTCCAAGGAATGCAGCTCCTGCCGCAAATGCGTAAATACTGTAAGGATTAGTGGTAAAGCCCATCTTAAAAATGAACTGTTTGCCTCTGCAGTTAAAGCCATGGAACAGTCTTGCCAGAGTCAACGTGGAAAATGCCATGGTAGAAGCCATAGCCGCACCACCATTTTTTAAGCCCAGATAAAAAGCGGTGATGACTGCAACTGCGATCATTGCACCCTGGGATACCATTTTTATCATAAAATCCCTTGTCATAAGACCTTCTTTAGGATCTCTTGGCTTTTCTCTTAAAAGACCTTCATCTGCCGGTTCCATGCCGATGGCAAGAGCCGGCAGCGAATCCGTAAGAAGATTGATAAACAGCAGCTGAACCGGGGCAAACGGCACTGGCAGTGCCATAAGGGATGTATACAGTACAGTGAAAATAGCAGCTGTGTTTCCAGAAAGCAGGTACAGCACTGCATTTTTAATATTTCTGTATACATTACGTCCGTTTGCAACCGCCTTGATGATCGTAGCAAAATTATCATCTGCAAGGATCATGGCTGCAGCATCCTTGGAAACCTCCGTTCCTGTGATGCCCATTGCTACGCCAATGTCCGCTTTCTTCAATGCCGGGGCATCATTTACGCCGTCACCAGTCATAGACACAATATTTCCGCGCCTCTGCCAGCCATCTACGATACGGATCTTATTTTCCGGTGAAACTCTGGCATAAACAGATATTTTATCGATCTTTTCATCCAGCTCTGCATCACTTAGGGCATCCAGCTCCATTCCTGTAAGAGCCATATCACCATCCTTGAAAATACCAATATGGCGGGCAATAGCGGTAGCCGTTACCTTATGGTCACCAGTGATCATAACCGTTTTAATACCTGCCTGGGCGGCCTCTGCCACTGCTTTTACAGATTCCGGTCTTGGTGGGTCCACCATGGAAATAAGTCCTAAAAAGGTATAGCCGCATTCCGTGTCCACGCACAGAACTTCTTCTGACTCTTTATAGGCAAATGCCAGCACACGAAGTCCGTTTTCCGAAAATTTCTGGTTCTCCAGACGGATTTTTTCTTTCTCTTCTTCTGTCATCGGACGGATGCCGTCACTGTAGCGCACATTAACACAGCGGTCCAGCAGCACATCCACAGCTCCTTTTGTAAGGATCGTAGGAACACCGTGGATATAATATTTTGTACTCATCAGTTTCCGGTCTGAATCAAAAGGAACCTCTTCCATACGGCACATCACATTTCTCAGGGCATCCTCATGAACCCCCATTTTTCCTAAATAGCTTTCCGGAAGTACCTGTATATTGCGGAACATTTCAAGAAGAGCATATTCTGTAGGATCTCCAATGCCTTTTCCATCTACAATGCTGGAATCATTGGTAAGCACTGCATCATAAAGCAGATACCTCTGGGTCTGGTCAGTAATATCCATGTCTATGCCATTTATGACTTTTCCGTCTACATACACCTGCTGGACCGTCATTTTATTCTGGGTCAGTGTACCTGTTTTATCAGAACAGATCACAGATACGCAGCCCAGACTTTCTACGGCCTTTAACTTCTTGATAATAGCATTTTCTTTTGCCATTTTCTGGGTACCAAAGGCCTGGACAATGGTCACAATGGAAGTCAGGGCTTCCGGTATGGCTGCTACTGCCAGAGCCACTGCAAAAAGCAGTGAATCCAGAAGAGTCATTTTCCGGAACATGCAAAGAGCAAACACCAGCGCACAGACTATCATGATCAGCACTGCCAGCTTCCCGCTGAACTGATCCAGACTTTTCTGAAGGGGTGTTTTCCGCTCTTGCGCGCTGTTCATCAGTCCGGCTATTTTACCGATCTCTGTATTCATACCTGTAGCTGTGACCAGGACAGTAGCTCTTCCGTATGCTACCAGGCTTCCGGAATAAACCATGTTGGTGCGGTCTGCCAGCGCCACTTCCCCTTCCAGGGCCATTTCCTGATTATCTACATTGGTAGATTCTCCTGTAAGGGAGCTTTCATTTACCTGAAGGGAATAATTATGAAGGATCCTTCCGTCTGCAGCTACCATATCTCCTGCTTCTAATTCCAAGATATCTCCCGGCACCACATCTTTGGCCGGTATTTCCTGTTTTATGCCATCCCTTATTACTTTTGCCGCCGGTGCTGACAGCTGTTTTAAACTCTCCAGTGATTTTTCTGCCTTTACATGCTGTATGGTTCCCAGGACTGCATTCATTACAAGGACAGCGAAAATAACGATGGTACTTTCCTCATTTCCGGAAAACATGGATATAATAGCTGCTCCGATCAGGATCACTACCATCAGGTCTTTAAACTGATCTAAAAAGACCTGAAACGGGCTTTTCTTTTTGCCCTCTTTGAGCATATTTTCTCCTGCTTCCAGACGTATTTTTTCCGCCTGCTCTGTAGTCAGTCCCTGTTCTGATGTCTGACAGGCCTTTAATGCCTCTTCAGGCGACAGGTTCCACATATTTTTTTCTGTCATAATGCTCCACTCCTTCTTTATGTTCTATCGGGATCTTTTAGTATGCCATGAAAAGTTTCTTTAAAATCAAAAAAGCGGGACTTTATTGCACAAAAAATATGCAATAAAAGTCTCGCTCCATTTACATGTGTACTGTCCGGCTGCAGGTCTAATGTATCTTCACTATCCTGCTGCGTGATGACGACCAGCACAACACCAAAAACCGGTGTGAACTACTCCCTGATATCTGAACTTAAAATAACACAACCTACGGCAAAATGTCAACAAGTTTAATCCTGTTTTCCGACTTTTTATCTGTATATTTTTATCTATACCGTTTTTTCATGGAAAATCCACGTCCGCTGACTTCACTGACACGGTTCACAACCATAAAGCTTTCAGGATCGATGGTATGGATCAGTTTTTCAATCTTTGGAACTTCCCTGTTGGAGATCACACTAAAGATCATCTGGGTCTGCTTCTTTAAATAGCCGGTCTCACCAGATAACATTGTCACGCCCCGGTCCATTTCTGCCAGGATGGCTTCGCGAATCTCCTGCGCATGTTCGCTGATGACTCTTACTTCTGTACGGGTAGTTCCCATTAACATCAGTTTATCTAAACCAGTGTATAGGTCATGACCAGGATCAGGCCATAAAGTACCTTTTCCGGTGGATTTCCTACTGCCTGGACCAAAAGGATGCAGAAATCAAACACATACATGGAAACAGAGACCGGGATCTTGAAATAATGGTTCAGCACCAGAGGGGGAATATCCATACCACCGGTAGATGCGCCTGCACGGATCACGATCCTAATGAACCGCCAATGCCAAGTCCCGAAAAAACAGTGCATAAAAACAGATCCTGTGTCAATACAAGATCGCCGAAAGCTTTTCAAAAAATCCAAGGGCGATCGGATAAACAAAGGTACTCACAACCGTTGTAAGGGCAAATTTACGTCCCATAACCTTCCAGCCTGTAAGAAGCATAGTCACATTAAATATAAATACAAAAGAAGCTACTGGCACTCCAAAGGTACGGTTTAATGCCAGACCAATACCTGTAGTTCCTCCTGTCAGCAGCCCCGCCGGCATTAAAAACAGCTTTACAGCCAGCGCATACAATATATTTCCCAATATGACCACAGCCAGGGAACCTGCTTTCTGTGCATGGTCTTTCCAGTTTTCTGCTTTTGTTTCCATCGTAACCTCCTCCTGAATCAGTGAACGCGTCACTGGCGTGTTCTCCATATGCTTTGGCAAAAAAAAAACGCCTGTCAGGGAAATTTTCCCTAACAGACGTGGATCAAGGCTTCTGCCTAATACAGTTTTCAGTATAAAGAACAGATGGAATTCTGTCAAGATAGATCCCACCGGAAATTTTTGCGTTTTAGCGCAAAGTTCATCCATTATCTGTTTTCAATATCCATTAACATCTGGACACGGCGCTCATGACGGCCGCCTTCGAATTCTGCATCCAGCCATGCTTCTGTGATCATCTTAGCCAGCTCACTGCCTACAACTCTTGCACCAAATGCAAGTACATTGGAGTTATTATGCATTCTGGAAAGCTTTGCAGTATATGGCTCGCTACATACGCAGGCACGGATGCCTTTTACCTTATTTGCTGCTAAAGAGATGCCTACACCGGTACCGCAGATAGCAATACCCAGATCAGCTTCGCCGGAAGCTACTGCACGGCCTACTTTCTCGCCATAAACAGGATAATCACAGCTTTCTGTGCTGTTGGTTCCCAGATCGATCACCTCGTATCCTTTGCTTTCTACAAATTCCTTGATAATGTTCTTCAGTTCAATTGCGGAATGATCATTTCCCATTGCAATCTTCATAAATTATTAAATCTCCTCTTTATTAAAAAATTTTTAATACGATCCAATCTGGATGTCATGGACATTAAAAGCAGGTCTGCTGCTGTAAGTGCAGCCATTGCCTCCACTACTACAACGGCTCTTGGCACGATCACCGGGTCATGACGGCCCTTAATCTGAATCTCCTGTTCTTTTCCATAGCGGTCTACTGTCTTTTGTACCTGAGAAATAGAAGGAGTCGCTTAAATGCCGCCCGCATCACTATCGCGCTTCCATCACTCATACCTCCTAAGGTACCGCCGGAATGGTTGGTCACTTTTTGCGTTTTTCCGTCTTTTCCTATTATAAAGCTGTCATTATTCTGAGAACCTAAAGAAGCTGCTGCTTCAAAGCCATCTCCGATCTCAAAACCTTTCACAGCGCCAATTGACATAACAGCTTTTCCCAGTGCAGCGTCCAGCTTATCAAAAACAGGTTCTCCTACACCTGCAGGAAGTCCCCTGATCACGCACTCTACCACACCACCACAGGAATCTCTGCGCTGCATCATATCTTCCAGGTAGCTTTCTGCCTCTGCTGCTGCAGCCTTGTCCGGCATATATAAGCGGTTTTTGGAAATTTCTTCCATATCCATATGACTGTGATCGATCTTTACAGGTCCCACGGCACTGGTATATGCCTGAACCGTGATTCCAAGACTTTCTAGCAGTTTAGCTGCTATTGCTCCCGCTGCTACCCTTCCAATGGTCTCTCTTCCGGAAGAACGTCCACCGCCCCGGTAATCCCGGAAACCATATTTTTCATCAAAGGTATAATCTGCATGGCCCGGACGGTACACATCCATGATATTGCTGTAATCATGGGAACGCTGGTCGGTATTGCGGATCACAATGGAAATGGGTGTTCCTGTTGTTTTTCCCTCAAAAACGCCGGACAAGATCTCTGCCTTATCCCCTTCGCTTCTGGCTGTGGTAAATTTGCTCTGCCCCGGTTTTCTCCTGTCTAAATATTTCTGGATATCTTCTTCATTTAACGGAAGTCCTGCAGGACAGCCATCTACTACAACACCAACACCTGATCCATGTGATTCTCCCAGGTGCTTATCTTAAAAATCGTTCCGTATACTGAACCTGACATGTTATTTTTCTCCTATTTTAACAATAGCGCAGCAGTTCGGTTCATTTACCGGAACACTTCTTCCGCTCATTACTAAAAGTCCTTTTTCATAATCAATCTTAAAGAAGCTGATCGTTCCGCTGTCATGGTTTACAGAAGCAATATGTTTTCCGTCCGGGAATACAGCTACATCCTTTGGATATGAACCGCTGATAGGCAGGCAGCATATCATAGACAAAAGTCCTGTTTCCTCATCTCTTTTGTAAACACTAATGGTATTTTCTCCTGCATTGGTGCAATATATATATTTCTGGTCAACAGACATTCTCATTGCGCAGGCTGCAGTTAGGTTGTCCGGATTTTGGTAGAGGTAGTGGAAATGGTCTGGATCTTTTCGATCACAGGTGCCCTGTCCCCGGTCTTATAGGTATATACCTCGATTGCCTTCTTTAATTCATACATTAAATAAATAAACTTTCCATCCTTACTGTAACGGAAATGTCTCGGTGCAGACTCCAGATCACAGCGGATGGCATCTACCTGGACTAATTTCTGCTCTTTGTCATTAAAACGGTAGATCTTAACCTGGTCAATACCATTATCCACACTAAGGACAAAACGATTGTCTGGCATTCTTCTGGTGCAGGTCACATGTGGGCGGAAGTTTCGCTCTGCCACACTGCCGTAGCCTCTGTCAAATACACCATCTACGATCTTTCCTACAGAACCGTCTGGATTTAAGCTTAATACAGTTGTCTTTCCATCATGATAACCAGATACGAAAACGTACTTATCCTCTTCATCTGTACACAGATGGCAGCCTCTCATTCCTCTGATGGATGAGCTGTTTAAACGTGCCAGGCTTCCGTTTGGAAGAATGCGGAAAGATACAACTCCTTCATCTGCAATTGAATAAAGAGTTTTGCCATCACTGGATGCAATTACATAAGAAGAATTGTCCACTTCGATCTCACAGCGCTCTTTAAACATTCCATTTTCTACATCTACATCAAATACAGTGATTCCCTTTGCCTTTCCTGTATAGGAATAGGAACCACATACGCCATATACTTACCGCTCATACAGCTTACCTCCCTGGATTTTATATGTTCTCTCGGAATCTTTCTGTGCCTGATTTTGTGAGAAGATTTTTTGTCAGTTGTGCCCAAATTTCTGAGGTGTACGCGGCACGTACATTGATGAAATTCGGGTGCGACTGGCGGAAAATCAGCCACAAAAGCAGGTGCAGGAAAGACTCCGAGAGAACATTTATCTGTGTTTTCTGCTCTCGCATACTTTTGCGATCCGCCTGCAGGCACGCACTGACGTGCTCAACTGTCTGCTATCGCAGACGGCCTGCTCGTTGATGAACGCCTGAAAAATAAATGCCGCAAGCGGCGCTTATTTTTCCTTGCGTTCATCATATCATAACTTTGTTCATTTGTTAACCTTTAAGTTTCAGAAAAGGTATTGACACTCTTCTCATTTAATGTATAATGGAACTCGGCTTTGTTTAATAATACTAAACTTTTTGCTTATTTTTACATTCAGTTAGTATTTGTAAACTTTGTGTATGATACAGGGGAGAGCACACAGTGCGGAGCAATCCAGTATCAGGAACAATTCAAAAACAGGAGGCTATCATGGATATCGGCAACAAGCTGAAAGAACTGCGCGTTTTAAAGGGTCTGACACAGGAAGAGCTGGCAGACCGTTCAGAGCTTTCCAAGGGATTTATCTCCCAGCTGGAGCGCAACTTAACATCCCCCTCTATCACCACCCTTATGGACATCCTGCAGTGCCTTGGAACCAGCATCGGGGAGTTTTTCAATGAGGCTCCTGATGAACAGATCGTATTCGGAAAACAGGACTATTTTGTCAAGGTTGACACCGAATATAAAAACGAGATCAAATGGATCATTCCCAATGCCCAGAAAAATACCATGGAACCTATTTATCTTACCCTTGAGGCCGGAGGTTCCACCTGTCCGGATACACCTCATGAAGGAGAAGAATTCGGCTATATCCTTCAGGGAACCGTATCCATTCATCTTGGAAATAAGACTTATAAAGCCAAAAAAGGGGAATCATTTTATTATACAGCTGACAAGACCCATTTTCTGTCCAGCAAAAGCGGGGCAGTTCTGATCTGGGTCAGCTCACCACCAAGTTTTTAATCTAGCACACCGTTTACGAAACGATGTACTAGTATATCACATACGAAAAGGAGAACTGTGTACATGAGCCAGCCATTGATCGATTTACAGCATATTTCAAAAAGCTTTGACGGAGAAATGGTCTTAGATGACCTGAGTCTTTCTATAAAAGAAAATAGTTTCGTAACTCTACTCGGTCCCAGCGGATGCGGAAAATCCACCACTTTGCGTATTATCGGTGGTTTCACCCCACCGGATAAGGGAAATGTTATCTTCGACGGCCAGGATATCACCAAGCTTCCACCAAATAAACGCCAGTTAAACACCGTATTCCAGAAATACGCCTTATTCCCGCATATGACCATTGCCGAAAACATTGCTTTCGGCCTTGAACGATCAAAACAAACCTAAAAGCTATATTGACGATAAGATCAAATATGCATTAAAACTGGTAAACCTGTCCGGTTTTGAAAAAAGAGATGTTACCTCTCTTTCCGGTGGCCAGCAGCAGCGTATCGCTATTGCAAGAGCCATTGTAAATGAGCCTCGGGTATTGCTCCTTGATGAGCCTTTAGGCGCTTTGGATCTGAAGCTGCGCCAGGACATGCAGTATGAGCTGATCCGCCTGAAAAATGAGCTGGGGATCACCTTTATCTATGTTACCCATGACCAGGAAGAGGCACTTACCATGTCTGATACCATTGTGGTCATGAACCAGGGCTATATCCAGCAGATGGGTTCCCCGGAACAGATCTACAATGAACCGGAAAATGCCTTTGTTGCAGACTTTATCGGAGAAAGCAATATTGTACCGGGCCTGATGATCCATGATGAACTGGTTGAGATCTTCGGCGCCAGATTTGCCTGTGTTGATAAAGGATTCGGAAACAATAAACCAGTTGACGTTGTGATCCGTCCTGAGGATATCGACCTGTTAAAACCAGAGGAAGGCACTCTCCAGGGTATTGTCACCCACCTGATCTTTAAGGGTGTCCATTATGAAATGGAAGTAACCACCCCGGATGGCTTTGAGTGGCTGGTACACTCTACTGATATGTTCCCTGTTGGCCAGCAGGTAGGTATCCATGTGGATCCTTTTGACATTCAGATCATGAACAAACCTGCTTCTGAAGATGAGGAGGCGATCGGAGTCAATGAATGATGAAAAGAAATCCGCGGCCTTAGGAAGAGCACTTCTTTCCGGCCCTTATCTGATCTGGATGATCGGTTTTACCATTATCCCCTTGCCCTTATTTTCTGGTTCGGCATTACTAATAAGAATGGCAGCCTGACACTGGCAAATATTACTGCCATTATGAATCCGGATCACTGGAAGGCTCTGTGGCTGTCTCTTGGACTGTCACTGGTCAGTACGATCCTCTGCCTGATCCTTGCTTATCCTCTTGCCATGATTCTTCGTGGAAGAGGCAGTTCTGCCAGCGGCTTTATTGTATTTATCTTCATCCTTCCTATGTGGATGAACTTTTACTGCGTACTATGGCATGGCAGACTTACTTGAGCGAAACGGTGTGATCAATGGAATCTTAACCTGGCTCCATCTGCCGAAGCAGAACCTGATCAACACTCCTGCAGCTATCGTTCTTGGAATGGTATATAACTTCCTTCCATTTATGGTACTGCCCATCTACAACGTACTTGCAAAAATTGACGACAACACCATCAACGCCGCAAAAGACTTAGGTGCCAACACCTTACAGACTTTATTTTACATCTGGCTGCCTTTAAGCTTCCTGGTATCATCAGCGGTATTACCATGGTATTCGTGCCCTCCCTCACTACTTTCGTTATCTCCGACCTGTTAGGCGGAAGCAAGATCCTTCTGATCGGTAATGTAATTGAACAGGAGTTTACAAAGGGAAATAACTGGCACCTGGGAAGCGGTCTGTCTCTGGTCTTAATGGTATTTATACTTATCAGTATGGCCATGATCGCAAAATATGATAAAAACGGAGAAGGGACGGCATTCTAATGACAAAAGGCAAAGAACGGTTTACGGAAGTTTATTTTCCGACTTTTATTTAGTGATTATCCTTATCTTCCTTTATGCCCCGATCTTCACCATGATGGTCCTTTCTTTTAACCAGTCAAAATCAAGGACCCACTGGGGCGGCTTTACACTTAGCTGGTATACACAGATGTTCCAAAGCCGGGCGATCATGTACGCCTTATACACCACACTGCTTGTGGCAATGATCTCCGCACTGGTGGCAACTGTCATTGGAACTGTGACAGCCTCGCTATCAACCACATGAAGCCTGTGTCCAAAAATATTTTTATGGGAATCTCTAACATTCCCATTGTTAAACGCGGATATCGTCACCGGTATCTCACTGATGCTTGCATTTATTGCCTTTGGGATTTCCCTTGGCTTTAAGACCGTGCTCATTTCCCATATCACCTTTAACATTCCTTATGTTATCTTAAGTGTTATGCCGAAATTAAAGCAGACGGACCGCTCCACCTATGAGGCGGCTTTAGACCTTGGCGCTTCTCCGGCTTATGCCTTTTTCCAGGTAGTTTTCCCGGATATCATGCCAGGTGTCCTCTCCGGTTTCCTGCTGGCATTTACCATGTCACTGGATGATTTCATTATCACCCATTTTACAAAGGGCGCCGGTATCAATACTCTGTCTACCTTGATCTACAGTGAAGTGCGCCGCGGTATCCGTCCTTCCATGTATGCCTTAAGCACTGTTATCTTTGTGGTGGTGCTGGTGGTACTGCTTATTGCAAATTTTCGGAAACAGCCGGAAAAAGACTAATATCGGAGACTGGAGGATCTAAGCTATCATGAAATGCG
>ENA-OQAZ01000566-OQAZ01000566.1-human-gut-metagenome-genome-assembly--contig:-NODE-566-length-20266-cov-1.996822_pt1 | contig 20266 bp, 25 predicted proteins | sample MGYA00242737_ERZ504531 | MGnify/ENA primary metagenome ERZ504531 (study PRJEB26092, sample SAMD00036244) | human gut metagenome | host: Homo sapiens | study: EMG produced TPA metagenomics assembly of... | reverse complement strand
AAACAGGTCTAAAGTCAATTCATTGTAAGAGATGTGACATCAAGAAGGATGAAACAGTTATTCCAGCAAAAGGACACGTAGCAGGCGAGAAGAAAATCGAGAATGCAACAGAAGCAGTGTGCGAAGCTGGAGGAAGTTATGACGAAGTAGTTTATTGTACAGTATGCAACAAAGAAATAAGCAGAAAAACAATAAAGACAGAAGCCAAAGGCCATAAGTGGGATTCTGGAAAAATAACAAAAGAACCAACCTGTACGGAAGAAGGAGTGAAAACTTTTGAATGTATGGTATGTGGAAAGACCAAGACAGAGAAAGTATCAGCCTTGGGTCACGATTGGAATGAAGACTTCACAGTAGATAAGGAATCAACCTGTGAAGAAACAGGTCTAAAGTCAATTCATTGTAAGAGATGTGACATCAAGAAGGATGAAACAGTTATTCCAGCAAAAGGACACGTAGCAGGCGAGAAGAAAATCGAGAATGCAACAGAAGCAGTATGCGAAGCTGGTGGAAGCTATGATGAAGTAATTTACTGTACAGTCTGCAATAAAGAACTAAGCAGAAATACAGTAAAGACAGAAGCAAAGGGCCACAAGTGGAACGAGGGCAAGGTAACCACAGAACCAACATGCACAGAAGAAGGAGTTAAGACATTTGAATGTACAGTATGTGGAAAGACCAAGACAGAGAAAGTATCAGCCTTAGGTCACGATTGGGCTGAAGACTTCACAGTAGACAAGAAAGCAACCTGTGAAGAAACAGGAGTAGAGTCAATTCATTGTAAACGTTGTGATGAAAGAAAAGAAATAACAACAATTCCAGCAAAAGGACACGTAGCAGGCGAGAAGAAAATCGAGAATGCCACAGAGTCAACATGCGAAAAAGGTGGAAGCTATGACGAAGTAGTTTATTGTACAGTCTGCAATAAAGAGTTAAGCAGAACAACAGTAAAGACAGAAGCAAAGGGTCATAAATGGGATAATGGCAAAGTTACAACAGAGCAACTTATGCAGAAGAAGGAGTGAAAACTTATACTTGTACAGCTTGTGGCGCAACAAAAACTGAAGTTATTCCAAAAAGAAATATGGAATATACAGTTGGAAGTACCTATCAGGACATTTCAACTAACGCTATTTATCGCATAACTGTAATTAATCAGCAGGTTGAATATATTTGCCCAATTGATAAGAAGCTTAAGAAAGCAACAATACCATCACAGATTAGGATAGGAAATGTTACTTACAAGGTTACTTCGATTGGTAATAATGCATTTAAGAGGTGCAAGAATCTTTCAAGCATTACAATAGGTAATAATATAAGTAAGATAGGAAATAAAGCATTCTACAACTGCAAAAAACTTAAAAAGATTAAAATTAAATCAAAGAAGTTAACTTTAAAGAAGATTGGAAAATCTGCTTTTAAAAAGATTAATAAGAAAGCCAAGATAAGCGTACCAAAGAGTAAGAAGAAATCTTACAAAAAGATGCTTACCAAAAAAGGTTTGAGTAAAACAGTTAAAATTAAATAATAAGAGTGAAAGATGCTACATTTAAGAGAAATGTGGCATCTTTTGATAACACATCAAAGAAACAGCCCAGTTTAAACCACATTATCAATTAAATCCATCACAAAAGTAAAAAAATAATAGAGGATGCTATCACAACATCCTCTATTATTTAACAAATGTCAATTTTATATTGTTATCCATCCAAATGCATTTGCGATTGAACTTAATAGTATTATTGCCGCAAATAATGGGCAGAGATATTTAATCATGAAATTGAAAATCTTCTTTCTGCGGAATGTACCTTCCCCATGAAGTACTTCTTCTTCAATCTTCCTAAGTCCAATTACTTTTGAAACAAGTAAGCATGTAGCAAATGCAGCAATTGGCATCATTACAGAATTAGTTAAGAAATCGAAGAAATCTAAGAATTGCATTCCAATAATCTTAACGCAGCCTAAAGGACCATAGCCTAATGATGAAAGACTTCCAAGAACAAGCATAATTCCACCAAGAATGATTGTTGACTTCTTTCTGTTCCATCCGAATTGGTCCTCAAATGTTGAAACAGCACTTTCTGTTAATGCAATTGAGCTTGTAAGTGCAGCAAATAGTACTAATGTGAAGAAAAGAATACCAACAACCATGCTAAGTCCCATGCTTTCGAACATCTTAGGAATTGTAATAAACATAAGTGAAGGACCTGCCTTTAAGGCTTCAGGGTCGCCACCTGAGAAGGCGAAAACTGCAGGAATTATCATAAGTCCGGCCATAATAGCAATGGCAGTGTCAAAGATTTCTACATTTCTGGTAGACTCTTCTATGGATATATCTTTTTTCATATATGAGCCAAATGTAATCAAAATACCCATTGCAATAGACAGTGAATAGAACATCTGTCCCATAGCTGCAACTACGGTCATCCATGAGAAGTTCTTAACATTAGGAACAAGAAAATATTTTACACCGGCCAAAGCGCCCGGTCTTGTTACCGAATAAATCATAATAATAAAAGAAAGAACTACAAGGATAGGCATCATAAATTTTGAAACACGTTCAATACCATTTCTAACTCCGGCATAAATAATTGCTAAAGTTATAAAAGTAAATATAATAAAACAAACTTCAGCGGAAAAACCACCTGAAATAAAACCGGTGAAATAATCATCTCCGGCCAAAAGTTTGCTGTCACCAATAATATATTCGGCAAGATATTTAATAACCCAGCCACCGATAACAGAATAGTACGGAACAATAAGTATAGGAATGATGGCATTAATCCATCCGCCTAAAGATACAAACTTAGAGTTACTAAATGATTTAAAAGCACCAACAGGGCTTTTCTTAGTCATACGACCAATAGAAGTTTCAGCTACAATCATTGTATATCCGAAAGTAAGGGCCAGAATAATATATACCAATAGGAAAATACCACCGCCATATTTTGCAGCAAGATAAGGAAATCTCCAAATATTTCCCAGTCCTACAGAAGCCCCTGCAGCTGAAAGAACGAAGCCTAGCTTTCCGGAGAAAGAGCTTCTTTTGTCATTTGTGTTTTTTCATAATATTTTTACCTTTCTTATTACCTTTTTAGGTGTATTTAGAAAGCATAACATATAGTAAGAAAAAATACAATTTATAAAAATAAAAAAGAGAATGTTAGTAATTGACAATATGGTATTTTTACCATATTATTAGGAAGACTTGTAGCAGGTATGGGAATGCAGCTGAAAATTGAATTTGTTCCAATGAAGTCACAGTTGCGAAAATAACCTGAATGAGTTAAGCTTATATCCGTATAAATTATATTAGATTAGCAAAAGATATGGAGAAAAGTTATGTTATATATTATGAGACACGGAAAAACAGATTGGAATGCCAAGCATAAGCTTCAAGGTCGTACAGATATTCCATTAAATGAAGAAGGCATTCAGATGGCAGAGCAAGCCAAAGAAAAATATAAAGATGTTAATTTTGACATATGCTATTGCTCACCGCTTGTCAGGCAAAGCAGACAGCCGAAATTGTTTTGGAAGGAAGAAACATTCCTATTGTATATGACGACAGGCTTATGGAAATGTGTTTTGGCGTGTATGAAGGTGTAACACATCCGTCTCAGATAGAGGGAAGCCCTATTAGAAAGTTGTTTAAGGATCCGGCTAATTATCCGGGTGTGGAAGATGGAGAAACTTTTGATGATTTGTTTGCCAGAACAGGAAGTTTTCTTAAAGAAGTAGTTCAGCCACAGTTAGATGCAGGTAAGGATGTTATTATTGTGGGACATGGAGCAATGGATTCAAGCATTGTGTGTCAGGTGCAAAATATTCCTTTGGAAAAATTCTGGGACGCAGGCATTGAGAACTGTAAATTAATGAAATTGCTTTAAGGCTGATAGCAAAAAAAAATTTAATAAAGTATAAAATGAGACTTGAATTTTAATATTAATAAAAAACTAGAAGTGAAGAAATAATAGAAAATATTTTTAAATAAGTATATAAAAAACAGAGGTGCGTCTTGCTTTCATTAGATTAAACATCTAACAAGCAAACAAAACATCGTCCTCTGTTTTTTTGTGTCAAAGCACATATGAATATTATTTTATAAAAATAACTAATTAACAACCAAAGTTAAAGAATTTGCAAATAGCGTTAAATAACTGGTCGCAACTATTGAATTTAAAACACATAGTTTCGTCCTCCTTATTTTAAGATTTGTACTGGCCAATTACAAAAAGAATTGTAACAATTTTGTAATATTTAAGCAATAGGAGGTCATTGGAATAAGTGTCGTTATTTACCAAATTATATGCTCACTAAATTCTATATTTACCAAATGCTTAAAACGTGCTGAAGTAAAAGGCTTACGCAAGTTATACCAATCCAGCAACAGCCACCAAGCAAAATAGGTTTGCCACCATTTTTGATAAGCTTGACAACATTACAGCCAAGACCGATGGCAGCCATGGCAAGAGTAATAAAGAATTTGCTAAGCTCTTTAAGTGGTGCAAATACTGATGATGGGACACCAAGACTTATGGCAATTGTTGTAATAAGAGAAGCAACAATAAACCACAAAATAAACATAGGAAAAGCTTTCTTAAAACTAAATCCACCTTCATTTGAATTGCTACCTGACTGTTTTGCCCTAAATAAAGCGAGAACCAAAGTAATAGGAATTATTGCAAGAGTTCTTGTAAGCTTAACTGTAACGGCTTTATCAAGTGTCTGAGTTCCAAGGTTCCACATACTGTCCCAAGTAGAAGCAGTAGCTGTAACTGATGAAGTATCATTAACAGCAGTGCCGGCAAATATACCAAAGGCTTCACCGGATGTTGTATCAAAGCCTAAGAAATGTCCAAACATTGGAAACAATAAAGCAGCTAAAACATTGAAAAAGAAAATAACAGAAATAGCCTGAGCCACTTCGTCATCATCTGCATCAATAATAGGTGCTGTTGCAGCAATGGCAGAACCACCGCAAATAGAAGATCCTACACCGATTAAAGTACTGATATTTGAATCAATGTGCATAGCTTTGTGAAGTGCGAATGCTATAATCAAAGATGTGGAAATTGTACAAATAATTATTGGAAGTGATTGCTTTCCGGTACTAAATATTACGTTAAGATTAAGACCGAAGCCCAATAAAATAACTGCATACTGAAGTATCTTTTTTGATGTAAAAGTAATTCCCGGTTTGAAAGTTTTTCCCGGTTGCCAGAATAAAGCAATAACCATACCGGCAATGATAGCAATAACGGCACTTCCAATAATAGGAAAGATTTTGCCAAGTATCCAGGCAGGAATTGCGATTGCAAGGCAAACTAATAAGCCTTTGTATTTTTCTTTTATAATGTTCATTTAAAATCTCCTTTGTGAAAAGTATTTTTGAAATTTAATCGTAAATTATAGTTACAAGTTATAGAGCAGGAACTATTTCAACGTAAATCTGGTCAAATTTGTCTATCAAATCTTTTGTGATATGTTCCTGTATTTTTTTGAAATCCTTGATTTTTACAGTGTCATTTTTGCTTTTAACGTAGACTTCAATCCATGTTTTACGCCCTGTTTGTGTAACATCTAAGAAATCAAGACTATATTCATAATTGCTAATATCCTTATTTACAACTTCTCTGATTTCATCCATAATCTGTTGGTCAGGCGAGAATAAAACCAATTCCTTTAAGTTTTTGATAATCTGCACAATCGGCTCTTTTACAAGGAATAGTGCAACAATAATTGCCACAGAAGAATCTATGTAAGGGATAATAAAATTAATTGGGCTGTGTGTAAGGAAAATCTGGAACAAAAATGCAACTGAAATTCCAAGAGTACTTACAATGTCAACCTTCCACAAATAAAGCTCTGATTTAATTATCATTGAGGAATAGTTACGGCTAAGATAATGAAGGACAAGGTACATAATTATGCAGCACACGCAAAGAGAAGCTTCATATATGAGAACGTTTGTGGCATTAACTGTGTGTCCACCGTGAAGTAAAACTGTAATGTTGTTTGTAATCATATTGATAACTACAATAAGTAAAACAATATATTTTACAAGAACAAGTAATGATTCAATTTGAGAAAAACCATAAGGTTTCTTTTCAGAAACAGGTTTGTATAGAAAAGGAACCAAAATAAACATTGGAAGCAATAGTAATAAGTCAAACAAATCAAATATGCCGTCAGTCATTACGGTTTTTGAACCTAAGACAAAGGAAGCGATGATTTCAAATATTGTAAAAGTAATGGTGCCTCCCAGTGACAGCCTTAAAATTTTGTTCTCCGTTTTGTACTTTTGTTGGTCCATAATAAATAAAAAATCCTTTCTTTTCTTCTCAAATATAATAAATCGGGTATAATACAATAGTCAATAGATAATTATAAATAAAAAATTGCTTTCCAAAGTATTTATGTTGGAACCATAAAAATGTTATGATATTATAAATAAAAAGCAAAACGGAAAATAATCAATATAGTGAAATGGAGGATTAGATATGGACAAAAAAGCAATATATAATTTAAGTTACGGAGTATTTATGGTATCAACTAAGGCAGGTGAAGTGGCTAACGGTTGTATTACAAACACTTGTATTCAGGTAGCAAGCAATCCTGTAAGAATAGCAATTTCGGTATTGAACAGTAACTACACTTGCGATTTGATTAAAGAAAGTGGTATTTTTGCAGTAAGCATTTTGGACAATGATTGTACATTTGAAACAATAAAGCATTTTGGCTTTCAGTCAGGAAGAGATGTGGACAAGTTTGGAAACATTACACCACCTACAGATTGTAATGATGTACCATATCTTGGCTGGCAATCCTGCGCAGTTATTAGTGGAAAAGTTGTTGAGCAACATGATCTTGGAACACACACATTATTTATTGCAGAAGTTGTTGATGCAAAGGTATTAAGCGATAAAGAACCTATAACTTATGCAAAATATCAAAATGAAATAAAGCCGAAAAACAATGCAGCATCTGTAAAAGAAGATGGCAAAAAAATTGTTGGTTGGAGATGTAAGATTTGCAATTATATTTATGAGGGAAGTAAGTTGCCGGAAGATTATGCCTGTCCGTTATGCGGTCATGGAGCAGATGATTTTGAGCCAATATATGAAAGCTAACTGTTGTGCCCAAAGGTAATTATTCCATCATTGTGTAAGCACAGGTTGAATAATTACCTTTAGGACACTGTCATTTTATAAAAATTCATTTTTCAAGAAGCTGATTCAAAAAATCCATTAAATTATCAGCCAATACTAATTTATTTACTTTTTCAGGCTTTTCAAGAGTTTGAACAATACCATTATAAAGTTCCATAAATTTTTTCCTGTCATTTTGCTGAACAGCCAGCATAAGAACAATATGTAGAACATGGTCATCCCATTGTATACCCGATTCACTTGTGAGAACACAAATCATTGTATGGGTAGCATTCATATCAAGGGCATGAGGAATTGCGAAAGTATCAAAAAAGCAAGTTGACGAAAGTTGTTCACGTTCCAAAACAGATTCAACAAAACCTTCTTCACATAATCCATAATCAATAACATTTTGTCCTAAAAATCTAATGACATCTTCTTTATTTTTAAAATTATTAGACTTGAAAAAAAGTTTTTCATCAAAAAATGAGGACAACAATATTGTTGCGTTTAATTTTTTGCTTATTTTCTAAACATTTGTGAATAGCATTATCAACATTTATTTGATCCATAATTGTAAAAAATGGAGAAACAACGATAACTTCCTTGCCAATGAGATTTAACGGTTTTGTTGTTACAATTAAATCTGAATAAGCATTAATCAAAGCGGAACTATTATCGGTTGTGAATAATTTTAAAGTAATAAAATTCTGATAATTGTCTAATAATTTCTTTTCAATATTCGAATTAATGTCATGGTAATCATGGCATAAAAGCAGTACGGAAACTTTATCTGAATCACTGTTGGAAGATTCAATTAAGTAGCCTATGTGTATACTAATATATCCAATCTCAGAGTCAGCAATGCTAATATTATATTTTTTATTTAATTTCTGAGCAATACTAACAGAAACATCGTATATAAAAGGACAATTCTTTTTTATGTTATTTAAAAAGTCATTGCCTGAAGATTGTATACTGTTTGCTCTCTTAATTAAACCATATATATGTAAGGCAAAACTATAAAGATATTCATCAAAGTTAATTTCCAACATATAATAAGAAAACACATTTAATAAAATTTCACGGATTTCTTCAATAAAATCAGATGTCAAAATATCTTGTGAAATAGATTGTGTATCCTTGCTTATAGGTTTAATTATGCCTTCAAGAAGTGATGAAATATAAAAAATATCATCTTCAGAAGGATTAATATTGCAATGAGCTGAATACTGTGTACATATTTCCGTAGCAATTTTTGACTCTATAGTTTCAGCCTTGTCGCTAATATTTCTTAAAGGTTCTGAAACATAGTGATCGGTACGCATACGGTAAAGAGCAATGGTTATATTTACAATTATGTTGTTGTAGTAAGCATTGTCAACGTAATAGTGATACTTATTTATTGAATTGAGAATAATAATTTTAATTTTGTCAACGTCAATTCCTTCGAAATAATTATTCAAATTATCAATACTATTAAAGGTCAGGATTGATTTCAATCAAAATAATTTTGTTTAAATATTTTCTTTTATTTAGTTCATTTCCTGAAACAAAAACAGTATTATTGGTTCTAATTATTTTTAAATCAAAATCAGAAAGAGTTTCATTAATTTTTTTAAAGTATTTTTCTAAGGTTGCAGTACTTATGTAAAGAACGTCTGCCAAATCATCAATATTATAATGTGGATTGTGGAAAAATACTTTTTTAACGATAATATGTTCTAAATTTTGCTCTTTTTCAATGGCGGTAAAATCCAGTGTTTTATACAACTTATCATCAATCTTATAGCCTCTGTTAGTGGAAAGTATTAAAGGTAATACTTTGTTAATGGCAGAAACTTCAGATTGAATAGTTCTAAGTGAAACATTAAGAATCAGACTTAGAGATTTACCCGTAATGAAAGTATTGGAATTATGTATTTCCTTAATTATTTTTTTTCTGACGATCAGTAAATCTATTCATACAAATATCTCCTTAAAAATATAAAATGTAATCATAAATTATTAAAGTAATTAAATTATACAATATTAGAAAAATACAGGCAAATATATAGGTGCGGTGTACACCGCAAAAGATGATTTGTAAATGAAAAATTTATAAAATATAATAATGGCATAAACAAAAAAACGAAAGGAGAAATCAATGAATAGAGAAGAAGCACAGATGGTTGCTTTTCAGCTTATAAGTTATGCAGGAGATGCATTTTCATCATTCTTTAAAGCAGTTGAAAAAGCTAGAAATGGTGAGTTTGATGAAGCTGATGAGTTAATCAAAAAAGGAGAAAGTGAATTAACAAAAGCTCACAATGCACAGACAGAATTGTTGGCAAAGGAAGCTCAGGGAAAAAATATTGAGTATAGCATAATGTTAGTTCACGCACAAGACCATTTAATGACAACAATAATGTATGAACGTGTGGCAAAAGAGTTTATAACATTGTATAAGGAGAAATTAAGTTAATGGACAAAAAGTTTTTATGGGGCAGTGCTACTGCAGCATATCAATGTGAAGGTGCATGGAAAGAAGGCGGCAAGGGAATGTCTAACTGGGACACTTTTTGCCACAGTGAAAAAAACAATGTTAATCCTGTTACCGGTGATGTGGCAAATGATCATTATCACAGATACGAAGAAGACATTAGAATGTTAGCGGAAGGTAATCAGAATGCTTACAGATTTTCAATAGCCTGGACAAGAATTATTCCAAATGGTGTAGGCGAGGTAAGCAGAGAGGGAATAGATTTTTACAACAGAGTAATTGATACATGTAGAAAATATAATGTTGAACCCTTAGTTACCTTATATCATTACGATCTACCACAACCAATGTATGAACAGGGTGGCTGGGAAAACAGAGCGACAGTTGATGCATATGAAGAATATGTAAAAGTATGTTTTAAAGAGTTTGGAGATAAAGTTAATTACTGGGCAACAATTAATGAACCAAATTATGAAACACTTTGCTGTTATGGTTTGGAACTACCCTCCTAATGTTAAAAATTTAGAGAGGCGTTGGAAAGCAATGTATCACTTAATGTTAGCAAGTGCAAGAGCAGTTAAGGCATATAAAAATATGGGCTTTAAAGGAATGATTGGACTTGTAAGTGACAGCTATCCTATTGAGATTTTAAAAGATAATGAAGATTATAGAGAAGCTAAAAGATTAGCTGATATTTTCTTTAATACATCTGTTAATGATACTTGCATAAAGGGATATTATCCTGATGAATACGTGTCCCATCTTACAAAGTTAGGATATGATTTATCATATATGCTAGAGAAAGATAAGGAAGTATTTAAAGAAGGTACAGTTGATTACCTTGGAGTTAATGCCTATTGCAGATTTTTAGTTAAACCTTGTTCAGGTGGAGAAACAAAAATGGAAGCAAATAACACAGGTGATTCATCTAAAAATGAAGAAATGGAAATCAAGGATTGGTGTGCTTTAGATGATGATCCAAATACAGAAAAAACTCCTTGGGGAACTGAAATTTATCCTAAGTCAGTATATGATATGCTTATGGAGTTTAAAGAATTATATTCTGACACGCCTATTATAATTACAGAAAATGGTTTAGGTGAATATGATAAGGTAGAAAACGGAGAAATCCATGATCAATATAGAATTGACTTTTTACAGGGATATGTAGATTGGATTAAAAAGGCTATAGACAATGGTTGTGATTGCAGAGGATATTTTGTATGGTCAACAATGGATGTGTATAGTTGGATAAACGGGTACAAAAAGCGTTACGGCTTAGTATACATAGACTTTGATGATAATTGTAAGAGGATTCCAAAAGACAGTTATCATTGGTATAAAGAATTTATAAAAGAAAAAGGAGGAAGTTACAATGGAAAAATTTAGTAACTGGATTGAAAAGAAGATATCTCCACTTGCAAATAAATTGGCAAGACAGAAATATCTTCAAGCTTTGCAAAACACATTCCTAGCTTTAATTCCACTATTCACTATAGGAAGTTTTGCTCTTATTATTATATCACCACCAATGGATTATACAACCATGGATTCAGGTGTGCTTAAAGCAATTATGCACGGATGGGCAAATGTTGCAGCATTTACAGGACCGGCTTTAAGTTATGTTTATTTGGTAACAATGTCGTTAATTGCACTTTGGTCATCAATAGGATTGGCAATTAATTTAAGCAAACATTATAAAATGGAAAAGTCATGGGTAACTATTGCTGTCTCAGTTGCATCTTTTATGATTGCAGCAACTATGAATAAAGATGGAGCATTATCTTTTGACTATTTAGATGGAAAAGGATTGTTTGCAGCGATTTTGGTAACTATTGTATCATTTGAATTATATAGATTTTTATCTGATAGAAAAATCGGATATATTAACTTGGAAGGTGGCGGAGTACCTCCTGCATTAGCTGAATCAATAGGAAACCTTGTGCCAATCGTAATTGTTTTGGTAGCAGTTGGAACAGTTAACGCAATATTATTAAACTTTACAGGTGCAGGGATTCCGGCAATTATGCAGCTTATTATGACACCTGTTGTTAAGATGGTAGACAGTATTTGGGGAGTTGTTATATTAGCAGTAATTGTAATGATTTTCTGGTGGTTCGGTATTCATGATACTGTTATCACAGGACCATTGGATACATTCTTAATGAACAATTTTACGGCAAACCAGGCAGCATTTGCAGCAGGAACAGCAGCAATAGCACTTCCATATATTGTTACAGAACCTTTCTGGTGGACATTTATGCTATCGGTGGTAGTGGTGCAACATTAGGACTTGCAATTCTTACATTATTCAGTAAGTCAAAACAGATTAAAACAATTGGTAAGCTTGCAATTATCCCATCATTATTCAATATTAATGAACCGTTAATATTCGGATTGCCACTTATGTATAATTCAACAATGATGTTGCCATTTATAGTAGTAATGCCTTTAAATGGTGTAATTACATACATCGCCATGAGTACAGGAATTGTAGCAAAAACATTTGCAAATGCAAGCTGGAATATGTTCTGTCCAATAGGTGGTCTAATTGATACAATGGACATTAAGGCGTTGATATTGGTTTGCGTATTAATTATTATAGATATGATTATATACTTACCATTCTTTAAAATTTATGAGAAACAGAAAATTAAAGAAGAACAGATGGAAGAAAGTGTTCAGGCATAAATACATTTAATTATGTGGAAAGGAGCAAGGTATGAAGATATTATTAGTTTGCAATGCAGGAATGAGTACAGGTATTATGAAAATGAAACTTGAGCAGGAAGCTAAGGCAAGAGGTTTAGAAGCAAGTGTTGATGCCATCCCTATGGTAGAGTTAGGCGATAATCTTAAAGAAACAAGCATTATTTTGTTAGGACCTCAGATTAGATTCGCATTAGATGACATAAAAAAACAGGCAGAAGGGATTCCTGTAATGGCAATTGCAGCTCAGGACTTTGGAATGATGAATGCAAAGAAAGTTCTTGATGAAGCATTAAAGGAATTATAAGATTAAGAAAGTATGAATTAATGTAATTACGGAAATTATAAGTGTAAGGAGACATAGTTATGATTCAAATAGACCATATAATAAATGATGTGGATGGATTGCATGCAAGACCAATAGCAGAATTGGCTGACATTGCAAAAAAACTCGGAATACAGATATTTATTCTTAAAGAAGAAAAAATAACAAATGTTGAAAACATTACAGAGGTTATATCTTTTGGAGCAAGATATGGTCAAAAAAATAACTATTGTAATAAATGGTTATAATGAAGATAATGCATCAGAATTAGTAAAAGAATACATAAAAAATAATCTGTAAATACATTAATAACTTTCAAGTGCTATAAAGAGAAATATAACTTTTAGACAAATCAAAAAAAGTATGCTACAATGTTGAACTGTACAGTGTGAATGTACGACTTTTAATGGACTAAAGGAGAAACGAGAAAATGAATATTGTTTGTTTAGATTTAGAGGGAGTATTAGTTCCTGAAATATGGATTGCATTTGCAGAAGAAACAGGAATCCCTGAACTTAAGAGAACAACAAGAGATGAGCCTGATTACGATAAGCTTATGAATTATAGAATTAACATCTTGAAAGAGCACGGATTAGGACTTAAGGAAATTCAGGAAACAATTGCAAAGATTGATCCTATGCCTGGTGCAAAAAAATTCTTAGATGAATTAAGAGAGATTACTCAGGTAATTATTATTAGTGATACATTTACACAGTTTGCAGGACCTTTAATGAAGAAGTTAGGTTATCCTACAATTTTCTGTAACTCATTGGAAGTAGCAGAAGATGGAGAAATCACAGGATTTAAGATGAGAATTGAAAACTCAAAACTTACTACAGTAAAGGCATTGCAGTCAATCGGATATGACACAATTGCCAGCGGCGACAGCACAATGACCTTGGAATGATTAAGGCAAGTAAGGCAGGATTTTTATTCAGAAGCACAGATGAAATCAAGAAAGAATATCCTGAACTTCCTGCTTTTGAAACATATGATGAATTAATGGCTGCAATCAAGGAAGCATTATAGAAACAAATTTTTTTTGAGAGTAGTAAATAAGGATAATAAAGGGCTATATTTTGGTACTAAAAGTATTGAAATATAGCTCTTTTTTGGCGTTTATAGAAAGATACATAGGATAGTAAAATATAAGCATGGCGTGACAGAGTGTCATTCGCATTTCGCTTACGCTACATGCTCATGACGCGCTGTCGCGCTATGCATTTAGGACGAAATACAACCGTTGGTGAGCAAGCTCTCCATGTCTGTATTTCGTCCTTAATGCGCATCGCTTGTAGGAACGCGCAACTTATAAGTTTAAATAGTTTCCCGAAATCATAGATATTATTGTTATACTGTTTTTAGTGTAGAAAAGAGGGAGTATTGAAAAATCAATAATTTATTCTAATCAAATTCTAAATTTGTTAAAATCTATTATTTATCCCCGAAAAGTTCGTTGCAAAAAGAGTTGTAAGAGTTGCAAAAAAGTTGCATAGAGTTGCGAAAATTAAAAGAGTTGCAATAGTTACCATAGGACCACACAATGAAAGTAAAAGAGGGAATGTATATGAGGAAAATATTGGAGGCAATTAAGAATTTCTTTTCTGCATCTCACGAAAGGGAGCGAAAAGGAATACAGGCGACTAAGCATGGAATGTTTAACAATTTCGTATATGCAGTAAAGCTGACATGGCAGTTAAACAATCAGTTTATTATAGCAATGATTGTAGTGGGAGTATTGTCGGCATTGTATATGCTTATTGGAATTTATATTCCAAAGATTGTATTGGCATTAGTAGAAAATAAAGTTACAACAGACATAATGATTAAAGTGTTGGTAGCAGTGGGAATTATAATTCTTGTAGTAAAGCTTATCAACACAAAGGCTCAATATGTAGGCGAGTATGCTGGGACAAGTATATAAGGGTTAGTTTCAAAATATCTTAGAAAATCATTTACAACAGATTTTAAAAATATGGAAAATCCGGATTTCCTTGATTTGATTGAAAGATCAAAACATGCAATGTATAACTATCAGGGAATTAGTGGTTACTGTAGAAGAGGAAGTAATATTCTTTCAAATATTGTACTTGTAGTTATAGCAGGTGCGGCAATAGCAGTAATTAATCCTTTGATAATTTTGGTGCTGGTAGTTATTTCATATTTTATATATAAAATCCTTGATTCAACAATGGAGTGGACGAAAGTAAATTTTAGAGATGCAATGTCATCTAATTTTAGAAAAAATTATTATTTTTCTTCCACAGCAAGAGATTTTAAATATGCCAAAGACATAAGATTATTTAAAATGCAGGATTTTATTGAACAGACGTGGAAAGACATAAATACAGTTTATTATGCAGCCTGCAAAAAAAATCACAGAAAATGGGTAATGTGCGAGGCAAAGATGAGTTTTCTTCGCCTTTTTCAGAATTTATTACTATACGTAGTATTGATTTATATGGTTTTAAATAAGGGAATGAGCATTTCTGATTTTGTTTTATACATAGGTTTGGTTGCATCATTTTCCACAGCTATGACAGATATGTTCTGCAATATGGTTTGGATGAATATGAACCGAATGGAACTTGACGATTTTAGAACATTTTTGGACTGGAATGAGGACAAGCCTGACATTGAAAAAGGCCAGGGCGTAAGTAAGAATATAGGCTTGAAGCAATTTGAGTTTAAATTTGAAAACGTATCTTTTAAATATCCGGGACACGAAAAATATGTTCTAAAGAATATTAATCTGACTATTGAAGCGGGAAGCAAGTTGGCGGTAGTTGGTATTAACGGCGCAGGAAAACAACTTTAACAAAGCTTCTTATGAGACTTTATGAGCCAACAGAGGGAAGGATTCTTCTTAATGGAGTTGATGTAAAAAAGTATGACAGAGATACATATTTTAAAATATTTTCGCCTGTGTTCCAAAACATTGAAATTTTTGCTTTTCCGGTATGGCAGAATATTTCAATGAAGCCTGAAAATGAGACGGACAAAAACAGAACAATGGAGGCTTTGGAAAGAAGTGGTTTGGATGAAAAGATTAACAAATATGAAAACAAAATAGACACTATGCTTCTTAGAATATTTGACCCTAACGGTGTTGATTTGTCAGGTGGAGAAAGACAAAGACTTGCCATGGCAAGGGCGCTTTATCAGAACAGAGAAGTTCTTGTTTTGGATGAGCCAACAGCGGCACTTGACGCATTGGCAGAAGACAGAATGTATCAGGAATTTAATCAAATGGTAAAGGGAAAGACTGCTATTTTTATTTCACACAGACTTTCAAGTACAAGATTTTGTGACAAAATAGTTATGTTTGAAGATGGCAGAATTATTGAAGAGGGCACTCATGAACAGCTAATTAAAGCCAATGGAAAATACAGAAATATGTTCCAGGTTCAGGCTCAATATTACAAAGATAAGGAGGGTGAGGTATGTTAAACAAATTTTTTGGTGGAATAAAAGATATTTGGTTTTGCACAAAATATTTTGCAAAGTTTGCATGGAAACATCTTCCTATATATTATTTATACATATTAATGTCAGTCATAATCAGTACGGCAGGACCTTTTGTTTCAATTATTGGCTCAAAGTATTTAATTAACGAGATTGTATATAAGCAGAACAGAAACATGAATATGATAATATTCTGGGTTGCGTTCATATGTATTGGTACATACATTCACGTAGTAGGAAACAAGTTTGCCAATGAGAAGCAGAATTATTGTAATGACCGGTTTGACAGAATGCTTCATATGGAAATTAGTTCTAACACTATGAAAATGAAGTTTGAATACACGGAAAATTCAGAAATGTTAGACAGTATAAATAAAGCAGGACGTGCATTTGAGCAGACAAATTTAATTCAGGGACTTACAGATGGTATAGTAGGACTTTTGAGTAATATTTTAGTCCTTGCAGGTGTTATTTACATAGTAGTTAAATGCTCTGTGTGGCTGATAATTCCTGTATTGTTAAGCTTCGTAGTTAACACATATATAACAATGAAAACAACAAAAATAAAGGAACAGTATTTTTCAGAAGCTATGGAAATGGACCGTGTTGTTGATTATTATATTGATGAACTTACAACAGGTGAATATGCTAAGGACATTAGAATATATCATTCAGACGATATGATTATAGACAACCAGAAAAAGCAGAGCAACGGCATTTATAATCTGTCAAAGAAAAGTGAAATGAAAATATGGAATAAGGATAAAGCCGCAGTAACGACAACAGAAGTCTGCGATATTGTAGTTTATATTATTCTTGGCATAAATACTTTGACAGAAAAGATTACAGTAGGTGATTTCAGCAGTTTGGTACAGGCTATACTTAAGTTTACGGAAGCACTTAACGGTATTTCAAGAGGCTTGTTGGAATTAAAATATACGGCATCAGTTCTGAAATATTATATTGATTACATAGAACAGGCAGAAATCGACAGAAAATACGAAGAAAGCAAAAATGCAGTAGTTCCTAATATTAATAATGGTGTTTCAATTGAATTTAAAAATGTAAGTTTTAAATATCCTAATACAGATGTTTATATTCTAAAAAACATAAATACAATAATTCATTCAGGAGAGCACTTATCAATAGTAGGAAAAAACGGTGCAGGAAAAACAACCTTCATAAAATTACTTTGCAGACTGTACGAAGTAACGGAAGGAGAAATACTTGTAAATGGAGTGAATATAAACGACATAGAATACTCCAAATATCTTGATTTGCTTTCAGTAGTATTTCAGGATTACAAACTTATGGCATTTTCCATAAAAGACAACATAGATATGGGACAAAACAAATATCCAGATGTTGAGAATAAGATAAATGAGCTATGTGAAATAGTAGAAATAGACAGTTGGATTAACTCATTGAAAGACAAACAAAAATACAAATCTATACAAGATGTTTGATGAATCGGGAATAGAGCCGTCAGGCGGGCAGGCACAAAAACTTGCAATAGTTCGTGCCCTGTACAAAGACTCACCAATAGTAGTACTTGATGAACCAACAGCAGCACTAGATCCAATTGCTGAATTTGAAGTATATAACAACTTCGATAAACTGGTAGGAGCAAAACTGCAGTCTACATATCACATAGACTATCATCATGCCGATTCTGTGACAGAATAATAGTATTTGATGGCGGTACAATAATAGAAGACGGAAGCCATGACAAACTAATGGAAAACCAAAAAGGCTTCTATTACAATATGTACAATACACAGGCAAAACACTACCAAAATTAAGAATAAATATTGTATAATAATCAATCCGAATTAAAAGGGCACGATGCTAATTAGTTTATTGCAATACGCTAATCAGCATTGGAGCCCTTTTTGCGTTATGTACCCCGACATTTCAAAAAGGCTATTTTTCGGGGTACACTCACCTAAAAAGCAATCAAATTAATACAACATATAGTTTGAGTTTGCAATAAACGTACCCCGCTATTTCAAGTTGCCCGTTTTTTTAGGTACATTCGCAAAACTATCATACCATCAAATCTTATTCATATTGCATAGCCTAGATTGAATATCGTTGACACATAACTAACTTTACTGTTAAGATTTATAATAAGTTCAGAAATTTTTTATTAGCAAACAATAAGTAAATTAACGTGTTTGTATAAAAAAATCTGAACTTATTTGGAAAAGTTAGCGGAAAGGAGAAAAACAATGAATCCATTAGATATGATGAAATTTAAAGGCATGTTTGAAAAGTTTGTCACACGCCATCCAATGCTTCCAAAATTTTTTGCAAGAATCCAGCCGGAAGTAAAAGAAGGCAGTGTAATCGAACTAACTGTTACCCCACCTGACGGTGAACCATTAAAGGCTAATATTAAGGTACAGGCTGAGGATATGAGCTACTGCAAATGATAAAAAATATGCAACAAAAATAAAGAAAACGTACCATAAATGTGTTATAATCAGGGGTATGAAGGAGAGACAAAGTGAAGGATATAGTTAAGAGTACATTGACAGGAATTATATTAGTATTTTGTGTAGTGTTTGCCTTGATGATACAGACCAATGCAGCAGAATCAGATTTGGATAATTCAGATAATAACGATATAAGTCAGACTATTGGGAATGCAGGAGAGTTGCAGAAAGATGAAAGTGTAACTACAACACTTTCAGAGAAACATGGGTGCGAATATTATAAGATAATTATAGACGAAGAGAGCAAAGTTATTATCAATTATAAATCCAATGCAGGACAGTCCACTTTTCAGTTATATGACAACGAATTGTCTCTTATAAAAGAAGAAAAAGTTAAAGGCGGAAGATATCGAAAATCAGTTAAGTATAGCGAAGAGATTACTTTAAAGCCTGGTGTGTATTACATAAAAGTATTAACTGAAGATAAGGAGAGCACAGGAAAGTATAAGAGAATATATTCAATATCTTATTCATTTAATAATTACGTGAAAAGCATAACCGTTACAGGAAATAAGACGGTTTCAGTTAACAAAACAATAAGATTGAAGGCTATTGTAAAACCTGACAATGCAACTGCAAAAGATATTGAGTGGGAAGTAAGTAATACGGGAAGTGCTGTTATTGATACAAACACAGGAATTTTAAGAGCTTATAAACCGGGAAAAGTCAATGTAATAGCTAAGGCAACAGACGGAAGTGGTGTAAAAGCAACTTTTACTGTTATAATTAAACCATCAAAAGTCTCAAATTTAAAAATTAAACGTACAGGCAGGAAGAAAATTAAAGTAAGCTGGTACAATGTTTATAATGCATCTGGATATCAGCTTCAATATGGTCGAAGAAAGTCAACATCCAGAGCCAAATATAGAAGAATTTCTGCAAGAAAGAGTACAGGAACTTTATCAAAGATAAAAAATAGAAAGAATTATTTTGTAAGGGTAAGAGCATATTATAAGTCAGACAATAAGAATTATTATGGTGACTGGAGTTCTTACAAAAAAATTAATATAAAGTAATAGTAACATATTTTGTAGGAGGTAATGATATGGGTACATTGAAAGGGAAAACAGCAATTATTACAGGCGGAGGAAGAGCAGTCTTAAGCGACGGAAGTTGTGGATCTATAGGATATGGTATAGCTACAGCATATGCCAAGGAAGGCGCCAATCTTGTAATTACAGGTAGAAATGTTAAAAAGCTTACTGATGCCAAGGAAGAATTAGAAGAAAAATATGGAATTAGGGTTCTTCCGGTCCAGGCAGACATAAGTGCAGGTGCTGATAATGAAGCATTAGCTGAAAGCGTTGCAAAGCAGGCAATGGATGCCTTTGGAAGAATTGATGTGTTAATTAATAATGCACAGGCATCTGCCTCAGGTGTAACATTGGCAGACCATACAACTGAACAGTTTGATTTAGCAGTTTACTCAGGATTATATGCAACATTTCATTATATGAAGGCATGCTATCCATATTTGAAAGAAACTAAGGGGGCAGTTATCAACTTTGCATCAGGCGCAGGTTTGTTTGGAAATTATGGCCAGTGCGCATATGCGGCGGCTAAGGAAGGAATCAGAGGTTTGACAAGAGTTGCAGCAACAGAATGGGGACCGGATGGAATTAATGTTAACATTGTT
>ENA-OQAZ01000565-OQAZ01000565.1-human-gut-metagenome-genome-assembly--contig:-NODE-565-length-20267-cov-3.974429_pt1 | contig 20267 bp, 16 predicted proteins | sample MGYA00242737_ERZ504531 | MGnify/ENA primary metagenome ERZ504531 (study PRJEB26092, sample SAMD00036244) | human gut metagenome | host: Homo sapiens | study: EMG produced TPA metagenomics assembly of... | reverse complement strand
CGGAGGATATGGGCCAGTGTACCCTGGCATTTGTTATAGGATAGCTTATTGCAGGACTAAGTTCCACCCCTAATTTCAGCAAAAGAACATAAAGGACTGAGAGTGGAAATTAGTTTTTCATTTTAGGCTTCACAAATTCTTCACAAAAAATTAGCACTCACCTCTTGACAGTGCTAACAAATAGTGTTATAGTCCTCCTAGAACAAGAAAAAAGCACAGCATTTCCAGTATGCGAATATTGGAAATGCTTTTCATAGAATAGGAGGAAAGCCTATGAATATCAGTAAATTTACACAGAAATCCGTACAGGCTGTCCAGGATCTTGAGAAGGTTGCTTATGAATATGGCAATCAGGAGATCGAAGAGGAACACCTTCTGTATGCTTTGCTGACACAGGAGGACAGCCTGATTCTCAAGCTGATCGAGAAGATGGAAATCCAGAAGGAATATTTTATTGATACAGTTAAGAGGGCACTGGATGCCAGAGTTAAGGTTTCTGGTGGAGAGCTTCGATTTGGTCAGTATCTGAACAAGGCACTGGTCAGTGCAGAGGATGAAGCGAAGGCTATGGGAGATGAGTATGTATCGGTTGAGCATCTGTTTCTTTCCATGCTGAAGAATCCAAGCCCGAGTATGAAGAAGCTGTTCAATGAATTTGGAATCACCAGAGAGCGTTTCCTTCAGGCATTATCTACAGTCAGAGGAAACCAGAGAGTTGTCAGTGACAACCCGGAGGCAACCTATGATACCCTGAATAAATACGGTGAGGATCTTGTGGATAAGGCAAAGAACCAGAAGCTTGATCCGGTGATCGGCCGTGATATGGAGATCCGGAATATTATCCGTATCCTTTCCCGTAAGACTAAGAACAACCCGGTTCTCATCGGTGAGCCTGGCGTTGGTAAAACAGCAGCCATCGAGGGACTGGCACAGCGTATTGTGGCAGGAGATGTACCGGAAGGCCTTAAGAATAAGAAGATTTTTGCCCTGGATATGGGTGCGCTGGTTGCAGGTGCCAAGTATCGTGGCGAGTTTGAGGAACGTCTGAAAGCGGTACTTGAGGAAGTGAAGAAGAGCGAAGGACAGATCATCCTGTTTATCGATGAGCTTCATCTGATCGTGGGTGCAGGTAAGACAGACGGCGCCATGGACGCAGGAAACATGCTGAAGCCTATGCTTGCCAGAGGTGAGCTGCACTGTATCGGTGCAACAACTCTGGATGAGTACCGACAGTACATTGAGAAGGATGCTGCACTTGCCCGTCGTTTCCAGCCGGTTATGGTAAATGAGCCGACAGTGGAAGATACCATTTCCATTCTCCGTGGCCTGAAGGAAAGATATGAGGTATTCCACGGTGTTAAGATCACAGACAGTGCCCTGGTTGCAGCTGCCACACTTTCACACAGATACATTACAGACCGTTTTCTTCCGGATAAAGCCATCGACCTTGTTGATGAGGCCTGTGCGCTGATCAAGACGGAACTGGATTCTATGCCGACAGAGCTGGATGAGCAGAGACGTAAGATCATGCAGCTGGAGATTGAGGAGTCTGCCCTGAAAAAAGAAACTGACAACTTAAGCAAAGAGCGTCTGGCTGATCTGCAGAAAGAACTTGCAGAGCTGAGAGATACTTTTAATACCCAGAAAGCTCAGTGGGATAATGAGAAGCATTCCGTAGAGAAGCTCCAGAAATTACGTGAGCAGATCGAGGATATCAATAAACAGATCCAGAAAGCAAAACAGAATTACGATCTGGAGAAAGCAGCTGAGCTGCAGTACGGCGAGCTGCCGAAGCTTCAGCAGCAGCTGGAGGTTGAGGAGAAGCAGGTTAAAGAGAGTGACAGAAGCCTGGTACATGAGGCTGTCACCGATGATGAGATTGCTCGTATCATTTCCAGATGGACTGGTATTCCGGTAACCAAGCTGACAGAAGGTGAGAGAACCAAGCTGCTGGGCCTTGAGGATGAGCTGCACAAACGTGTAGTAGGACAGGATGAGGGTGTTCGTCTTGTAACAGATGCGATCCTTCGTTCCAAAGCAGGCATCAAGGATCCTACGAAGCCCATCGGTTCCTTCCTGTTCCTTGGACCAACCGGTGTTGGTAAAACAGAGCTTGCAAAGACTCTGGCTGCCACACTGTTTGACGATGAACAGAATATGGTCCGTATCGATATGAGTGAGTACATGGAGAAATATTCCGTGTCCCGTCTGATCGGAGCGCCTCCAGGATATGTCGGATATGAGGAAGGCGGACAGCTGACAGAGGCCGTTCGAAGAAAACCGTACAGTGTTGTTCTTTTTGATGAGATTGAGAAGGCTCACCCGGATGTATTCAATGTACTTCTGCAGGTACTGGACGATGGACGTATCACGGATTCACAGGGACGTACGGTTGATTTTAAGAACACGATCCTGATCATGACCTCCAACATTGGTTCTCCATACCTTCTTGACGGTATCGACGAGAAGGGAGATATCAAACCGGAAGCACAGGAACAGGTTATGAATGATCTTCGTGGTCACTTCCGTCCGGAATTTCTGAACCGTCTGGATGAGATCATCATGTTCAAGCCGCTGACCAAGGATAATGTAGGTAAGATCGTAGATCTTATGGTCAAGGAGCTCAGCGACCGTCTGGCCGACCAGGAGCTTTCTCTGGAGCTTACAGATGCTGCCAAACAGATGGTAGTGGATAACGGTTATGATCCGGTTTACGGCGCACGTCCTCTGAAGCGTTATCTCCAGAATTATGTTGAGACACTGACAGCCAAGAAGATCCTTTCCGGTGATGTACATGCCGGAGATACCATTGTGCTGGATGTGAAGGACGGAGAGTTTACTGTCAGCACGAAGTAAAAAATAACTCCATAAATTTATGATAGATTGACAAGGAAAAGAACTGTCGGTTCTGATGGAAATCCATTTCAGGATGAAGATCAGAACCAGGCAGTTTTTTTTCTGGACAGGGAATGGGATATTTTTATCAGATACTGAAGAAATAAAAAATCCTGAAAAATCTGCTCTGGCTCTTGACAAAAAATAAAATTGGTAAGATAGTAAATCTGATATTTCAGATCAGACAGCTCTCCAGCAGCATCTGGGATATTGGATAAATATCAGATAAAAGGATGGAAACAGATTATGGTACCAAAGGACCCGGTAATGCTTTTAAGCTACGTAAATACACAGCTGCGGGATTTTACAAATCCTGGATGCCTTCTGCGAGGACAGAGGACTTAACCGGAAAGAACTGGAGGATAAGCTTGACATGATCGATTATGCTTATGATCCGGCTGTGAACCAGTTTGTATAAGAAAATCAGGAACAGAAAGAAGTACCCGTTTCGAATAAAAAAATGAAGCGGGTATTTTTTTGCGAAAAAACAGTAGAAAATAAATTAGTTTGACAAATTAATTAATAGATTTCAGTTGGGAATTAAAGAAGCTATAAATCTTAAAAAAGTGTAAAATCCACAAAAACCAGTTGCATTTTTTGTGCAGATGTATATCATATATAGTTAGCCGACTAATTAAAAGGAAATGGCCACTGCTTCGTGTATCATTAACAGGGAGCAGGTGTCTGATCGGATGAGAGAGGAGTGACAGCATGTTTTGTAAGGAGGAAGATGAGAAAGAAAAGCAGAGCAGTTTTTTATCTCTGTTTATGAAGGTAGACCGTCATTTTATGACGAAATGCTTTAGTCAGATGCAGGAGCTTGGGATTTATCCGGGACAGATCCCGGTTCTGGGGCTTGTGTCCGGAAGGGATGGCCTGAGTCAGCGGGAAATTGCAAAGATCCTGCATATCAAGCCGCCTACGGTAAATGTATCTATACAGAGACTGGAGAAAGCAGGCTTTCTTTATAAGAAACCGGATGAAAAGGACCAGCGTGTGACCAGGATCTACATGACAGAAAAGGGAAAGGAAATCAAGGCAAAAGCACTGGAACGGATCCATAAAAATGAGGCTGTAATGATGGAAGGCTTCAGTGAGGCGGAACAGTGCCTGCTTCGGAGATTTCTGGAGCAGATCCTTGTAAATATCGAAAAGATCCAGCCGGAGGAAGCCATAGAAAAGCTTCAGCCGGATGAAATGACAGAAAGGAAGGAACAGAAACGTGATTAAACTGATGAAATATCTGAAACGATCTGCAGGTTACATCGTACTCATCATTGCGCTTCTTTTTCTTCAGGCATACTGTGATCTGTCTCTGCCGAATTACACATCCAATATCATTAATGTGGGAATTCAGCAGAACGGTATTGAAGACAGTGTTCCTGAGAAGATCAGAAAGACGTCCATGGACAGTCTGAAGCTGTTTATGGAAGAGGATGATGCGAAAACTGTGGATGGATTTTATGAGGAAGAGGGAGATGATCTGGTATTAAAGGATAAAATCTCCAAAAAAGACAGAGAAGAACTCAACGATATCTTTGGCAAACCGATGGTGATCGTTTCTACTCTGACGTCCGACAATGAAGAATCAAAGGCAGCTCTTGCAAAAATGGGAATCCCGGAAGGGACTGATCCGCTGGCGGCTCTTTCTCAGATGCCTGCAGAGGCTCTGGCTGCTATGAAGGAGCAGGTCGGAGAAAAGATCGACAAGATGCAGGAATCCATCATCACACAGGCAGGTGTTTCCTATGTTCGTGCAGAATATGAAGCTATAGGTGAAGATGTGGACGCCATACAGATGGATTACATGAAGTCAACAGGTATCAGCATGGTGCTTATGGCATTTGTCACTATGATGGCTGCAGTATGTGTGGTATTTCTTTCATCCAGAGTTGCGGCATCTTTCGGACATGACCTCCGAGGGCTGGTTTATAACAAAGTCATAGGTTTTTCCAGCAGAGAGTACCATAAGTTTTCAACAGCGTCCCTGATCACACGATGTACGAATGATATCCAGCAGATCCAGCAGGTAATGGCTATGATGTTCCGTATCGTGCTTTACGCGCCGATCCTTGGAATCGGTGGTGTGATCCGCGTGCTTCAGAGAGATTCCTCCATGACATGGATCCTTGGGGTGGCCATTGTACTGATCATGGCATTTATGGGACTGCTGTTCAGGATCGCAATGCCGAAATTTACAGCTTTGCAGACCATGGTAGATAAGCTGAACCTGGTAACAAGAGAAATCCTTACCGGTATTCCGGTTATCCGTGCATTCAGCCGGGAGAAACACGAGGAGGAGCGTTTTGAGGATGCAAATATCACTCTAACGAAGACAAACCTCTTTGTAAACCGTTGCATGACATTTATGATGCCGGTGATGATGCTGATCATGAACGCAGTTTCTGTACTGACTATCTACAGCGGTTCCTATGCGGTAGACAGCGGAAGCATGCAGGTTGGTGATGTTATGGCATTTATCCAGTATGCAATGCAGATCATCATGTCATTTTTGATGATCACAGCAATGTCTATCATGCTGCCGAGAGCAAATGTATCTGCACGCCGTATCAACGAGGTACTCGAGACAGAAGTCAGTGTCCAGGATCCGGAGGATCCGGTACAGCCTTCCCAGGATGTGAAGGGTACTGTAGAATTTGATCATGTAAGCTTCGCATATCCGGAGGCAGGAGAGAATGTTATCACAGACATTTCTTTCAAGGCAGAAAAAGGTGAGACAGTAGCGATCATCGGAAGTACAGGAAGCGGTAAGAGTACACTGATCAATCTGATCCCGCGTTTCTATGATGCAACAGAAGGATCTGTGAAAGTGGATGGCGTGGATGTCCGGGAAATGACACAGAAGGATGTCCGTGACAGGATCGGTTACGTTCCGCAGAAGGGTGTACTTTTCTCAGGAACCATTGATTCCAATATCCGTTACGGAAAGACAGAGATTTCGGAAGATGCAGTGAAAAAAGCAGCAGGGGTTGCACAGGCTACGGAATTTATCGACACCAAGCCGGAGCGATATAAGACTCCGATCGCACAGGGAGGAAGCAATGTTTCCGGTGGACAGAAGCAGAGGCTTTCCATCGCCAGAGCTATCGCAAAAGATCCGGAGATATTTATCTTTGATGACAGCTTTTCCGCACTGGATTTCAAAACAGACAGCACACTTCGAAAAGCGCTGAAAGAACATACAAAAGAAGCAACAACCATTATCGTGGCACAGCGTATCAGTACGATCTTAAATGCAGATAAGATCCTCGTACTGGACGATGGACATATGGCAGGAATCGGAAGCCATAAGGAGCTGATGAAGTCCTGCGAGGTATATCGCCAGATTGCCATGAGTCAGTTATCAGAGGAGGAATTGGCATGAGTCAGCAGAGAAGAAGAGGCCCGATGGGCGGACACGGAATGCAGCCAACAGAGAAGGCCAAGGACTTCAAAGGCTCCATGAAAAAGCTCTTTGGCTATATGGGCAGATATAAATTCCGTTTTATCCTGATGTTTATCTTTGCAGTGGCAGGTACAGCGTTTAATATTGCAGGCCCGAAGATACTTGGAAAAGCTACCACAGAGCTGTTCAATGGTCTGGTTGCCAAGGTAAACGGTACAGGCGGTATTGATTTCGGTAAGATCGGAATGATCCTTCTGTGGACTTTGGGACTGTATGTGACAAGTGCATGCTTTTCCCTAATCCAGGGATTTGTCATGACGGGGATATCCAATGATGTTACATACAATCTCCGAAAGGATATTTCAAAGAAGATCAACCGTCTGCCAATGAATTATTTCGAGAGCAGAACAAACGGTGAGATACTTTCCAGGGTGACAAATGATGTGGATACCCTGCAGATGAGCATCAATCAGAGTATGACACAGCTGATCACATCCGTAACAACACTGATCGGTGTATTTATCATGATGCTTTCCATCAACGTGTGGATGACACTGGCAGCAGTGCTGATCCTGCCGGTTTCCATGTTTATCATTAATAAAGTAATGAAACACTCCCAGAAATATTTCCAGGCACAGCAGGAGTATCTGGGAAAAGTAAATGGTCAGGTGGAAGAGAATTTCGGCGGCCATGATGTGGTAAGAGTATTCAACAAAGAGCAGGATGTGCTGAAGGAATTTGAGCATGACAACCAGAAGCTTTATGAGTCTGCATGGAAGTCACAGTTCTTTTCCGGAATGATGATGCCGATCATGCAGTTTGTGGGAAATCTGGGATATGTGATGGTGGCACTTCTCGGAGGGATTTTTGCCATCAAAGGAACTATCGAGGTTGGAGATATCCAGTCCTTCTTCCAGTACATCCGTAACTTTACACAGCCGATCCAGCAGATCGCCCAGGTTACAAACCTTCTGCAGTCCTCGGCGGCAGCTTCAGAGCGGGTATTTGAATTTCTTGAGGAGCCGGAGGAAGAGCTTCAGCCGGAGAACCCGGATTCCATTGAGGGACTGGAAGGAAATGTACAGTTTGAGCATGTGAAATTCGGTTATAATCCGGATAAGATCATTGTAAATGATTTTTCCGCAAATGTGCATGACGGTCAGAAGATCGCCATTGTAGGACCTACAGGCGCAGGAAAAACGACGATCGTAAAGCTGCTGATGCGTTTTTATGATGTAAATGACGGAAGCATCAAGGTTGACGGACATGATATCCGGAACTTCAACCGCAGCAATCTCCGTGAGATGTTCGGAATGGTGCTGCAGGACACCTGGCTGTTTTCCGGAACCATTATGGAAAATATCCGCTACGGAAGACTGGACGCAACGGATGAAGAGGTGATCGCAGCAGCAAAAGCGGCCCATATCCACAACTTTATCATGCAGCAGCCCGGCGGCTACCAGATGGTCCTGGATGAGGAAACCAGCAATGTTTCTCAGGGGCAGAAACAGCTGCTTACCATTGCGAGAGCGATCCTGGCAGACAATAAGATCCTGATCCTGGATGAGGCCACATCTTCCGTTGATACAAGAACGGAAATGCAGATCCAGAAGGCTATGGATAACCTGATGAAGGCAGAACCAGCTTTGTTATCGCCCACAGACTTTCTACCATTAAGGATGCAGATCTGATCCTGGTGATGAAGGACGGAGATATCATTGAGCAGGGAGATCATGAAGAGCTGCTGGCACGGAAGGGCTTCTATGCGGATCTGTATAACAGCCAGTTTGAGAAAAAAGAGGCACAGGCATAAGATAACCTGAGTATTGGGCAGGATTACAGCACCGGAAATGTATTTCCATCCGAAAAACGGATCGGCCACGTTTCCGGTGCTTTTTTTTGCGGATTTTTTTCAGGTTAATGTGGTGAATAAATATTGTATAATTCATATAAAAATGATGGGAATAATAATATAAATTATATGAAAATAGCACAAAAATCGTAAGAAAGTACAGTCTGTTCGGAAGAATAAAGAGGAATTTCATGATTCATACAGTATAATAGGATATATCGAGTGTGTGGAAAAACTACAAACTGGAAAATGCGGAATGTTAAAGAGAAGAGAGGTATTTTTATTATGAAACAGAAAGCAATGGATATGAAACTTGTAGTAAAACCGTTGGTTGGATGTCTGACACATACACATTTCTGGGAGGGACCATGTCGTGCCGGACATAAAGAGGATATGACTGTTGAAGCTGAGACAAAAGCAGCTGATGAGGCATTCAAAAATTCAGTTAAGGGATTACAAGGGGTTATTGATGAGGTAGAATTCACGGAGCCTGTGGATGTCCGCTATAATGAGTCTTTTGTTGTAGATAAAGACCTTTTTGCAAAAATCGGAGAGGATGTTGATGAGATCGATTGCTTCCTCTGCATGGGATGGAGAATTCCTAAGCTTGAGCGTTTCGGAAAGCCGGTTGTTATCTGGCAGAACGGAAACGAAGGAATTGATTTTGCAGCATACTGCCGTTCCATCGGAGTAGAGGCATATGTATGTATGGATCTTCAGGATGTGAATGAGATCATGCATATTCTCTGGGTAAGAAAAGCAGTTCGCAATACAAGGGCGCTTGTACTGACAGCAGGATCTCAGCCTACATTCGGAATTCAGAGTCTGATCCGCGATCCGGAGATCCTTCGTCAGCGTTACGGAGTTGAAGTGGTGAAGCTTCCATTTACATCCATTTTCAAATATATGGATGAGATCACAGATGAGGAAGCAAAGCCGATTGCAGATAAGATCATTGCTGGATCTACTGATACACAGGTAAACACAGACTGGTTTATCAATGACGTGAAATATTATCTGGCTGCCAAAAAGATGATGGATATTTATGACTGCAACGCTTTCTCAACCGCATGTCATGAGCTCTGTACAACAGAAATCCCGCAGAACCGTAAATTCACACCATGTATGTGTCATTCCATCATGAAAGACGAGGGAATTCCAAGCGGATGTGAGGAAGACCTTAACGCATTGATGGCCATGCTGATCATGCAGTATGCCGGAAAACGTCCGGCATTCATGGGTAACCCGAACCACGAGACAGACGAGCTTCTCCGCATCCACCATGCAGTACCGGCTCTTCAGATGAACGGTTATGGAACAAAACCGCTGGCATACAAACTCTGGGCATTCACAGGCCAGGGATTCGGTGGAAACTGCAGGTTGACTTCACAGAGAACGATGATGATTATATCACACTTGGACGTTTCAATCCGGCAGGCGATACCATGTGCATCAAGAAAGGCAAGGTTATCCGTTCTGAATATGCAGATACATACTGCAGTCCGTTCTACTACATCCAGATGGACGATGCAAGAGAATTCATGCACAATCTTGCAGGATTCGGACATCATCAGGTGCTGATCTTCGGTGATTACACAAAGATGATCAAGAAGATTGCAAAAATTATGAACTTCAATATTCTGGAAGGATGATTGGATGATATATCTGAACAACGGGGCAACTTCCTGGCCGAAGCCCCCTGCTGTTTTGGAAGCTGTGCAGGCGTGCCTTAGCGGCACGCCTGCTTCGCAGTTCCGGGGCGGCAGATCGATCATGAAAAAAGATGTGGAAGTACTTTGCCGGGAAAAACTGGGACAGCTCCTTGGAATCAGGGAAACAGAGAGAATATTTTTTACATCAGGGGCAACAGAAAGCATGAATACAGTCCTTGGGGGGCTGGACTACGGTGAAAAAGGCAGTAGCATCCTGGTAACGCAGACAGAGCATAACAGTGTGCTACGTCCGGTATATAATCTGGAACAGCTGAGAGAACATCCGGTGCTGGTAGTGAAGTGTACGATAAACGGGACAGTGACGGAAGAAGCCCTGGAAACAGCAGTACGACCGGACAGCCGTGTGCTGATCGTGAACCACTGTTCCAACGTGACAGGCTGTGTGCAGGATATGGAGATGATCCGGGAATTTGTAAAGAGACATGGACTGATCCTGATCGTGGATGTGTCGCAGAGTGCTGGCTGTATCCCTGTTGATGCAGATAAATGGGAAGCAGATGCGCTTATTTTTACAGGCCACAAAAGTCTGATGGGAATTCAGGGAATCGGCGGATTTTATGTCGGGAGCGGAATTGAGCTGAAGCCTCTGAAATATGGGGGAACCGGAAGAAACAGCGCACAGCTACCTACGAGAACAAAGATTATGAGTATGAGGTAGGAACTCAGAACATGCCGGGAATCACAGGACTTCTGGCTGGGGCGGAGTTTATTGAGCAGACAGGACTTGCGGCAATTATGGAAAAAGAAGCTCGTCTGATGGAAATGCTTTATTGTGGTCTGGAACAGATAGAGGGTGTAAGGAGCTACGGAAACCATGACGTATGCAGAGGACCTGTGATGAGCCTGAATTTTCAGGGACTGAAAGCTTCGGATGCCGCGTATATTCTGGAAAGCGATATGGGATCATTGTCCGTTCAGGGCTTCACTGTTCGCCATTGATTCATAAGGCAATGGGAACAGAAGAGGGCGGAACTGTGAGAGTAAGTGTTTCGTGGTTTACGGAGGAGAAGGATATAAAGGAATTTTTAGGAGCTGCGAAGGAAATAGCAGCATCTGTGGCACGGAATATTTAGCAGGCAAGTTACAGAGCAAATTTATACGGATGTATTACGAAGAACGATCACAGGAATCAGTCATATAGGGCAGACAGCAGATCCACGGGAAATCTGCCTGTAAAGGAAAGGGGAATACACGATTATGAAAATAATAGGAAAACAGCCTTCCAGGGAAAAATGTGCAGAATCCGGCTGGTTTGCCTGGGATTATCTTCTGGATGAACCGGTAGAGCGGGAATTCATTCTGAAGCTGAGACCATTGTGGATTCACATATCTTGATATGCTGAAACAGCCGTTTTTTAAGATTGACAGCGATTACTATATGATAAAAGGAATTCAGGGTAATGATTATTTCCGCATTGCTGTCCATGGGAAGCACGAAGATCAGCTGGAAGAGTTAGAACGAACTATCACAGATTGCATGGAAAAATAATATCTGCTATAATATTGTGAGCGTAAGAAGACACTGGAAAGGCTGCCGGTCCTGCCGGAAACAGCTGATGCGATGACAGTGTCTGCGTTTACAGGAGGCAGAATTTGCGATTAGAGAGAGACAACATACCCCTTGACAAAGAATTTCCTTTTCAGATTTCAGAGGTGGAACTGACACCGGAGAACAGTCGGCCTGGAAGTTATCACTGGCACAGCTATTTCGAGATCACCTGTGTGTTGGGGGGCAAGGGAAATTATTTTGTAAACGGGCAGGAATATACAATGGAAGAAGATGACATCATCATCTTCAATAATGTGGAGCCTCATGGATGGAAGCTGATCGGTGGAGACATGAAGCTTCTTGTGATGATCTTTTCACCGGAATTCGTGGCCGAAAAGCTGAGTATTTTTGATACGGAATATCTGAAGCCTTTTGTTGAGAGAGGAAGTAATTTTAAGAACCGTATCGGCAGGGAAGAAGAGGTAAGCGGAGAGATCCGTTCCAGTATCTGGGAGATCTATCACGAATGGCAGCAGAAAAAAGAAGGCTATCCGCTGATGATCAAGGCGAATGTACTTCGCATCCTTACCATGCTGATCCGGGCTTATCAGGATGAGAGCAAGTCAGGGGAAATGCTCCGTGAGAAGAAAAATGCAATGAAGCGTCTTGAGCAGGCTTTTAATTACATAGATGATCATTACTGTGAGAAGATCACTCTGGAAGAAGTTGCTTCTTCCGTATATATGAGTTCCAACTATTTTTCTTCTTATTTCCGTAAGGTGACAAATATCAGTTTCAGCGATTATGTCACAAGGATGAGGATCAACCATGCGCGTGAGCTTCTTCGGGAAACAGATAAAAATGTTACGGAAATCGCCATGGAATGCGGATTTAATAATATTTCCAATTTTTACAGACTTTACAAAAAACACGTGGGGAAACCGCCGAAAGATGAGAAGCAGAAGAAACAGTAAAAATAGTTAAAATTCATGAGCGGATAAGTCATAGACGGAAATCAGGCTTCGATGTTAGGATAAAAGTAAGAAATTTTGTCCTGATATCGGAGCTTTTTTATTAGAAAGGCTCCGATATCAGAAACGGAATATTAATGTCTGATTTACCGGACAGATAAGGAGAAGGGAAATTATGGTTAAAACAGATAACTATGTACAGTTTGAAGCTGGAAAGCTGACATACCGGGTGGTTCCGGTGACAGAGGAGATCATCCGCATGATCGTTTCCGGAAAAGAGATCAAAGAGGCACAGGACTCCCTGATCATTGAGAAAAAAGAATATCCTGAGGTTGATTTTTCAGCAGAGGAAAATGCAGGAAGTATCATTGTGAAAACTGTGAAAGTTTGTGCAGAGATCAACACTGCATCCGGTGATATCATCTGGAAGCATGCAGACGGAAGCAAGTGGCTTTCCCAGAAGAAACCGGAACTGACTGAAACAGATGTGATCCACTATAATACAGGCGATGAGGAGCCGATCATCAACCGTGTAAAGACAGTTGACGGTGAGAGGAATTTTATCCAGAATCTGAAAGCTGAGAAAGTAAGAACAGCATATCGTGGAAAACTGTTCTTCACATGGAAAGAGGATGAGGAAATCCATGGGCTTGGCCAGGCAGAGGAAGGTATTTACAATTACAGAGGTCACTGCCAGTACTTATATCAGCATAACATGCGTATCCCGATGCCGGTTTTGGTTTCCACAGAAGGATATGGAATTCTTGTTGACTGCTGTTCACTTATGACTTTTAATGATGATCTGAAAGATTCCTATCTGTTTCTGGATACTGTAGATCAGATCGATTATTATTTTATGGGCGGTCATACTATGGATGAGATCATCCATGATTACCGTTATCTTACAGGCAAGGCGCAGATGCTGCCGAAATGGGCTTATGGCTATGTACAGTCCAAAGAGCAGTATTACACGGCAAAAGAGCTTCTTGAGATTGTTCGCCACTACCGTAAGATCGGGGTTCCGCTTGACTGTGTGGTACAGGACTGGAATACCTGGGATCCTGGAAACTGGGGCGAGAAGATCCTGGATCAGAAGCGTTACGGAGATATGAAAGAATGTACGGAGGAAATCCACAAACTGAATGCCCATACCATGGTTTCCGTATGGCCGAATATGAATGCAGGCGGCAAGAACCATACAGAGTTTTTTAAGACTGGTCATCTTCTTTATGATTATGCGACTTATGATGCTTTTAATGAAGAAGCGAGAGAAATGTACTGGAAACAGGCACAGGAAGGACTTTTTGACCAGGGCTTTGATTCCTGGTGGTGCGATTCCACAGAACCGTTTTCCGGTCCTGACTGGAGTGGTGCAGCAAAGAGAGAGCCATGGGAAAGATATGAGCTTGTCGGCGGTGAGCACAAGAAATATCTGGATCCTGCTGTTGCCAATGCTTTTGCACTGATGCATGCAAAGGGAATTTATGAGAATCAGAGAAAAACTACAGAAGAGAAACGAGTTCTTAACCTGACACGTTCCGGCTATGCTTCCGGCCAGAAATATTCTGCAATGCTGTGGTCAGGCGATACCTGTGCATCCTGGGATAATCTTAAGACACAGATCGTGGAAGGCCTGAATATGGGACTGAGTGGATATCCATACTGGACACTGGATATCGGCGCTTTCTTTACAGTTGCTGATAAGTGGCAGAACCGTGGATGCGGCTGCAACACAGATCCGGAGCCGAAATGGTTCTGGCAGGGCAAATATAACGAAGGTGTGAAGGATAAAGGATACTGTGAGCTGTATACAAGATGGCTGGAGATGGGAACCTTCCTTCCGATGTTCCGTTCCCATGGAACTGATACACCAAGAGAAATCTGGAACTTTGGTGAAAAAGGAACCATGTTCTATGATGCCATCGAGAAGTTTATCAAGCTCCGTTATCATCTGATGCCGTATATTTATTCCCTTGCAGGTGCTGTACATTTTAATGATTATACGATTATGAGAAGCCTTCTCTTTGACTTCCCGGAGGATAAAGAAGCACGCAAGGTTGAGAATGAGTTTATGTTCGGACCGTCCCTTCTGATCTGTGCTGTTACAGAGCCGATGTATTACGGACCGGAGAGTACTGAGCTCCATAGAGAGAAAACATGGAAATGCTATCTCCCGTCAGGTACGAAATGGTACGATTACTGGACAAACAAGGAGTATGAAGGCGGCCAGTACGTAACCGTAGATGCTCCGATCGACCGGATGCCGATCTTTGTAAAAGCAGGAAGTATCCTTCCTGTTGCAGAGGGACTTGTATATGCTTCCCAGAAACCTGAGGAGTCGGTGAAACTTATGGTATATCCAGGTGAAGACTGCAAGTTCACTATTTATGAGGATGAGGGAAATAACTACAATTTTGAAAACGGTGCTTATGCAACAACAGAGCTTACCTGGATGATAAAACAGGAACTCTGACTGTTGGCGGGCGTCAGGGAAGTTATCCGGGAATGGAAGAAGTTTCCTATGTGACTGAAGTTGTAAAATAAATAAGCGATAATAAGGAAAGACTGTCTGAAAAGGTGCCTGGCATCTCTTTGGGCAGCCTTTTTTTACTCTATACATCGTGACGGCTTTCGGGTATAATTCTGTAATAAGGCATTTTTATGCCTGAGAAAAAACAACAGAAACGGGAGGATTTTACCATGATCATAACAACAACGCCATCTGTAGAGGGAAGAGCAATCCGTGAATATAAAGGAATCGCATTCGGAGAAGTGATCACAGGAGTAAATTTCATGAAAGATCTTGGAGCAGGTCTTCGGAATTTCTTTGGCGGCAGAAGCGCCGGTTATGAGGAAGAACTTCAGAAAGCCAGAGGAGAAGCCTGGCAGAGCTGGAGCAGCGTGCAGGTGCAATGGGAGCTAATGCAGTGATCGGTGTGGATATTGACTACGAAGTGCTTGGTGCAGATAATGGAATGCTGATGGTAACAGCAAGCGGAACTGCTGTAGTGGTGGATTAAGGCTTATGGCAGCGGTAAAAAACGGACGTGAATACCTTTCACATGTGACAGAGACATTGAAGCACAGGATCGCACAGCTGGATGAATCCATAGAGGTCGGGCAGAAAGAAATCGAAGGTATGCATGAGTACTACTGGGAAAACTATACAGAGATGGACCAGTACGGATATGAGAATTTTGATAACCAGCAGGCACTTCTCCATGAGATCAATGCCAGCAATGAGAAGATCGAACTGCGTCGGAGATTCAGGAAGATGATGGATTCACCGTTTTTCGGAAGGGTGGATTTCTGCTATGAAGGAGAAGATGAGCCGGAGATATTTTATATCGGAATTGCGAACCTGGCTGAGGAGAACGGCGGACTTCCGTTGATCTATGACTGGAGAGCACCTGTGTCCGGACTGTTCTATGATTTTGACAAGGGACCGGCTTCCTACCAGGCTCCGCTTGGCGAGATCCACGGGGATATTGCTGCCAAGTGGCAGTACAAGATCCGCGGTGGAAAAATGATCTATGAGTTTGAGAGTGATGTGAAGATCGATGATGAGATCCTGAAGGCAGAGCTTGGAAGCAACGGTGATGTACAGCTGAAGAATATTATCCGCACGATCCAGAAGGAGCAGAATGCGATCATCCGAAACACTTCGGATCGTATCATGGTGATCCAGGGAGCAGCAGGAAGCGGAAAGACTTCCATTGCCCTTCACAGGATCGCTTATCTCCTGTATCATGACAGGAAAAATCTGAAATCTTCTTCTGTGCTGGTGCTTTCACCGAATGGGGTGTTTTCGGACTATATTTCCCATATCCTGCCGGAGCTTGGAGAGGAGAATATCCGGGAGATGAGCTTTGACCTTTTTGCATACAAGAGACTGAAAAAAGTTGTTTCTGACTGTGAAGACAGATATGATCTGATCGAACGTCAGATTGCAGGATTATGCGATGAAAAGCTTCTGAAAGAGAAACTGTCACGGGATTTTCTGGATCGTATGGAAGGATATCTGGTGGAGCTTGAGGACAGCCTTATGAACTTCCGTGATGTGGAACACAGAGGCGTGGTCAAAAAAGAGCAGGAGATCATAGAGCTTTTTTACTTTAAATTCATGGATATCCCGCTGCTTTCCAGAATGGATGCAGTAGCAGAATATTTCATTGATGAGGTGGAGACTCTTAAGGGATTCGATCTTCCGGATGAGGAAAGGGAGGCTGTGAAGAACCGTTTCTACAGGATGTATGAGACAAGAGATCTCTATGTGCTGTACAACCGTTTCCTGAGACAGGAGGGTTTTCCTTCTCTTCCACAGGTTCAGTATGAAAAAAGAAAGCTGCGCTATGAGGATTTGTATCCGGTTTTGTATCTGAAATATCGGCTGGAAACTCAGCAGGAGGATTCCGGTGTGCGCCATCTGATCGTGGATGAGATGCAGGATTATTCCATGATCCAGTATCTGATCATTCAGAGACTCTTTAAATGCAGGATGACTATTCTTGGGGACAGAGAACAGACTATGGACGGCGAGCAACAGGATGTGCTGACATTTCTGCCTAAGATCTTTGGAAAAGATATACGCAGGATCGTGATGAACAAGAGCTACCGTAATACTGTTGAGATTGCGTCTTATGCCAATAAACTGGCGGGAATTACGGAAGTGGAGCTTTTTGAACGTCATGGAAAACCTGTTGTGGAAAAAGAATTTCCGGGGCTTGAGGAGGCACTGGAGAGCGTAGTGAGAGAGCTGCGGCTTGAGAAGCAGGCAGTCATAGCTGAGAATGCAGATGAAGGTGTTGAAGATATTATTTCATATGAAACAGCAGCAGTGATCGCAAGAACTGCAGATGAAGCAAGGGAAACTTACTACATTCTGAAGGAGAAGCTGGAAGCAGAAGGCTTTGATACCAAGGAGCGTTTGTCCCTTCTTCACAGAGACAGCACAAACTTCCAAAAAGGCCTGACTGTCACAACATTCTACATGGCAAAGGGTCTGGAGTTTGATCAGGTATTTTCTGTATTTCCTGGGGAAGACCGAAGTCCGATCGTGGAGCGGGCGAGATATATTGCGGCGACGAGAGCTCTTCATGAATTGTATATGTATGAAGTTGTGAAATAAAATATAAAAAGTCATTTCAGAAGCCGGATGCTTTGGGAACAGAGCATAACCGGACGTCGTGAAATGACTTTTTTGTTTATATATACCTGGAAAATTTATTAACTGATCTGCTGGCTCTCTCCCTCATCTTTATATTCCAGAGGGCTTTTCCCTGTATGTTTCTTAAAGATCCTGCTGAAATATCCCTGGTCGTGATAGCCGCACATTTCACCGATCTGTTTTACAGAAAGGGAAGGCTCATGGATCAGCAGCTTCTGTGCATGGCTCATCCGGAGATTGATCAGATATTTGGTAGGGGTGCAGTCATAGACCTGACAGAAGATTTTGGTCAGGTAGCTGGGACTGTAGTTCATGGTTCCTGCAATCAGGTTCAGGTTGATATCCTCTGCATAATTCTGTACCATGAAGTTCTTGAGAAGCTCTGCAATCTGTCCCGGTGACATGCAGGAAGCACCTGGGGCGAATACGGTTTCGTAGTCATCACGTTTGATCTGAAGTTCCTGTTTGATCTTAAGGAGAACATTTTGGAGTTCGTCCGGATCTACAGGCTTCAGAAGGTAATCAGAAACCTTCAGCGTGATGGCTTTTTTTGCATATTTAAAATCAGAAAATCCGCTGGTGATCACAAATTTCGTAAAGGGAAACTGATCACGGATCCTGGTGAGCAGGGTGATTCCGTCCATGACGGGCATCTTGATATCCGTAAATACCACATCCGGGCTCATCTGTTCCACCAGCGAGAGGGCCTGTGCACCTGTCTGTGCTGTGCCGATCACCTGAAAATCAGGATCTGCTTTTTCAATCTTATGTACCAGATTATTCAGAAGAAGTTCTTCATCTTCTGCCACAATAACAGTATAGTTCATAGTATTATTCCTCCGCATCTGTCTGAAAATACCGTCCAATAGAAACAATTCCGTGGCCGTCCGCTGTATTTCCATACCTGAAAATTATGTCATCTTTGCAGAAGAGTTTCCAGCGGAGAAATACATTGACAGTGCCAAGACCGTTGATCTTCAAAGCAGGCATGCCGGGATTTCGAATGGCATTCATGATATCTGAATTTATTTTTTTCTTGGCTTTTTCAGTGAATCCCGGTCCGGTGTCTGTAACATCGATCTGCCAGCTGTTTTGGTTTATTGTACTGCTGATTGTGATAGTCCATGGCGGTTCGCAGTCAGAACCATATTTGATAGCGTTTTCCACAATAGGCTGGATGATCAGCTTCGGAACCGGCTGATCCAGAAGAGATTCATCTACATCAATGGAATAATTCAGACTGGACTGGTAGCGGACCTTCATGCAGTAGAGATATTTCTGGACATAATCAAGCTCTTCGCGGAGTGTTACAGTTGTTTCAGCAGTATTGGTAATATAACGCATGATCCTGGAAAGATTGCGGCACATTTTTTCCACGGTATCCGTATCTCCGTTTTCTGCAAGCACCATAATGCTGGAAAGAGAGTTGTAATAAAAATGAGGATTAATCTGACTCTGCAAAGCCATGCTGCGTGCTTTCATTTCCTGCTCCTTGGCTTCGTTAAGCTGAGTCATGGAATCTTTTAGGTTATCGCTCATCAGCTGGAATGCCTGATACAGTTCTTCCAGTTCATTGACGGAAACTGGATAGGAAGTGACTTTTTCCTGGCCGAGAGTGTCCAGTTCCATACGCTGGATAATGTGCTTCAGGTGTTTCACCGGTTTTACTACAGAGCGGGAAAGCCTGTAGGAAACGATTACTGCTGCGGCAAGAAAAGTAGCAACAACAGCCAGAAGGATCTTCAGCATTTTGTATGCAGGGGCAAGGATCACAGATTCCGGTTGGATAGTCAGATAAGTGTAGCCTGTATATGCGGAATTCAGTCTGGAGACGTATTCTTTCTGATCTGTGACGGGACTCTGTATGGTAAGGGTATCCTGGTCAGAATCAGTAAGTTTGTAATATTTTGAAATATCATTGGTATCGTCGGCTGTGATATCATAAGGATAGATAAGATCGCCGGACTCATTGAAAACATAGACACTGGCAGCATTTCCGTGATTTTTTTTCTCATAGGAAATGATGCTCTTAAAGATGGATTTACATTGTTTGGCGGTTTCGATCACGCCGACACCACGGCCGTACTGGTTGGTGAAGGAACGGTACAGGGAGATGAACCACTGGGGATAGCGGGCAGATTTTGAATAGACGTAAGTGCTGTAAGGAGCTGTCAGGACTTTTTTTCCGTTGGCTTCACGGGCTTTCTGGATCCATTCATTATGAGAGTCGTTGCTTTTTTTGACCATGGTGGAAAGGCCGGCCTGGAGCACATATCCGGAGAAATCATAAAGATTTACCTGATCTGCTTTCAATTCAGTGCCGCTTAAGGAGATAAAAAGATCGGACATGGCAGAAAGCATTTCATCGGAAATATTAAGGTCAAATTTCTGGTCGAGAACGGATTTCGACATGTTGCTGTAATTGATGTTTACAGATACAGTGTCAAGATTCTGGATTGCAGAGTCTACCTGGGACTGAAATGTGGAATTTAAGGTGCTCATGGCACTGATCTGGCTTTTCTTCAGCTGCCCGGATGAAAAAACATAAAAGAATATGGCAAAAGAAAAAAGGATCAGGCAGGCCATGCCAAGATAGGCGATAAAAAGTTTGGACTGCAGACTGCGTGTTTTCATATTGGTAAGCCCCCTGTGTGTGAAATGGTCGTGCAAAACATTGGCTAAAAGTATAGCACATTTGTAAAAAAAAGTACAAACCGTAAAAATGTAATTCTGAAATAGTGCTTGAAAATGTCA
>ENA-OQAZ01000564-OQAZ01000564.1-human-gut-metagenome-genome-assembly--contig:-NODE-564-length-20273-cov-2.437010_pt1 | contig 20273 bp, 27 predicted proteins | sample MGYA00242737_ERZ504531 | MGnify/ENA primary metagenome ERZ504531 (study PRJEB26092, sample SAMD00036244) | human gut metagenome | host: Homo sapiens | study: EMG produced TPA metagenomics assembly of... | reverse complement strand
ATGTTTGCCGATTGAATTGGAATCCGACAGCATATCCGGTGGAAACCGGACTAAAATAAAAAAATACATAAACCCTGTTGACAAAGTGAATAGTAAGTGGTACATTTATAAGCGTAGAAAATATTAGCACTCATACATAACGAGTGCTAATAACAAAAAGGAGGTAGCATATGGAAGCCATACAGGAACTTAGTGAGCGGAAGACGAAGATCTTACATGCAATCATTAAGAACTATCTTGAGACCGGAGAGCCTGTGGGATCCAGAACGATTTCCAAGTATACGGATCTGAATTTAAGTTCGGCAACGATCCGGAATGAGATGGCAGATCTCGAAGAGCTTGGTTATATCATGCAGCCTCACACATCAGCAGGAAGGATTCCGTCGGATAAAGGTTACAGATGGTATGTGGATATGCTGATGAGCCAGAAAGAACAGGAGATTACCGAAATCAAAGGTCAGATGCTTGAGAAGGCTGACAAGATGGAAGAACTTCTGAAGCAGGTTGCAAAGGTTCTTGCGAACAACACGAATTATGCGACGATGATTTCGACTCCGACTTACAACGGGAACAAATTAAAATTTATCCAGCTTTCACAGGTTGATGACCATCAGCTGATCGTTGTGATCGTGATGGAAGGCAACATTGTAAAGAACCAGATCGTGACACTGGATGAGCCGCTCAGCAATGAAGCACTATTGAAGCTGAATATGCTTCTGAATACTTCGCTGAACGGAACTTCGCTAGAGCAGATCAATCTGGGAGTGATCGCAAGACTGAAAGAACAGGCAGGGATCCACAGTGGAGTGATGAGCAGTGTCCTGGATGCAGTAGCGAATGTGATCCAGCTGGATGACGACATGGAGATTTACACCAGTGGCGCGACGAATATTTTCAAGTATCCGGAGCTTAGTGATAAGCAGAGCGCACAGGAGATCATCAGTGCTTTTGAAGAAAAGCAGCAGCTTGCCGCTCTGGTAACAAAGTCAATGGCAAACGGCGGTGAAGACAGAGACATCCAGGTATACATCGGAGATGAATCGAATGTGGAGAACATGAAAGACTGCAGCGTAGTCACAGCAACATATGAGTTGGGCGAGGGCATGCAGGGAACCATCGGAATCATCGGACCGAAGCGAATGGATTATGAACATGTCATGAAGACGCTTAAGACACTGATGGCAGAGCTGGATGACATATTCCACAGGGATGAGCCGAAAAAGCTCGAATAAGAAGTAAGAAAGGTGGAAGAACCATTGGATAAAAAGATGAGTAATGAAGAAATGGTAAAAGAAGCAGTGGAAGAAGCAAAGAAAGCTGCGGAGGCAGAAGCCAAAGAGCAGGAGGCAAAAGGGCAGGAACCGGAAGACAGCGGAAGAAACCGAAGCAACAGAGGAAGAAGCTGTTGGTAAAGAGACGAATTCCGAAGATGCTGAAGAACCAAAGAAAAAGAAGCTGTTTGAAAAGAAGAATAAAAAAGATAAAAAGGATGAGCAGATCGCAGATCTGACAGACAAACTTACGAGACACATGGCTGAGTTCGATAATTACAGAAAGCGTACTGAAAAAGAAAAGTCAGCGATGTATGAGATCGGAGCCAAAGATGTTGTAGAAAAAATTCTTCCGATTGTAGACAACTTTGAACGCGGACTTCAGTCCGTACCGGAAGAAAAGAAAGATGATCCGTTCGTAGATGGAATGGATAAGATCTATAAACAAATGATGAGCACACTGGAAGGAATCGGAGTAAAACCGATCGAAGCAGTTGGTCAGGAATTCGATCCGAATTTCCACAATGCAGTGATGCATGTGGAGGATGAAGAACTTGGTGAAAATGTAGTAGCTGAGGAATTCCAGAAAGGATATATGTACCGTGACTCAGTCGTAAGACACAGCATGGTAAAGGTAGCAAACTAAGATATACCGTGTACCGCATTTACGATACACTTTATATAAATAACAAAGCAAAATACAATTTTTATTATATTAACAGGAGGTCTTCATAATGGGCAAAATCATTGGTATTGACTTAGGTACAACAAACAGTTGTGTAGCGGTTATGGAAGGTGGACAGCCGGTCGTAATCGCAAATACAGAAGGAGCAAGAACTACACCATCTGTAGTAGCATTTACAAAGACAGGAGAACGTCTTGTAGGTGAACCTGCAAAACGTCAGGCAGTAACAAATGCAGAAAAGACAATCTCATCTATCAAGCGTGAGATGGGTACAGATCATAAAGTAGACATCGATGGAAAGAAATATTCTCCACAGGAAATTTCAGCTATGATCCTTCAGAAATTGAAAGCAGATGCAGAAGGATATCTTGGAGAAAAAGTTACGGAAGCAGTTATCACTGTTCCGGCTTACTTCAACGATGCTCAGCGTCAGGCTACAAAAGATGCAGGTAAGATTGCAGGTCTTGATGTAAAACGTATCATCAACGAGCCTACAGCAGCAGCTCTTGCATATGGACTTGACAATGAAAAAGAACAGAAGATCATGGTATACGACCTTGGTGGTGGTACATTTGATGTATCTGTTATCGAGATTGGTGACGGCGTTATCGAAGTTCTTTCTACAGCTGGTAACAACAGACTTGGTGGAGATGACTTCGACCAGAAGATCACAGATTATATGCTTGCAGATTTCAAGGCAAAAGAAGGCGTAGACCTGTCAACAGACAGAATGGCACTTCAGAGACTGAAAGAAGCAGCTGAAAAAGCAAAGAAAGAACTTTCTTCTGCAACAACAACAAACATCAACCTTCCGTTCATCACAGCAACAGCTGAAGGACCGAAGCATTTTGATATGACTCTTACAAGAGCTAAATTCGATGAACTGACACGTGACCTTGTAGAAAAGACACAGGAACCGGTAAGACGTGCACTTTCTGATGCAGGACTTACAGCAGCAGACTTAGGTCAGGTACTTCTTGTTGGTGGATCTACACGTATCCCGGCAGTTCAGGAAGAAGTAAAACGTCTGACAGGAAAAGAACCAAGCAAATCTCTTAACCCGGATGAATGTGTAGCACTTGGTGCTTCTATCCAGGGTGGTAAGCTTGCAGGAGATGCAGGTGCAGGCGACATCCTTCTTCTTGATGTAACTCCACTTTCACTTTCTATCGAAACAATGGGTGGTGTAGCTACAAGACTGATCGAGAGAAACACAACAATCCCGACAAAGAAGAGCCAGATCTTCTCTACAGCAGCTGATAACCAGACAGCCGTTGATATCAATGTTGTACAGGGTGAAAGACAGTTTGCAAGAGATAACAAGTCCCTCGGACAGTTCAGACTGGATGGAATTCCGCCGGCTCCACGTGGAATCCCACAGATCGAAGTTACATTCGATATTGATGCAAACGGTATCGTAAATGTATCTGCAAAAGATCTGGGAACAGGAAAAGAACAGCACATCACAATTACAGCAGGATCTAATATGTCTGATGCAGATATCGACAAAGCTGTAAAAGAAGCTGCTGAATTTGAAGCTCAGGATAAGAAACGTAAAGAAGCAATCGATGCTAAGAACGATGCCGACGCTATGGTATTCCAGACAGAAAAAGCACTTGGCGAAGTTGGAGATAAGATCGATGCAGCAGACAAAGCAGCAGTAGAAGCTGACGTACAGGCTCTGAAAGATCTGCTTGCGAAAGCGAATACAGAAGAACTTACAGATGCTCAGGTTGCAGAAATCAAAGCAGGAAAAGAAAAACTGATGGAAAGCGCTCAGAAACTGTTCACAAAGGTTTACGAACAGGCAAGCGCACAGGCTGGTCAGGCAGGACCACAGGCTGGACCTGCACCAGAAGCAGGACCGGCTCCGGAAGGATTTAACGGAGATGACGTAGTTGACGGAGATTACAAAAGAAGTTTTAATCCGTAAGATAAGATGAGAAACTGCAAAGGCGGCATTATACCGTCTTTGCAGATTTCATGTATCATAAATAAAAATAGTTTTTTATGACATAAAAGCCTCCGGTTAGGTGAACTGCATGTGCAAGAAGATGTTGCAGAGAGCCGGCGCGGGCAGAGAATGTGCAGGTACATTACTGTATTAAAATAACTTGTAGAAATATCTAAGTGAGGTAGGATTATGGCAGAGGCAAAAAGGATTATTATGAGATCCTGGGCGTATCACGAGATGCGGATGATGCGACTCTGAAAAAAGCATACAGAGCTTTGGCGAAAAAATATCACCCGGATATGAATCCAGGAGATGCAGAAGCCGAAAAGAAGTTCAAGGAGGCTTCTGAAGCCTATGCTGTTCTGAGTGATGCAGACAAACGGCGTCAGTACGATCAGTTTGGTCATGCAGCGTTTGAAGGCGGTGCAGGCGGAGCCGGTGGATATGGCGGTTTTGATTTTAACGGGGCAGACTTTGGTGATATTTTTGGTGATATCTTCGGTGATCTGTTTGGCGGTGGCAGAAGAGGCGGACGTGCGAACAATGGTCCGATGAAAGGCGCCAATATCCGTAAAGGTGTCCGGATTACATTTGAGGAAGCAATTTTTGGATGCGAGAAGGAACTGGATATCGTTCTGAAAGATCCATGTACAAAGTGTAACGGAACAGGAGCAAAACCGGGAACAAGTCCGGAGACCTGTTCAAAATGTGGTGGAAAAGGTCAGGTTGTTTATACATCACAGTCGTTCTTCGGAACGGTGCAGAATGTGCAGACCTGTCCGGACTGTCATGGAACGGGTAAGATCATTCGTGAGAAATGTCCGGACTGTGGTGGAACAGGCTATACTTCAAGCCGCAAGAAGATCAAAGTCACAATCCCGGCAGGTATTGACAATGGTCAGAGCGTAAGAATCCGTGAGAAAGGTGAACCGGGTGTGAATGGCGGACCGAGGGGAGACCTTCTGGTAGAAGTTACGGTTTCCAGACATCCAATCTTCCAGAGACAGGATGTTCATATTTTCTCAACTGCACCAATTTCGTTTGCGCAGGCAGCACTTGGTGGTGATGTGCGAATCAAGACGGTTGATGGTGATGTGATCTATACCGTAAAACCGGGAACTAAGACTGATACAAAAGTACGCCTGAAAGGAAAAGGGGTACCTTCTTTGAGAAATCCTCAGTCAGAGGTGATCATTATGTGACGCTGGTTATTCAGACCCCGGAAAAATTAAGTCCGGAAGCCAAAGAAGTGCTTAGACATTTTGATCAGTTGACAGGAAATACACTGAACCAGGAAGAGCCGGCTTCTGAATCGAAGGGTAAAGCTAAGAAAAAAGGTTCATGGATAAGTTAAAAGAAACATTTGAAGAATAATAAAAAGGTGGCTGTGAAAAACTCGATTGAATTTTTCACAGCCACCTTTTTTTATTCTTCTTCGTCTTCCAGTTCTCCTCCGATGACACCTCCGAGAACGGCAGTGAAAGAAGCAACAACGACAGCGGCGATGATTGCTACACCGATCAGTGCTACTAAAATACCCATAACACGTACCTCCTTTTCTCGTCCTTTTTATAGTATAACACGGAGGCATGTAAAATTAAATGAAAAAATGTGACTTTTTTCATTTAGTATGCTATAATGTCAAAGAGCAAATGATAACACAGCGTATTGTCAGTTTTGCGGATTGAAAATAGTAAGGCTTAGCGGTTAAGGAGGGCAAACCAATATGGCACTGAAAAAACAGATAAAAGAAACAAAGGCAGCAAGAGGTAAAGGCAGCGGCAGAAACTAAAGAAGAAGTAAAAACAGCAGGTTAAAGCAGCAAGAAAGATAAAGATCAGCGAAAAAGTAGAAGAAGTAAAAGAAACTGCTAAAAAAGAAGCACAGCCGAAAGAAAGTAAAGGCTACTGTTGAAAAGAAAGCGCAGGAGGTAAAAAAAAGCTGCAGGAGAAGTGAAAAAAAACAGTAGAAGAAACAGCTGAAAAAAGCTGCAAAAGAAGTGAAGAAAACTGCAGAGAAAGTTACAAAAGAAGTAAAGAAAGCAGCACCAAAAACAACAGCAAAAAAATCTGCGGCAAAGAAAGAAATCAAAACAGAAGTTGTTCTTCAGTATGGTGAAAAAGAAGTAAACACAAAAGATATGATTGCTTCAGTAAAAAAAGACTGGACAAAACAGAAACATAAAATTTCCGAGATCAAGAGTATTGAGCTTTATGTAAAACCGGAAGATTATGCAGTATACTATGTAATCAATGGCGAACATACCGGAAAAGTATGGTTATAAGATAAGACTGAAAGATTTAGTCCGAACCGCAATCTTTATTGAACGGTTCGGATTTTTTTAAGGAGAGAGGTAAAATGCAAAAGTTTATACAGTATACACCGACAGAAATCCTGTTTGGGAAAAACACACAGGCAGAAGTTGGGAAAGAAGTTAAGAAATGGGGCGGAAGCCGTGTGTTTATCGTATATGGCGGTGGAAGTGTAAAGAAAAGCGGACTTCTTGCACAGGTAGAAGAAGCACTGGAAAAAGAAGGACTTGCTTATGAGGAATTTGGCGGAGTAAAGCCAAATCCCCGGATGGCATATGCACAGGAAGGCGTTGAGAAAGCAATTGAGTTCGGTGCGGATTTTCTTCTTGCAGTAGGCGGTGGAAGTTCTATTGATACAGCAAAGGCAATCGCCCATGGTGTGGCAAACCCGGACTGGTCTCTGGAGGAAATCTGGGGAGGTGAAATCATACTTACCAGATCGACACCGGTAGGATGCGTACTTACGATTGCGGCAGCAGGAAGTGAAACAAGCGATTCCGCAGTTCTGACAAACGAAGAAACAAGGAAAAAGGAGGAATCAGCACTAGCCTGAACCGCCCGAAGTTTGCGATTATGAATCCGGTTCTTACCTATACGCTTCCAAAATATCAGATTGCGTGCGGAATCGTGGATATCATGATGCATACACTGGAGCGATATTTTATTCCAAATACGAGAAATCAGATAACAGATGAAATTGCAGAGGGAGTTCTGCGGGTTGTGATTGAAAATGGAAAGAAAGGTCTGGAGAATCCGACAGACTACGATGCCATGAGTGAAATCATGTGGCAGGAAGCCTTTCCCATAATGGTCTGACAGGTCTCGGAAGAGCAAAAGATTTTTCTGTACATAAGCTCGGACATGCACTTGGTGCAAAATATGATAAGGCGCATGGTGCAACCCTTTCAGCTGTCTGGGGATCCTGGGCAGAATATGTCTATAAAAACGATGAAGAAAGATTTGCGCATTACGCAAAAAAAGTATGGGGCGTAGAGGAAGAAGATGTGGCGAAAGCCGCAAAAGAGGGAATTCGCCGGACTGTAGAATATTTCCGTGAGATTCATATGCCGACAAATTTAAAGGAACTGGAGATCGGAGAAGTATCAGAGGAAGATCTGCGGGAACTTTCTATGGCTGCGACATTAAATGATACCGTAAAACTTTCAAAAATCAAAGAACTTACTGCCGAAGATGTATACCAGATTTTCCGGAAAGCGGCAGAAAAATAAGATGGAAATAAATAAGAGAAAATTTTACAGACAAGTGTTCGCACTTGTAATCCCAATGGCACTTCAGAATCTGATCAATGTGGGAGTGACGGCGGCAGACGTGCTGATGCTTGGAAGAGTCAGCGAAAAAGTTCTTTCTGGTGCATCCCTTGCAGCAGATACAGTTTGTCATGACACTGATCCTTTTTGGTACAACATCAGGTGCAACGGTTTTGACTGCACAGTACTGGGGAAAGAAAGATACACAGACGATTGAAAAAATCCTTGGAATGGGAATGACCATCGGTGTCAGCTGTGCAGCTCTTTTTACCATTGTTGCGGAAATCATTCCGGAAGTGCTGCTTCATATCTATACCAGTGACCCGGCCGTGATCGCAGAAGGTGTGAAATATTTGCGGATCGTGGCGCTTTCCTATGTTCTGATGGCGGCAACGCAGGTCTATCTTTACATTATGCGGAGTATCGAGCAGGTTGTGATCGCAACGGTTGTTTACAGCGCGTCACTAGTTTGTAATGTCCTGGTAAATGCGCTTCTTATTTTTGGCTTATTTGGTTTACCGAAGATGGGAATTATGGGTGCGGCAATCGGAACTCTGACAGCAGATCGTAGAACTTATCATTGTAATCTGGTATGCAAAAGTAAAAAACCATGACGTTAGATTTCACCCGGTCTATATGCGTAAGATCGACAAGGTGCTTCTAAAAGACTTTCTGATTTATGCGAGTCCGGTGATCTTGAATGAAATGATGTGGGGACTTGGTTCTACAGCGAATACAGCAGTGATCGGTCATCTGGGAAGTGCTGCGGTGGCAGCAAATTCTGTTGCTCAGGTTGCAAGACAGCTGGCAACGGTGGTTGCCTTTGGTGTATCCAATGCGACTGCCATTTATCTTGGTAAGACCATCGGTGCAAAAGAGTTTCATTCTGGCAAAAGAGTATGGAAAAAGATTTTTGTGGCTGAGTATTATTACTGGTGCGGTAGGAGGCGGCATCATTCTGATAGCTGCTCCGATTGCAAATCATGTGATGACACTCTCACAGGAAGCGCAGGGGTATCTTTATTTTATGTTTTTTGTTATGTCTTACTTTACACTCTGCCAGGCGATCAATACGACCCTTGTGGTGGGTGTATTCCGGGCAGGAGGAGATACCAGGTTTGGTCTGATCCTGGATGTGTCTACCATGTGGGGATGCTCTATTCTGCTGGGTATGATCGCTGCCTTTGTCTTTCATGCGCCGGTGCAGGTTGTTTATATCCTTCTGATGAGTGATGAGGTGATCAAAGTACCGATCACAGTCATGCGCTACCGAAGCTATAAATGGATTCAGAATGTGACGAGAGAAAAAGCAGAGCTGGCATAACATTGTATGCGAAAATAAATTTGGAATTTTGAGGCAGATGTGATATGATATAGAAAGAATATATTTGAAAAGGAGATTTGCAACATGAAATTAGTATCAACAGAAAAAGCACCAAAAGCACTTGGACCGTATTCCCAGGGATATGTACATGGGGGAATCCTTTATTCAGCAGGACAGATTGCGATCAATCCGGCTACAGATACTGTAGAAGCTGATACCATCGAAGGACAGGCTGACCAGGTATGTAAGAACATCGGAGCAATCCTTGAAGAAGCAGGAACTTCTTTTGACAAAGTATTAAAGACAACCTGTTTCCTTGCTGATATGGGAGATTTTGCCGCATTTAACGAAGTTTATGCGAAATATTTCACATCAAAACCAGCCAGAAGCTGTGTTGCTGTTAAGACACTTCCAAAGAACCTTCTTTGCGAAATTGAAGTGATAGCAGCAGTAGAAGAATAGGATTTATAAATCTGAAAATTAGGAGGATGGCGTTATGGCAGAAGAGCAGAACAGCGGATGTTCGCCGGAATCGTGTTCTTCCTGTGCGCATGCGGGTTCATGCAGCAGTGCGAAGAAAGATCTGAAAGCACCGGCAAATCCGTATTCACAGGTAAAAAAAAGTAATTGGAGTAGTCAGCGGTAAAGGTGGAGTCGGCAAATCAATGGTGACAGCATCTCTTGCACGTATGATGGTACAGCAGGGATATTCAGTTGGTATTCTGGATGCGGATATCACAGGACCATCTATCCCGAAGATGTATGGAGTGCATGGAAGTGCAGTCGGAAGCGAGGCGGGAATGTTCCCGTGCGTTGCAAAAGACGGCACGAAGATCATGTCGGTCAATCTGCTTCTGGAACACGAATCAGATCCTGTCATCTGGAGAGGACCGGTGATCGCAGGAGTAGTAACCCAGTTCTGGACTGATGTAATGTGGGGAGATCTGGATTTCTTATTTGTTGATATGCCACCGGGAACAGGGGATGTTCCTCTTACGGTATTCCAGTCACTTCCGGTAGACGGCGTTGTGATCGTGACTTCGCCACAGGATCTGGTACAGATGATCGTAGAGAAAGCTTACAATATGGCAAAGAAGATGAACATACCGGTTCTCGGACTGGTGGAAAACTACAGTTATCTGGAATGTCCGGACTGTGGAAAGAAAATATCTGTATTTGGGGAAAGCCACATTGACGAGATTGCAGAAAAACTTGGGGTAGAAGTACTCGGAAAGATGCCGATCGATCCGAAACTTGCCGAGATTGTAGAACAGGAGAAGTTCTATGAGGCAGACAACCAGTATCTTAAAAACATCATTGACAAGTTCAATTAAGAAGAAAGCTCCGGCGAGGTGATGATCGCCGGGGCTTTTTAGCTATAGAGGCACGGAAAATGTGAAAAGCCATATCATGACAGGACGGATACAATTGGCAAGGAACATGTGTTTATGGTATGATAACAGGTAGCAAAAAGCGGAGGCAGAAAGAACATGGACGAGAATCTCCCGGTGATCCGGATTTCGGTGCGAAACCTTGTGGAGTTTATTTTAAGAGAAGGGAATATTGACAATCGAACAGGAGGCGGACAAGATCCGGAGAATATGCAGATGGGAAGTCGGATTCACCGGAAGATCCAGAGACAGATGGGATCGGATTATCAGGCGGAGGTACCTCTTAAGACAGAGATTGTCTGTGATGGGTTTACTTTGAAAATAGAAGGACGTGCCGATGGACTGATTCATACAAAAGAGCAGGTCATGGTAGATGAGATCAAGGGTGTTCTGCGGGAACTTGACCGGGTGCAGGAGCCGGCAGGCATTCATCTGGCACAGGCAAAATGTTATGCCAGCATGGTAGCAGAACAGGAAGGGGTGGATGAGATCGGGGTACAGATGACCTATTGTCAGATGGAGACGGAAGAGGTGAAAAGGTTTCAGTATTCTTATCAGAGTAACGAACTGAAAGTCTGGTTCGATGAAGTGATTCGACAGTATAAAAAATGGGCAAAGTTCCAGATTGAATGGAGAAAGGCAAGAAATGCATCTATTAAAGGGATTGAATTTCCGTTCCCATATCGTAAAGGGCAGAGAGATCTTGCGGTATCTGTTTACCGGACGATTCTTCGGAAGAAAAAGTTGTTCATCCAGGCACCAACCGGAGTGGGAAAGACGATTTCAACGGTATTTCCGGCAGTGAAAGCGGTTGGAGAAGAACTGGGTGAGAAGATTTTTTATCTGACGGCAAAGACAATCACCCGGACGGTGGCGGAGCAGGCATTCGAAACCTTACGGGAACAGAATCTGAAGTTCAAGGTGATCACTTTAACGGCAAAAGAAAAAATCTGTTTCTGTGAGGAGACAAGCTGCAATCCGGATGACTGCCCATATGCCAAAGGGCATTTTGACCGGGTAAATGACGCGGTCTATGAGCTTTTGATGCAGGAAGATGTGATGAGCCGGGAAGTGTTGGAAGCGCAGGCAAGAAAGCATAAGGTCTGCCCATTTGAAATGGCACTGGATGTGTCGACCTGGGTTGATGGTGTGATCTGCGATTATAATTATGTGTTTGACCCGGATGCCCGGCTCAGGCGTTTCTTTGCAGAAGGTGGCGCTGGAGGATATTTGTTTTTGATCGATGAGGCACACAATCTGGTAGAACGTGGACGGCAGATGTACAGTGCAGAGTTATGCAAGGAGGACTTTCTTGCGGTGAAGAAACTGGTAAAGGGAGAAGCACCGCGGTTTGCAAAAAGACTGGAGGCATGCAATAAGATTCTTCTGGCAATGAAAAAAGAGTGTGAAAACTATAAAGTGCTGGACAATATTTCGCATTTTGGAATCCAGCTTATGAATGTACTATCTGAGACAGACCGGTATCTGGAGGAATGTGTGGATAAAGAAGTCCGGGAAACCGTATTGGATTTTTATTTTCAAGTGAGGTCTTTCCTGAATATATATGATGGGTTGGATGAGAACTATGTCGTCTATACGGAGTATCAGGAGAATGGAAGATTTGTTCTGAAGTTGTTTTGTGTTAACCCGGCGGCAAATCTGCAGAAATGTCTGGATAAGGGGAACAGTGCTGTATTCTTTTCGGCAACACTTCTGCCAATCCAGTATTACAAAAGACTTCTGAGTACGGAAAAAGACAACTATGCAGTCTACATTGATTCTTCGTTTGATACAAAGAAGAGACTGCTTATGAATGGTGTGGATGTGAGTACCGTTACGCCATGCGTTCCAGGGAAATGTATCAACGATATGCGACATACATTTTCCGGGTAGTGAAAGCAAAAATGGGGAATTATCTGATCTTTTTCCCGTCTTACCGGTTTATGGAAGATGTGTATCAGGAATTTACACAGCTTCTTGCATCAGATGAAGAAGAGATGGAACTGGTTATTCAGCAGAAGCACATGGATGAAGAAGAACGGGAAAATTTCCTGCGTGCATTTGAAATGGGAAGAGAGAAAAGTCTGATCGGTTTTGGAGTTCTTGGCGGGATTTTCTCAGAAGGAATCGATCTGACAAATGAGAAGCTGATCGGGACACTGATCATCGGAACAGGCTGCCGCAGGTGTGCAATGAGCGGGAAATCCTGAAAAGCTATTTTGACCAGAAGGGACTTTACGGGTTTGACTATGCTTACCGGTATCCGGGGATGAACAAGGTTTTGCAGGCGGCAGGAAGGGTGATCCGCACAGAGGATGACCGCGGAGTGATACTTCTTCTGGATGAGCGTTTTCAGAGGGAGAAGGGGAAAGAGATTTTCCCGAAAGAATGGGCGGACTGTGAAAGATGCCGGTTAGACATTGTGGAAGAAAAAATCCGTCTGTTCTGGGAAAAACAGACGGATAATTAAGAAACTTTTTATGCATTAAAGTAATCCAGAAATGCCTGTGTCGCGCGGGAAACCGGAACATGTCCGTTCCATGCGGCAACCAGCTGACGCTTTGGAAGTTGTTCTTCGGTCTGGACGACAAAGAGTTGGTCGGAATTCTTTGGTACACAGTAGTCCGGAATAAAAGCGATGCCAAGTCCGATCCGTGCGAGATCGATCAGAAGATCGTTGCTGCTCAGCTCGATTTCAGGAACCAGATCCAACTGATGCTGCTGGAAGAGAGAATGCAGAAATTCACTGGTTGTACTTTTTCTGTCCAGCATGATGATCGGATAACGCTGCAGTTCTTTGAGGGAAAGCTTTTTCCCCTGCAGTTCCGCAAAGGACTGGTTTGCGATAAAGACATCGTGAAAATCACGGATCTTTCGGAAGGAGCAAGACTGCCAAGGTAAACGTTCGGATAGTTAGCGACAATGAGATCTACCTGACCGTTCTCAAGAAGTTCCGTACACTTAATCGAAGTGGCATTGGTCACTTTTATATGTGCGTTAGGGAAAGCTTTGTGGAAACGTTCCAGATAAGGGACCAGAAAATACCGGCAGATGGTGTCGCTGGCACCGATGCGGATCTGACCGCCGGTAGAGGCTGTTTCCATGATCTGGGATTCTCCGCGCTTGATCAGATTGATCGCCGGTTCGATATGACGCAGAAGGATCTCACCTTCCGGGGTGAGCTGAACTTTTTTTGTGCTTCGGATGAAAAGAACCTGATCCAGTTTCTTTTCCAGTGCTTTAATGGACTGGCTGACAGCGGACTGTGAAATAAAGAGCTGCTTGGAAGCCTCAGAAAAGCTGAGTGTGTCTGCAACATAATAAAATACTTTATATAATTCATAGTTAATATCCATTATTAGTCCTCCTTATAAAACCTATTAGTATTATAAGTGATAAAAAATAAAATTTCAAGAGAAAACCATTTTTGACAAATGAAGGCAGGGTTGCTAAACTATAGACAAAAAGAGAAGGAGAAAAAGGATGGCAAAAAAGAAATGGCTGCATAAAATCCTGGCGATTTTGCCGAGTATTTCACTGATCGTGATCCTGCTGATCAGCAGTTTTGAGATCGGTGCATACGGAGACTGGAATTTTTATGAAAAAGAATATGAAAAATATAAGGTAGCGGATGAACTTTATATGGAGATGCCGGATATTATGAAGGTGACAAAATTCATGATGTCTTATTTGCGGGGCAACGAGAAGAAACTGAGTATTGAGACGGAAGTGGAAGGAAATATACAGGATTTTTTCAATGAGAAGGACCGGCTTCATATGGCAGATGTGCAGGGGCTTTTTCTTGGCGGACTTGCAATTCGGAGGGGAGCGATCATCGTACTGCTTTTTTCAATGGCGGCACTTGTGCTTATGAAAGCAGACTGGAAGAGACTGATCCCGCAGATGTATCAGCGGGTGCTGGCGGTATTTCTGGCACTTACCGCGGTGGCAGGATTTCTGTTCTCAAGAGACTTTAACAAATATTTTGTGATCTTTCATCATATTTTCTTCAGTAATAACCTATGGATCCTTGATCCGGCAGAAGACTATATGATCCGGATGCTTCCGGAGGGGCTTTTTCTATGATATGGTGATGAGGATCGGAAGTATTTTTGCTGTGTTTTTAATCGTATCTTTTGTCTGCAGTATTGTCCAGAAAAAGATAAATAAGAGATGCGGTTCACGGTAATTGTAATAAATAAGATATACTTATAAAAAGATTTAGTTATATTTATTGTACTTATAAAAAGGTGATGTGGTAAAATAAAAATCGAGGAAACTGCCGTTATGCCGGATCAAGGCATGCGGTTTCAATATTACTACCAAAGCTAATGGAGGAAATTATGGGCGTAAAACGTGTATATGTGGAGAAAAAACCAGAATTTGCAGTACAGGCTAAAGAACTTCGCCATGAGGTGAAGAGTTATCTTGGAATTAAGACGGTGAAGAATGTACGTGTACTGATCCGCTATGATGTGGAAAATCTTTCTGATGCAACATTTGAAAGAGCATGCAACGGTGTGTTTGCAGAACCACCGGTAGATGTGCTTTACAGAGAGGACTTCCCGCGCGAAGAAAGTGACCACATTTTTTCTGTAGAATTTCTTCCTGGACAGTTTGACCAGAGAGCAGATTCTGCTGTTCAGTGCGTACAGTTTATCAAAGAGGATGAGCTGCCGGTTATCAAGACAGCGACCACTTATGTGATCGAAGGTGAGATCAGCGAAGAAGAGATGGAAGCTATCAAGGCACACTGCATCAACCCGGTGGATTCCAGAGAGACAGGACTTGAAAAACCGGAGACACTGGTTACGAAATTCGAGGAACCTGCAGATGTAAAGATTTTTGACGGATTCAAAGATATGCCGGAAGCGGAACTGAAAGAGTTATACAGTTCTCTTGGACTTGCTATGACATTCAAGGATTTCCAGCACATCCAGAATTATTTCAAAGGGGAGGAACACAGAGATCCATCTATGACAGAGATCCGTGTTCTGGATACTTACTGGTCTGACCACTGCCGTCATACTACATTCTCAACGGAACTTACAGAAGTATCCTTCGGTGATGGCGATTACAGAAAGCCGATGGAAGATACTTATAAAGAATACCTTCAGACACACAGTGAGATCTTTAAAGGACGCGAAGACAAATTTGTATGCCTGATGGATCTTGCATTGATGGCAATGCGGAAGCTGAAAAAAGAAGGCAAACTTCAGGATCAGGAAGAATCCGATGAGATCAATGCCTGCAGTATCGTTGTCCCGGTTGAAGTAGATGGTGTGGAAGAAGAGTGGCTTGTCAACTTCAAGAACGAGACGCACAACCATCCGACCGAGATCGAACCATTTGGTGGTGCAGCTACCTGCTTGGTGGAGCAATCCGTGACCCGCTGTCAGGACGTACTTATGTATACCAGGCAATGCGTGTAACAGGTGCAGCAGATCCGACCGTATCTGTAAAAGAGACGATGAAAGGAAAACTGCCGCAGAAGAAACTGGTGCGTAGTGCAGCACATGGATACAGCTCATATGGTAATCAGATCGGACTTGCAACCGGACTGGTAAAAGAGATCTATCATCCGGATTATGTGGCAAAGAGAATGGAGATCGGTGCGGTTATGGGTGCTGCTCCGAGACGTGCAGTATCCGATGAAATTCGAGTCGGGAGATATCATCATCCTTCTTGGCGGACGTACCGGACGTGATGGCTGTGGTGGAGCAACCGGTTCTTCCAAAGTTCATACCGAAGAATCCATCGAGACATGTGGAGCTGAGGTTCAGAAGGGTAATGCGCCGACCGAACGTAAAATCCAGAGAATGTTCCGCAGAGAAGAAGTCAGCAAGCTGATCAAGAAGTGTAATGACTTCGGAGCAGGCGGAGTATCTGTTGCAATCGGAGAACTTGCAGATGGTCTTCAGATCAATCTGGACAAAGTACCGAAAAAATATGCAGGTCTTGACGGAACAGAGATTGCAATTTCTGAATCTCAGGAGCGTATGGCTGTTGTGGTAGATCCGAAGGATGTAGATGAATTCCTTGGCTATGCAAAAGAAGAGAATCTGGAGGCGGTAAAGGTTGCAGTTGTTACCGAAGATCCGAGACTTGTTCTTTCCTGGAGAGGAAAAGAGATTGTAAATATTTCCCGTGCCTTCCTGAACACCAACGGTGCACACCAGGAGACAACGGTTAAAGTTGATATTCCTTCAAGAGAAGATACCATCCTTAAGAAACAGGTTGAGGTTGGCGATGTAAAAGAAAAATGGCTGGATACTCTGAAAGATCTGAATGTATGCTCGCAGAAAGGTCTGGTTGAGATGTTCGACGGATCCATCGGAGCAGGCTCGGTTTCATGCCTCACGGTGGAAAATACCAGATGACAGAGACGCAGAGTATGGTTGCAAAGCTTCCGGTTATGCATGGTAAATGCGATACCGTTACGATGATGAGTTATGGATTTGATCCGTATCTGTCAAGCTGGAGTCCGTATCACGGAGCTGTCTATGCTGTCACAGAGTCTATGGCTAAGATCGTGGCTTGTGGTGGAGATTACAGCAAGATCCGTTTTACATTCCAGGAATATTTCCGCAGAATGACAGAGGATCCGGAAAGATGGAGTCAGCCATTTGCAGCACTGCTTGGTGCATATAAGGCACAGATTGCTTACGGACTTCCGTCAATCGGAGGAAAGGACAGCATGTCCGGAACATTTGAACATATCGATGTACCGCCGACACTGGTATCCTTTGCAGTTGACATTGCCAAAGAAGGAGATATCATTACTCCGGAACTGAAAAAAGCAGGTAATAAACTTGTATGGATGAAGATTGAAAAAGATGAATATGAGCTTCCGGTATATGAACAGGTAATGGATCAGTACGGTAAGTTCGCTGATGATATCCACAACGGAAAGATTGTATCGGCTTACGCACTTGACCGCCATGGAGTGATCGCAGCTGTCAGTAAGATGGCATTCGGTAACGGAATGGGTGTGAAGATCGAACACAGCATGGATGCAAGAGAACTTTTTGCACCTGCATTCGGTGACATCGTAGCAGAAGTTCCGGCAGACAAGGTTGGAGAACTCTCCATTTCTTACACTGTGATCGGTGAAGTGACAGATGATGCGAAATTCGCATTTGGAGATACAGAAATCACACTGAAAGAAGCAGAAGATGCATGGACAGGAACTCTGGAACAGGTATTCCGTACGGTATCTGACGAAGCTTCTGATGAAAAGGTAGAATCTCCACTGTATGACACAAAAGACATTGTGATCTGCGGACACAAGATTGCACAGCCGACCGTATTTATCCCGGTATTCCCAGGAACAAACTGCGAATATGACAGTGCAAAAGCATTTGAAAGAGCAGGTGCAAAGGTCATCACAAAAGTATTCCGTAACATGGATGCAGCAGATATCGTAGATCTGTGAATACATTTGAAAAAGAAATTGCAAAATCTCAGATCATCATGTTCCCGGGTGGATTCTCAGCCGGTGACGAACCGGATGGTTCTGCAAAATTCTTTGCAACTGCATTCCAGAATGCAAAACTCAAAGAAGCAGTAGAAAAAACTTCTGAACGAAAGAGATGGTCTTGTACTTGGTATTTGTAACGGATTCCAGACACTGGTTAAACTTGGTCTGGTTCCTTACGGAGAAGTTGTGGGACAGACACCGGATTCTCCGACACTGACCTACAATACCATCGGACGCCATATTTCCAAGATGGTTTACACGAAAGTTGTTACCAACAAGTCACCATGGCTGCAGGGGGCAGAGCTTGGCGGAGTTTATACCAATCCGGCATCCCACGGAGAGGGACGTTTTGTTGCAAGTGAAGAATGGCTTGACAAGCTCTTTGCAAACGGACAGGTTGCAACACAGTACTGTGACCTTGACGGAAATGTATCTATGGACGAAGAATGGAACGTCAATGGCTCTTATCGCGCAATTGAAGGTATCACAAGTCCGGATGGCCGTGTGCTTGGTAAGATGGCACATTCAGAACGTCGTGCAGATTCCGTGGCAATCAATATTTATGGTGAGCAGGATATGAAGATCTTTGAATCCGGTGTGAAATATTTCAAATAAGACGGGAAATCTGGAATAAAATGCTTCGAATGAGACGAAAATGCAAGATTGTCGACACGAACTTGCAAAAAAGAGAAGAAGTATCAAGAAAAAAAAATGAAAATCAGCTGTATTTGAAACAAAAATGTAGTGGAAATTCATAAAAATTGAAAAATATGCAAAAAAATCTTGACACAGGCGCCTGAATGCTTTACTCTGTTAAAGAACAAAGGTGTTCCGGAGGGACAGACATTTGTTTGTCCCTCTTTTTTTAGCAAAGAAGTGTGCAAAGTCACATTGTTGTAAAAGAACATTCAGGAGGTATTGAGTAGTATGTCTTATGTTGATGAAGTAATTGAACTTGTAGTAAAGAAAAACCCAGATGAACCAGAATTTCATCAGGCAGTAAAAGAGGTTCTGGAATCTCTTCGTGCAGTTGTAGAAGCTCATGAAGAAGAATACAGAAGAGACGCTCTTCTTGAAAGACTCGTTGAGCCGGAAAGACAGATCAAATTCCGCGTACCGTGGGTAGATGATAAAGGTCAGGTTCAGGTTAATACAGGATACCGTGTACAGTTTAACAGTGCAATTGGACCATATAAAGGAGGATTGCGTCTTCATCCTTCAGTAAATATCGGAATTATCAAATTCCTTGGATTCGAACAGATCTTCAAAAACTCTCTGACAGGTCTTCCGATCGGTGGAGGTAAAGGTGGATCAGATTTCGATCCGAAAGGAAAATCAGATCGTGAAGTTATGGCATTCTGCCAGAGCTTTATGACAGAGCTTTGCAAATATATCGGAGCAGACACAGATGTACGGCCGGAGATATCGGAACAGGTGCAAGAGAGATCGGATATATGTACGGACAGTACAAGAGAATCCGTGGATTATCAGAAGGTGTTCTTACAGGTAAAGGACTTAGCTACGGTGGATCCCTTGCACGTACAGAAGCTACAGGATACGGACTTCTGTATTTTACACGCGAAATGCTCAAACTTGCAGGAAAAGACATCGCTGGCAAGACAGTTGCTGTTTCCGGAGCCGGTAACGTTGCTATTTACGCAATTGAAAAAGCACAGCAGATGGGTGCAAAAGTTGTAACATGCAGCGACTCTACAGGATGGGTTTATGATCCGGAAGGAATCGATGTTGCAGCACTGAAAGAAATCAAAGAAGTGAAGAGAGCAAGACTTACAGAATACAAGAACTACCGTCCAAATTCAGAATATCATGAAGGACGCGGTGTTTGGTCAGTAAAAGTTGATATCGCTCTTCCTTGTGCAACACAGAACGAACTTCATCTGGAAGATGCAAAACAGCTTGTTGCAAACGGATGCTTCGCAGTAGCAGAAGGAGCTAACATGCCTACCACACTGGAAGCTACACAGTATCTGCAGGAGAACGGTGTATTATTTGCACCTGGTAAAGCTTCTAATGCAGGTGGTGTTGCCACATCAGCACTTGAGATGTCACAGAACAGCGAACGTCTCAGCTGGACATTCGAAGAAGTTGATGCAAAACTTCAGAACATCATGGTAAATATCTGCCACAACGCAGCAGACGCAGCAAAACGTTATGGAGCAGAAGGAAACTATGTAGTAGGTGCTAACATTGCCGGATTTGAAAAAGTTGTAGACGCAATGCAGGCTCAGGGAATTGTATAAGACATATCCTCTATGTAAAAATATAAACCAAAAGTCCCCGGAAGTAAATTCCGGGGGCTTTTGCTTAGGAAGGGTGAAAATCTGTTAAAAAAAGTATCAAAAAAAGTAAAAAAACAGTTGACATTTCAGTGATTATAATTGTATAATAACAAAGTCGGTTGTGAGACGGACAAACATATGGGATCATAGCTCAGCTGGGAGAGCATCTGCCTTACAAGCAGAGGGTCATAGGTTCGAGCCCTATTGGTCCCATTGCAATGAAAGTTGCATAATTGAATATGGCGGGATAGCTCAGTTGGCTAGAGCACGCGGTTCATACCCGCGGTG
>ENA-OQAZ01000563-OQAZ01000563.1-human-gut-metagenome-genome-assembly--contig:-NODE-563-length-20282-cov-5.283354_pt1 | contig 20282 bp, 20 predicted proteins | sample MGYA00242737_ERZ504531 | MGnify/ENA primary metagenome ERZ504531 (study PRJEB26092, sample SAMD00036244) | human gut metagenome | host: Homo sapiens | study: EMG produced TPA metagenomics assembly of... | reverse complement strand
AGAATTATCCTGCGTTTCGCCCTCTGTCACACTGCTGCTCTGTTTTTCACTTTCTGAGGCAGTACTTTCCTGCGTTTCTTTTTCTGTTTCTTCTTTTTTTAATTTGTTCTTTTAAATCCATTTTTCACTCTACTCCGTTTCCTGTTTTAAAAAAGAGATGCTGAATTGCATCCCTTACCTCTGGTTTTCTAATTTTATTTTATCAAATCCAATCACCTTTATCTAGGTTACTTTAGGTACACATTTTCAATGGAATGGCTGCTCTTCTTCTATTTTTTTATGATACTGTTGAACAAGAAGACTTTCCATTTCTCTTAACTGCGCAGAAATTTTGTGTAACATTTCTGTACTGTTATCTGCTGGTGCCAATATTTTTGCTTCTAAAAAATCAGTCGCAGTCGGATATAATTTCCGATTTCTGTTTTCAATCGCTTCCACTGCCTGTTCGGATAATCTGAATGTTCTTTTTAATTTTTCCATCTTAGTTGTCTCCTTCTTTTTATTATCTTTTTTCGTGTATGGCTTTCTGTATGTACACTGTATGGCTTTTCTGCTGTACTGTATGGCTTTCTATATGGCATCGTATGGCAATTGAGCCGTACTGTATGGCTTTCGAGCCGTCTTGTACAGCTCCTTGTATGGCACTGTATGGCTTTCCTGCTGTACTGTACAGCTTTCTATATGGCATCGTATGGCAATTGAGCATCTTGTACAGCTTTGCGTATGGCAACCTTTGTTTTTCGTATGGCTGAGTGTATGGCTTTTGTACAGCTTTCTGTATGGCTTTCTCTGAATCACCGAAGGTGATTTGCAAGATACGCAAAATGTCAGACATTTCACCTTCTTGTAGGAACTTCCCTAAGACCCTTTTTTATGTTATTTTGGTAGTTATTCTCCCTATCTAAGAGTAATTTTATATTCTGCTGAAATTGTTTTTTGTCAATTTTTTCTTCTCTGTACTTTTCCAGTTCGCATTCCAGTCCATCCAAAATTTCATCATACTCTGTCTGTGCCACTTGAAAATCCACATTCATTTTTTCTCCATCTGAATGAAATGTGACTGACACAGGGAGCTTCTTTTTGTTGAGCTCCATGATTGCCAGCATCAAATCGGAAAGCAAAGAAATTGGATGCACATCTTCTGAAATGCTTACATCAAATCCAATCAGTTCGCTCATGCTGCATCCAACGGTATCGCAAAATTTTTTCATAATCTCAACCGGAATATCTGTAAAATGATTTTCATAATTTGAATACGCTGATGGGATCATCTCCAAAATTTCCGCCATCTCTTTTTGTGAAATCCCTTTTTCTTTTCTTAAAATTTTCATCTTTGTTCCGATTTTTAAATACTCTGATAATTTCATTTTTTCTTTCCTCTTCCGGATAAATCCATAAAAAAAGAACAGCATTTTTTACTGTTCCTTTTTTACATCTACTTCTTTGTCATTGAATTTTATATACTATCTTGTCAGGTGAATCGAACTTTTCTTCTCTTGTTTTCTCACTGGTTTCGCATCCGGCTTTTTGATTTCTTCTATTTCTTTTTGCTGAAACAAATTTTGCAAGTCCGCATTTTTTGATAATTCCATCTCATGAACAGTCATTAAAAATTTTTCCGCATTCAAATAATCAATAGAATCTATTTTTGTAGGTTGTCCATTGTAAATTACACAACATTTTTTCACTGGAGCGAAATTTTCACTGACATAATTTATAAAGTCTTCATTTTGTAAATGGCGAGTCTGTCTGTCTACAACTTTATCAGAATGCTTGATTTCAAATAAGTAACTTTCCTTTTTTTCTCTGTCTACGATGATAAGATCAGCTTCTGAATTAGATAAACCTTCTTGCACCCCAACTGATAATTGAGAGACATAAAATCTTTTTTTGTCAATCGTCTGGTAACACTTATAAGTTTCTGAAAGAATAATATTTTCAAGCAGAATTCCTTTTACAAAATAATCTGCTCTCTGAATGAATTCTGTTTTGTCTTCGATTTCACACGTCTGACTCCAAACATCATCTCTTTCAAGCTGATTTAATAATTCTGTAGCATGGGAATAAATCATTCCCGGCTGCTGTAAAATTTCTAATTCTATTCCACCTCCACGTTTAAAAGATTTGAAACTTACTATTGATATATACAGATCTAATAACTTCAGATAAAGTTTCACACTCTCTAAATCTTCTTCTGTAAGAGTTATTTTCATTTCCTCTGAATCTTTTATTTCTAATGCTTTTTTCGTCGCTGTATTAACAACATCAATATCTAATTTATCAAAATATTTCTTTTTTGAATTTTGAAATATTGCATATAAAGCTCCACTTTTATATGATCGGTTAATTGCTCGTAACGTGATTTCATAGCTAAATTTATTTACCATTTTCTGAATAACTGAAACTAATTCTTCTTCATCATATAAGTCTGTTAAAACTGTAGCGTGCTTTCTCTTTTCTTCACGACTTATCAATCCATGTAAAATATTTTTTACAATTGCAGTATTTAAATATTCCTCTGCCGACTGATTATCTTTGTAAGTAGCATTTGTAAGAGTTCCTCCATATTCAATATACTCTTCCAAATTTCCTCCACATAGTCTGTGAAATTCTGCATATGGCACTTGCGAAGTATGCAATAACACCACCCGGTCATATAAGATGTCCGTCTTTGCCAGATAAATTCCAAGAGAATCTGTACCTGCAATAACAACTTTTGTTCCTATTGTAATGAAATAATCTGAAAGTACATTTCCATAAGCCTGGAGATCTTCTACTCTGGTAATCTCATCAATAAAAAAATATCGAAATCCCTGCTCATATAAATCATCCATAACATACTCTAATTCAAGCATATCGCACGGTTCTTTACAAAAAATATATACACTCTGCTCTTGAATTTCTGGGTCTAAATTTGCAATGCACTGATACATCATAACTGTTTTACCGGTTCTTCTAAGTCCATACAATGCACAAATTTTACCAAAATATTTTAAATCTGTCGAAGTCACGTAATCTGCTAGATCTGAATAGCAATCTCTCTTCTCCTGATATATCTTGTTTTGGTAGGTTTTTACCTTTTACTACGTTAAATTTGCTCAAACTTTTCTTCACTGCTTCTTCCTGCCACTTCTCCATATCATCACCCTCTCAGCATATTTTTGTGATTTCAATTAATATAAGTGTACAAAATTTCCAGACTATTTTCAACAGTTCCACAGATTTACTGCAATGAAAATCCAAATGTTCCCTCCGCAATATGATAAGTTCCCTGAAGATGTTTTTTATCAATCCTCTCTGTTATGAAATCTGCTTCAAATGTAATTTTCTGGTCTGTCTGCACAATTTTATCTGATGGAATTGAAATCTCCCGTCTCAACTCATTGTTCTCTTCCAGAAATTTTTGCAGTTTGATTTCCAAACAATTCAAATCCTCGTCCGGAATTATTCCCTGCAGATTTTCTTTTCCGGATAAAACTACCGGAATATTTTCCTGTCCTTTTTCATTCCATTTGATTGGAAGTTCCTGCGATTCCTCCCAGGAACTTGTATCGACAGCCTTTGTATCTGCTTCTTTTTGTTTCAACCATTCTGCGATCGCCTGTTCAGAATCTTCCTTCTTTTCTGTCCAGAAAAAAAAGCTATTGTCTTCTTTTTTATAGGACGCAAACAAACTACTTCCATCATCCAATGTAAAATAAAAACGGATCTGATTTTGTGTTTCATAAATTGCATCGGTACAAGTAAGCGTAGTGACAGAAGCAAACAATTCATCCTGCTTTAACAACTTTTCTGCTTGCTGTTCCATGCTTTTGATTTCTTCAGCAGAAAAATAAGGCTCCAATAAATTGACATTTACAAAGTCCATCTTCCGCTGTTCTTCTTTTTTTTCTGTCTTCTTCTCAAGCTCAACTGTCTGTTCTTCAGATTTTATTTTTTCTTTTTCATTCGCATTTTTTCTAAGCAGAAAAATACCACCAAACAAAATTCCAAACAGAAAAGCTAGTAAAAGAACACTGATTAAAATTCTTTTCTTCATCTTTCTCTCACCATTTCTTTAATGAAAATAGTTATAGCCAAGGTTCACCGCCCTGACAACTCTTGAGTTCCATTCTGGTTTGCAGCTCGGAGTTCCTGGATTCGCATGAGACGGATACCACGTACTATATTGAACAATAAACTCAACCACACGCTCCCCATTCTGATGTCCATACTGGTTACATCCCGGATCATTTTGATTCTTGATATCTCCGATCACACAATGCAAGACATCTCCATTTTCCCGGTAAAAATCTACATAATCTCCAACCTGTCCATATAAAGTTGTACAGGCGATCACATATCTTCCATCGATGATTCCAAATCCTTCACTGTCATAATGTTCTCCACTTTGTTCTCTTAGCTGATACTGTAGACTTGTCCGACTTGTAATTGTTCTCCATCCCATATAAGTGTGAGTTGTTCCCATTCCTTCCGGAATCTCGATTGTAGTTCCTGCCGGATATTCCGGATTACAATAGCCCGTAACATACGAACTATTCAATGCATAGCTTCTTGAATGTACTGCATCCGAAGTGTTCCCTTCGATCGTAACGACTCTTCCATTTTCTACATACTGCACAATTCCAATATGTGTGTCCTGACCAAATACAATAAAGTCTCCCGGCTGGGGAGTATATCCTTCCGATGCATAATGGAATCGCCCTTTGTCTGCATAATACCGATGATAAGCTCGAACCGCTGCAGCTTTGGGTACAATTCCTGAATCAATCAGTCCTGCTTCGTTTGCACACCAGGACACGAAGCACGCACACCAAGGAGTCACATCACCATTAACAAATTGGCTTCCCATAACATATCGCCAGTACTTTGCTCCACTCGGATTATTTTCTTCCTGCAAAGCGATCTGTACGATTCTTTCTCCACCTCCTGCTATCACAGGAGTCGAAGACATCAGGGAAGCTATAATCCCTATGAGCGTTGAAATGATTGTTACCACTGCAATGATTGGAACTAAGATTGCAATGATCACTCCAATTATAACTGCAAGGAATGAAAATACTGCCTGAACCACAACGGCAAGTACGGATAGTAATACCGCACCAACTGCCGCACCAATATATTTCAAAGAGGATGGCAAGGAATCCATTTCATGGTTTGCATTCTTGATCTCTGTCATTTTGGATTCTACATTTCTAATTGCCTGTTCACTTGCCATGGAGCGTTCCTGCATATAATCTTTGAACTTATCAGCTGCTTTTTTCCCTGCCGTGACAACCAGACTTCCTCCTGCTGTAGCTGCACCGGAAGCTGCTGTACTTGTTGCTGTTGCCGAATCAGCTACCGCTTTTCCCGCAACACTCTCCTTATTGATTCCTGCTTTTATTTGTAGTTTTATCTGCTCCTGCTCTTTGGAAAGATATCTTTCTCCTTTTCGGATGGATTCTTGTCCTGCAGCTGAACTTTTCTTGTCCGTAACTCCTTGTATTTCATTTTCTGATGATAGCTTTTTATTTTTCTCTCTGTGATTCCAACGATTTTGGAATCTTTTCAACGGATTGTACTCAAATCTTTGATATGTATTTACCCCTGATGTTTCCTCCATACGATAAAGATCTGCTGTATAAACATTTGCTACTTTTTTTTCAATCTCTTCTGTGAAATCATAATTGTCTTTTAGAATTCCGCTTCTTGCTTTTGAACTTGCTTTAGCTTCTTTTATTCCTTCAGCTATATATCTTTTCTTTAATGATTGCGGTAACTGATTCCATTTATGAATCTCTTTTCCATCTAAAAACCTTGTTGGATCTACATAAGCTGATTGTTCTCCCTGGCGGTCTGGTTCATTTCCCATACTCAAGGCTGTCATATGCTGCTTGGAAGTTTTTACTGACTGCTTTGCAGCATTTAAGGCAAGTGCTGTTGCTTTAAATGTTTTTTCGTCTTTTGCATTAATCCGCATCCTATCCAACCCTTCTGTATCTACCCTCTACTTCTCTGAGTTTTCCTTTCTCCTCTAATAATTTCAGATATCCAAGACAAGTTTTTGTATCTTTATTAAACAAACGTTCCACATCTGTTACTGTGATATCCATAATACAGGAAACCTTAAGAATCAGTTCTTCTTCTTTTTCACTCAACACAGAACGTGGCTCTATTTTTTCTTTTGTACCGAAATTCGGTACAACCTCTTCTTCAAAAGATAACCGTTTTTGCTCCTTCGCTTTTTCATGGAAGTTAGTACTGTAATTTTTATACAATACGTTCTCCTTGCTGATTAGTGCATCAAACATCACAACCTTTTTATTCCACACCATAACACCCTCACCGATATTTCCGGAAGACAGTGCTTTAAATTCCTTTGCACTAAATTCCTGGATAGCAGCAAGACTCTGTGCATCTACACCACCCTGATCGAGAAAAGCTTTGTAGGAACAGTTCTGAAACAATTCAATCAGTGTCTGATTAGATAAGGCTGCTGTTACATTCTGCATAGCCATTGTTACAATCCCACCAAACTTACGGAACGTAATAACCGCATTATTAAGCTGACTTGCACTCCCTGGTTTCTTAGATACTACCTGTGTCTCATCGATCACAAGATGCGTTGCTTTCTGGAACCTCTTATTGTAATCCATACGAACGGACAGATAATGCAGGATCGTGACCATAACTGCCTCCCAATTATTCTCCGGCACATTGGACATTCCAAAGCCGATCATACGACGATTCAGACTTACATTGGATGGATGAGCCAGCATATCACAGCTACCAATGGTATATTCTTCCAAACTGTTGTAGATCTCTCGGATCAAGCTTCATCATGCTCATTATCGACTCGTTGTAATTCCTTATGGATTTCCTCCCGCAGCCACAAAAGTGTCGGCTGTTTCTTTAGTTTTTTCTGTTCAATACATCCTTAAACATGCGTTCCGTACATCGCTGATGATCGAATCATGCTCCTGTGTAACATTGATGTTTTTCATTACAGCTGCACACAAGGTCTTGGCATATTCCGTCTGTTGCGCAATAAATTCTTTCTGCACTGCTACGGAAGATGCAAACACTTCTTCTGATACCTCAAATCCATTTAGGAAGATTCCGCTTTTTGGTGTCAGATCAAAATAACTTCCTTTGTCTTTCTCCACAATATCCCGGAATTCGTTTTGTGGGTCGATTATCATAATATCGTCATCTGTTGCAAGCAATGTCTGTGACAGCTCAGTCAACTTGATCAGCATAGATTTACCGGAACCGGAAAGCCCTACGATAATTCCATGCGGATTCGGCAGTTTCTTTCGATTCCCCACAATGAAATGCTTTGTAGTATGGTTGAGTCCCATCATCTGTCCTCCCGGCTCAATGACATCCTGTGCAAAGAAAGGCTGAAATGCAACAAGGGAAGAAGTTAAGAAGAAACGCATATAATCAACTTGTCTTCCACCGATCGGGAGTGCTGTATTCCATGCTTTTAACTGTGTATAATCACAGGTTTCTAGCACAACACCTTCTCTTTTTCCGATTGCCTGCATTTCTTTCATACGTTCTGCAAGTTCTTCCTCATCATGAGCAGTGATTACAACCAACAAATTTAGAAAGAATCCCTTTTCATCATTTTCATCCAACTGATCGATATAGGACTCGATCTCATTCTTTTTCTTCTCTCTTGGATAAGAAGCGTTAATGGCCGGAATACCTGCATTTCGCTTCTGTTCAATCTCTTCGGTGATTGCTCTTTCATTATTGACCTGTGCATTGATCAGCTTATCGTTTACCAGGTCTGTCTCAACCGGAGCATAATCCAGTGTAAGAAAAGATGGATAAGAAACATTCGACATGGAATGGATAAACTTGTCGGTATCAATTGCCTGACGATATCTGTGTCCGAATAAAACAGTAACATAGGTATCTCCCATGACCATGTAGTTTGGATACTGTTTGATGCCTCGTGGCAGGATATCATTCTTCCAGTCTTTCTGATGTTTCTTTTTATCGGATGGGAGATTGATATAGTCCTGTTGCTCCGGATGATTCGGACAGATCAGTTTCTGCAGTGATTCCAAACGTTCCAAGGTGCTTAGCTTTTCAATACGACTTCCCCATCCGGCAAATGCTTCCATAATGGTTGTCTCAATCGCATTCAAATACACTCTTGCATTCGCTTCATTATCTGCTCTTGTAGTCACGGTCAGATAACGCAGCGTAGTTACATTCGGATTGGTTTCCTTGATTCTTTCATCCTGCCACTGTCTGATTCCATTTGCAATATCCGGATACTCTGCTTTATTCTTTTCTGCACGAATAGACTCCAAAAACTCTTCCATGCTCTGATATTCATTGGCTAATGTGATTTTAAATTCTACATCCATCGAATTTAACCAAAACATCAGATTCATAAGAAAATCGTTCTGTTCTCCGATATTCTTGTTGATGTAATTAATATCTTCAAAGATATAGCATCTGTCATAAACCGCCATTTTTTCTTTTGGCTCGATCTTAAATATCCCATTCTCAAAGGCTCTGTCAATCTGCAGAGATTGTTTTACATTCTTTGGTACTTTTACTACCGGCATTGTTTTGCTTTTTTTTGACAGAAACAGACTGTTTCCGTTAAAGATTGACATTTATTTCTTCCTCCTTGTAGTTCTTTTTTTCTTTGGCTCATTGATACATTTTGTATCCATAGAAAAGATTCTGTGCTGTGAAACATTCCTTTCTTCCATTTCACAAGGCAGTTCTTTGGTTTGCATATAAAACCACATATTTTTTAATGATTCAATCCAGGTATGTCCCTGGTGCTTCACCATTGCTAGATAAATAATCGGAACCATGAATGGGATTCCGGCATAAATAGAAAGATTGATTGCAAGGCCTGTTGCCTTCCACACAGAAAATGCGACTCCTCCGGCAACAAGCAGAGCAACCACACCATACCCTAATTCCCTTGCGGTAAAACCTTTCCATAACTCATTTTTATATTGTTCCTCAAAATCTTTATTTAAATTTATTTTCATGCACGTTCACCTCATTACAGATTGAATGTTTTATTTAAAAACGTTGGTGCTCCTTTTACAGAAACTGCCATCAGGATCATATAGATCATGGAATTAAGAGCCTGGGCAAATCCATCAAACGCATTAAAAATGGCACTATCAGATGTAAAAATGGAGATACCGGAAGTGATTCTTCCTGCGATTGCAATGGCAAGTGCTATAACGACAATTTCAAACGTATTGGATAGAAAGCTTTTCATCCATGCATAGGCTGTTCCTTCGATTCCACGTCCTCCTGTGATCGAAGGCATTGCAAGTGGGAATGTTACAACCAGAAGATACAACTTAATATAGCGGCTGTACAGCGTGATCAGAATCAGAAATGCACAGACCATTGCTACAAGGAAGTAGAACAACCCATAGATCCAGAAAAACATAACAGAACCGACATCCACATCACCAGTAAAGAAGGCCGGCGGTTCAATCATGACCGCCGTTCCTGCCATTGCCGATGCCATTTCAAAAATCTTTTTGATCACGTCCAATCCTTTTACCAACAGTACGTTTAAGACAACCACCTTGATCATTGCTTCGATCATAAGTTCAATTGTCATATTTTCTTTGAAGTTCCCAACTGCTTTAAAAAATCCCATCATCACAAAAAAGTTCAGACTCATAATTCCGATGGACAAAGCCCACGGATACAATTCATTATTTACATAAGTCCATGTAGCAGATGAAAATCCTTCCGGTGTCTTTGTCATGATTCCCATACATGCTGACATGGCAGTATTCCATATCGCACTGGCAATCTGATAGAATGGTCCGTATAATAAACTGCCATTTAGAAAATCCGGCAACCAGTCTGGCATCTTTCTTCTCCTCCTTTTTATGCTCCTACACTTGAAGTGATCACTGGAATCAACTGTGGTGTGATAACTGCAACAAGACCGCTTGCAATTCGTTTAAATGCCATAGACTGTGCACCACCGTCCTGAGAGTTCATGGATTGTGCCCACTCAAAAACACCCCATAGCAGATACAGACTTCCGATGGAGGATACGATTGCTGCAATCAGCCCATAGATTGTATTAAAACCAGTCTTGATTACTTTATTTCCATCAGTTTCTGCAGCAAGAACCGGAAATCCTAACTGCAAAACAAATACTGCAGACATCATTAAAGAAAGTGTCATCAGTGTTACCAATTTTTTTCTATCCAGTTTTATCAATTTCTTTCTCATATCCTTACTCTCTCCCAATATGTAAAACTTTTACTAAAATAAATACTAATACAAGCAGCATAACCGCAAAGGTTCCAAACCCTACTAAACCTTTCCATACATCTGGTGCAAACATCGCTGCTACAACTCCTAATACAATACTTAAAATAAATGCGATTACTACTATTACTTTTGTTTTCCAATTACTTCTTCTCATTTTTATTCTCCTCTCCAGTATTTTTCTCCTGCTTACATGGAATCCTGCATATTTTTTGTAAATCCTTTAACAGAAGCTCTGTGATCACATTTGCTGTATCACTATCTGACAGATAACGATACAATGCGGTTTCATAATCCTTATAATGACTGTTCTTTAAATAATCCTTAGATGCACGTAAACGTTTTGCTACTTTTCCTTTCGGATATTGCTCCAACAGAAGATCTAGCGTCTGTGAAATGTTTTCCGTCTTTTCATATTGTTCTTTCATATCTTTGTAGAACTGCTCCGGGAATTTCATTCTTCCCAATCGTTCTGCATACAGATAGTGTTTCTGCTTTGTAAGAAGGAAATAAACGATCGCACCCACAAAACAACTTCCGGCAACTAATGCAAAAAGGATGCCCGTTCCCATGTATTGTAAAGCTGTCATCGTTACTCACCTCTACTTCTGACGGAAACAGTCACTTACTTCATGCACTTTCTCCATTAACCGTTCCGGAGACATTGTATTGCTGAAATATCCGGATGCATAAACCCGATGCTCCTGTTCGTCATAATAAAACTTCACTCCCGGATGCTGTGTATTTAAACGAACAAGCAGTTTATCTAATGCTCTGCTTTTCTTCTTTGGAGCTGAAATGTCAAACGCTGCCGGACTTGAAAACAGGAACACATAATCTAAGTTATTGATATTAACATGCAGCTGTTCCCCCTCTTCGGAGTGTTTGATTTCAGCAGAAATATATTTTGGTTCATTTTTTTTCAAATATCTGTTTAAAACGGATGCTGTCAGCTCTTCAAATACTGCACTCTTTCGCTCTGACTCATTGGACTCCTGCTTTCTTCCAAAGGTTGGAACATAAGGTTTTTCTTTTGTATCGGAATTCGGTACGTCTTCCTCTTCTTCCTCATTTGTACCCAAATTCGGTACAGCTTCCTCTTCTTTGCTTTGAGAGATACTTGATACCAATGTTAACAAACGGTTCTTTTCTGCTTCAATTCTCTTAACTTCCTCAGAAAGTTGCTCCTTTTCACTTTGTAGCTGATTATTCTCTCTTCAAGCTGTTTACTTTTTTTATTCAGCTCTTCGAGTTCCTCTTTTAAATATCTGCTCTCGTTTTCGTAAGCTTTATTCTCTTCTTCAAGACTCTGCAGTTCTTCTTCATTCCACTTATTCATTCCACCAAGTAAGGATTCAAAAAACTTGGTTGCTTCTCCTCCTGGCTTGCCATCTGCATCCAAAACAAGTCCTAGCATATCTAACTTATGCTCAAAAGTTTCCTTTGACTGTTTTGCCTGGATTTCCATGTTTTTTGCTTTTTCAATTTGCACCTGATAGCGTACTTCCATGGAATCCTTTGCTGTCTCAAACTCCTTTTCTTTTTTGTTCAGTTCTTCTTTGTCTCGTTCAAGCTGTTTTTTTTCTTCACAGAGCTGCTGATACCAAGTTTGCTGATTTTGTTCCTCTTTATGCAGTTCCTCTTGTTGTTTTTTCAGTTCCTGTCCTTTTTGGTTCAACGTCTCTTTTTCCTGCTTGATCGATTCGAGTAAGTTATTTAATGTTTTTTTCTGTTCCAGATAATCCCGTTCCCTTTGCTGAAACAGTTTCTCCCGTTCTTGGTAGATTTCATTCAAATCTCGGTACAACGGATCCTGGTTTGCTTCATTTATCATAATGTTCCATTCGCTCCCTTCTTCATTCTCCATCATAGAACACCATAGGGAACTCAGAATTTAAATCAAAATGATGCGTTCTAATGAATTCATGTGCATCTTCACTTGTTTTAAATCCTCTAGCTATCTTAATTTCTCCGTCAAAATTTAACCATTCAACTCTATACATATTTTTGTACCTCACATTTCTTGAAACACGTATTTCTACGGTTTACTTCACCTCTAATAGATTCTTACCGCATTTTTTATCGGGATTGCGAACTTGTTTCGCAATTACCTATTTTAATTCTATAAATAGTTCCACCCATCACAGTTACAGACATCCCAAGCAAAACAGAAAACACTAAAATTCTGCTTTCTTCTCCGGTTTTTGGTGCAGGACCACTTAAGATTTCTTCTACTGCTTTTGTTTCCTCCTCTTGTGTACCGAAATTCGGTACATCATCCTTTTCTTTCACTTGTTCGCTATTCTTTGGCTCTTCCTTTTTCTTTTGCTCTTTACTTGCTTTTGTTTCTGTCTTAGGAACTTCTAGCCGCTGTACACTTTTTAGTTCTTCCTTTTTCATATTTCCACCCGTTTTGAGCATAAAAAATGCACCGAAGCCGCAGCCGATGCCAAATAAAAAGATCAGGATGGTAATGATTACTCTTTTCATCCCACTTTTTTCCTCCCTTAAAGGATGAGTTTTTCTTTTGTCACTTTGCAATTGACAGCCAAACGATACGGAGTCCTTGAATAGCCGGTACAGGTTGCTAAAGTAAAGGTCTGTACATCCTCTTGATCTGGTTTCCAATCATCCTGGAATATCGCATCCTTTTTGTGACAGGAATATACAGACACAATCGTAAGTCCCTTGGTTCGCTCCGGCGTATAGATATAAATGCTTTGTACTTTGTCTTCATCCACTGTAAGTTCATCTAATTTTCCAAAGATCTGCCCGGACATCATGTTATGTCCGAAAAGACAGATATGCGGATCTGACAAGTTTTCATTTGCATGAGCAAAGGTAAATACCGAACCTAGTACACTTCGTTTTCCATCAAATCCCTTGTTTAAGTATTCTGTATCTGTTCTACCATGTAAGATGGGCTCATCCACTCCGATCTGTGGGATATAAAGCCATCCAATGATATCCGGATTGACTTCCTTAAGTAATTCAAAATCAATCCTCCTGTTCATAGGATCTGATGCATCCTCATTACTTTCCGGTACTACAGCCGTTTTTTTAATTGCTTCATGACTGATCTTTGCATCCAGAAATGGTTTATGTTCGTGATAGGCAAGAATACAAAATACTACTGCCATTCCAAGGAATAGCACGATCAGAAATCTGTATACTCTGTCTCTCATTTAATGTTTCCTCTTATACAAAATCGTACAAAGCAATGCTCCGCACACACAGATTCCTGCCACTGTGACATACTTCCAAGTGTTCTCCTGAAGACTTGTCTGCGGTGCAACATTGTCTTCCTTTTCCGGCTTTTCTGTATGTTTTGGTGCGATCATAACATCATACTGCATCTCACCTTCTGAATCATTCCAGGTCGGTACTGCGATCAAAGATGGTTCGACCGTATCATAGGTTTCTGTATCCTGTGCATAAATCAGATATACGCCTACCTCCAGGTTTTTAAATGTTACGAATCCATCTGCATCTGTCGGTACTGCACTTGTACTTTCTCCCGCAGTTGTAAGCAATTTTTCTGCCGCAGTTTTTAGATCATTTGCATTCTCGATTGCATTCAAATCTACTTCACTCTTTTTATAACTATCTGTCAGTACATACTCTCCATGCACGATCTCTGCCACTTTCTGACAGCTGAACATCACATTGCTTTTATTTGTGCCTGCTTTTCCATCGGTCAGCACCACCTCAATACTTCCGGTTCTTGCCTCTTCGACCTTTGCAAGCTCCGCACTGTCTGGCAACACCTGATCTCCAATGACCGTAACCGTTTTATCGATCACAAGATCATTCTCATTTAATGTTGTCTCTGCCGCAGCTACGTTTGATGCACCAAGAGCTGCAAATACACACGCTGCGGCCAGTATCTGCTTATATCTTACCATCTTCATATGTCTCCCTTCTGTTCCATAAATACAATCCGATTGCTATCGCAGCAAACAAAAATGGCAAGAGGAAAAAGATAAGTTCTCTCGCAGATGGAAGTTCCTGTTTGATTGCATCATGCTGTGCCTTCTTATATTCCACACGCTTTCCGGTTACCAGTAACGGTGGGTGTTGATTCCATATGGTGTGCACGTAACCAGTGTCACCAGATCCTCTCCTGCTTCGATCTGCAGACCGGAGACATCTTCCGGCTCTACGATCTGTATCTTATTCACCTTGTATGCAAGTGTTTCATTTCCAATCCTTAAGAAGAACAGATCTCCTTCCACCATCTCATCCAGGCGGATCAATAGTTTGGAGCTTGGAAGTCCTCTGTGTCCGGTCAGAACACAGTGGGTATTTGCTCCACCTACAGGAAGGCTCGTTCCCTGCAGATGTCCGATCCCGTTTGACAGTGCAGTATCATCCGTTCCATGATAGATTGGCAATTCCACATTGATCTTTGGGATATCCAGACTTCCCATTGTTCCATTCCCGGATATGTTCAGCTGCTTTTCATAGCTTTCGTCACTTAAGATCTCGGTATCAGAATTATCTACAACTGCACCGCCTGTCTGGTAAAGCATGTCATTGTATGCAGCTGCATTGTCCATGATCTCCTTAAGCTTTGTATCATCTTTTTTGCTTACTGCGTTTTGGTAGGTAGCAACGGCATCCGACTGATGCCGCTGCTCGATTACATTCCAGATGATTGGCAGACAGCAGAGTGCAAACCCGATTATGAATATGACTCTTGTGCCCCATTTATTTCTCATGTAATCTCCTTTCCTTTTTGCTTAGATTTCTTCGTCTTTCTTACGACCTTTTACAAGTGCAACGCTCATAAGGACAAGACCTGCTCCAAGCATGATTACTACTGTAGATGTACCAGTAATTGGAAGCTTCTTTCCGACCTGGTTGACGATTGTAATATTGGCTGAACCATCTTCTACGCTTGTTTCCAGTGTTTTGTCCTCTGACTTACTGATACCATTGTAGAAGGTTTTGATATTGGCTTTTGCATCAAATGCTGTAAGCGCCTTATCTGTTGCACCATTGCCTTTTACATAGCTGTCACGTTCTGTCGTAAATGTAGCTTTTAACTCTAATTTGATTGGATCTGTCAGCAAACGATATCCGTCCGGAGCGTCAGTCTCCTTCAGATAATATGTGCCACTATCGAGTCCATAGATATTAAATGTTCCATTTGCATTAGATACCATTTCTACCGCTGTATCTGGCTTTGTGCCACCTGTGTGGTCTGTACCGCCAATGGAATCACGGTTGATGACAATATATCCATCCTGTCCTTCTTTTACATATACTTCATTCTTGCAATCGGCATCTGAGTACAGACGGAATTTTGCTCCATCCAGTACCTTGTCATGATCGTTTGTCTTGATAGGATTTAATCTGTATGTGAAGCATACAACAGTATCCCATGCTGTATATCCAGTTTTTCCCTCTCCTGCTGAATCAGCGTCATTGGAAAACTCAAGACGGACATCATTTTCAAATCCCGGACGACCTGTTTTTTCTGCAGCTTTATCATTCAGTGTTGCATTATATGTAAGTGTTACAGTCTGTCCGTAAGTATTCTCTTTCCGGTTGTCAACTTCATCAAATTCACGATCCACAATCGTCTTGAGATCAGCGACTGCAATCATAAAAGTTTCGCCATTATCCGGTTTCTCTGTCACAGTGAACTCATTATTATTCAGCGTATATGTTTTGGCTTTTCCGTCTACTGTTCCAGAAATTTCAACTTTTACACTCTTTGCATTGAATGTCAGCGCATCATCCATCACATCATGCCATGCATAGTAATAAGTATCATATCCATTAATATCCGGCACATTTGATGTATATTTGTATGGAACTGTCTGCCCGATCTCATAATCTCCAATATCATTCCATCTGTCTGCATCTTTGATATTTGCATCGGCATCATCTTCCTGGATCTTCTTTGTGATACTCGGATAATCTGACTTGATCATAACCTGTGCTGCAGGATTTGCAGTATTTACCATACAAAGAGAGCTTGCGGAATGTGTTCCTTCTACGTTGGACACTTCATCAATAACATAGTAACCATATTCAAGTCCGTCCAGGCGAATAGAATTATCAGAACGAACATTTTTTACGTTGACTACTTCCGGTACTTCATTTAATTTTGTCATCTCATCTCTCAACTCTTCAATGAAATAACGAAATGCACTGTAACGGCTTTCCAGTTTCTGCTCTGTAGTAGCTCCTTCAACCGGGTAATTATTTAAAGACTGGATGTAGTCGATCACCTGATATTCCGTGACATTTGCAGCTGTGACCGTTGTTCCTGCCTTTGTCAGTGCCTTTGACACTACATTTTTTAAAGCCTGCTCATAAACCGGATTAAATGTATAGTTAATGGACTCTCCACCTTTTGCATTTTCAGCATTGAACAGTTTATACACATTGAACTGCTTTCCTATAAGTGTCTGTCCTTCATTTCCTGTAATGTCAATATGTGCCTGACCACTTCCCATTGTAGCAATACCTTTTACCGTACTATAATTGGTAGCATCAGCCGCATAAACAGCTGCAGCCAACGGATTTCCAAGCATCGGCATTGGTATGGCACTGACTACACCTGTTAAAGCAAGTGTTCCTGTTAATACTATGGCTGCTCGTTTTTTATTACAATTTTTCGCTTTTCTCATCTTTCTTCTCCTTTTTCCCTCGTTTTGTCTGACGGATTAATGCAACAGTCATACAGGATACTCCAAGTAAGACGATCAGCAATGTTGTATGTGTTCCTGTATTTGGCATCTGTAATGTTGTCTGATTTTCTACTTCCAGATTAACGATCCGTTCATTTGCTGTTCCTTCAATTGCAAAATCTCCAGAGTCTTCTGTATGAACCTGACCGTTTACATAGTATTCATACTGTTTTTGGTCATTGATCTTTGTATAAATTTCGTAGACATAATCTTTTCCTTGTGCATCCTGCGGAATCCGATAACCCTGTGGAGCCTTGGTTTCCTTGATATAATACAATTTCTCAACAGCTAACGGGTTTGTTATAGCGATTCCTGTTTTATCCGTAACAATTTTGGCCAGGTCATGCTTACATTCCTTATCTTCATAGATAGTGAACTCTGCATCTTCCAGTGTAGTTCCCTTTTCATTGACCTTTGTGATCTTTAGTTTATACGGTGATAGTGTATCCTCTACGCTTATTAATGCTGTTCCATCAGACTCTACGCTAAACTGCATGGAATCATCTGCAGATGTATTGGAATCCACGGTGATCGTATTATCTTTCGCTACGGAAAAGGTTACAATTCCATCATTTACAGCATACCCGTCTGGTGCGGAGATTTCACGTACCTTGTGTTTTCCATAACCTAATGCCTTAAACTTACATGTTCCGTCTGCAGCCGTTGTTGCAGTTTCGGTCGAACCGTCCGGTTTTGTAAGCTCGAATACAACACCTTCTATCACATAATCTTTGCCCTGTTCCTTTTTTACAAGGTTCAGATCCAGTGACTGCTCTGGGATTTCGGGAGCATTATAAGTATAGACAAACTCTGACCCATCGTTGCTGCTTGTAATCTTAACGGTATAGATTTCCGGATTGAGCAGATAACCTTCCGGTGCCTGTGTTTCCTTGAAAGTTAATGTCCCCATTGGTAATTGTGTATTTCCTGTGGGTGTTTTATATAATTCATCACCAGATACAAGATACTTATTTTCTAATCTGCACATTCCGTTTTGATCCGTTTTAAACACCCATGTTTTATTTGCTTTCTTTCCATCCGCAGCCGGATCAGAATCCATTTGTACTCCTGCATAGAATTTTACCTCAAACAGTGCTCCTTCCATTGGAAGGGAACCTTCCGGTTTGTTCTGGTTCGTTTCCTTGTCAATCTTTCCAAGTAATACACCAACCGGTCCATCGTTGGTTTATCCGATACTTTTAAAAGATACGTTTCTCCAAGCTTGATTTCTACCGTATGGATTTTTTTATCCAGTGCATATCCCTTTGGAGCTGTTACCTCCTTCACATGGTATGTACCGATCGGAAGTGTAACTGCATCTGATTCACCATTCTTCTTTGTTGTCATTAAAGCAACGAGAGAGGACTCCTCACAATCCGCATTGGTATAAATTCCATACACTGCATCTTTTAAGCTATAACATTCATTTCCGTCTGTCAGCTCCGGTGAGGTAGATGTCTTTAGAACTTTTGCATTTCCCGTTTTCAAGGAATTGGTAAGAGAACCTACCATCCATCCTTATAAGAGCCGGTCCACTGCATCTTTCCGGTATACTCTGACACTTCTTCCTCTTCTACATCGTATCCATACGTAGTGTCACCATCCACATATTCCAAATTGTCCCATGTGACAAACCAGTTATTTTCTGCTGATAGAGTTGCTGTCTTATAATAATGCCTTGTAGAATCCTTATTACTCCACCAGTACAGATTTACTTTTATGCTGGATGGCTGAAGTTCAAATTGATTTTCCTGATCATCCCACAGCTTTTTGACAGAAAGACTTGTATAAGTCTTCAATGTATTCGTAATGTACCCTGTCCATCCATTTTCATAAGAACCGTACCACTGCATTGTACTTGAATAATTCGGCACTTCCCTTTCTACTGCCGTATATTCATACATGACATTCCCATCACTACGCTCTAGATTATCCCAGGTGACTGTCCAGTTATTTGCTGCTGTAAGTTCTGCTGTTTTATAGTAATGTCTTGTAGAATCCACATTACTCCACCAGTAAAGGTCAACTGTAACTACAGAGGGACGGAGGCCAAATTTATCGTATTGGTCGTTCCATGTTTTCTGTACGGTAAGACTTGTATAAGTTTTTGGAACTGCTCCTGCTTTTACAATAACCCATTCCCATGCTCTTTCATCTTTTGGTATAATCGATGTAATCTCGTTACCTCCAACAGCAGTGCCATATTTATTACTTGTATATTCTATAGAATGCCAGAACTTATCCTCATAAGGTGTACTGCCTACGAAAATACCAACATGATGATAAGCATTTACAGAATTATGGCCACTTCCCGTGAACATCCAAATAATATCACCATATTCGAGATTTCCACTATCTAACATTTCCTGCTTGGTTTTGTACACATAATGCTTCAAATTGGAATGGTTTAAGTAATGAACCATCCCTGACCTCCAGCGGCTTTTGCCATCGCATGGGATGCCCCCACGTTGTAAAGAACATTATCAACAAATCCTTCGCAGTTCATACCGGCACCTGCATAGTTGATCCAACCATCAGCGCCATTTGCCCCATCAACATAACCAGTTTGTGGATATGCCGTTCCTATATACCAGTCATCCTGTGAATGTGTATATAGATAGTTGTAATAGGTTCTTCCGTCAATTCCCAGGAATGTACACAGATCATCTCCTGTTCCCGCATCACTCCATGCTGTCGTATTGGTATCCATTGCACTTACGCCCAGGTCGAGATATTTATCAGAAATACGCAGAAACTCAACCTCCAGAGAAGTCTTTGTATTTGTTTTTAATGTAAACGAAGTCTGTAAAGCCGGAAGCTCCTCCTCTAATTTCAGATCCATATCCTTTCCGTTTTTATCTTTTAAAGATACCTTTTCAACACAGTAGCTATCCTCTGCAACCAGGCTTACTGTCAAATTTTTCGACTTTGGAAGTTCCAGTTTTGTATCATCCACTGGATTTTTACCTTCATCATAAAGAATACTGTTCTCACAATAATAGGATTTTTCAAACGTTCCATTTTCGTCTTCAATAACAACATATCCATTCCCTCCATCTATAGACAGATTGCAGGATACGGTTTCCCTTGTGTTGTTTCCTTTCTGACTTCCTGTGTCTATATCTTTTGCTGATACTGAAAGAATAGAATCTGACATACAACCGATTAATAGCATAAATGCCACTATTAAAGATATAATTTTTTTTGTGTTTCATATCTCTATTCCTTTCTTAAAAGTTTATTGAAACTTTGTATTTTCTGCCTCCTTCCGCCATTTACTTTAAATGATTTCTTTTTTTCGGC
>ENA-OQAZ01000562-OQAZ01000562.1-human-gut-metagenome-genome-assembly--contig:-NODE-562-length-20309-cov-2.248191_pt1 | contig 20309 bp, 23 predicted proteins | sample MGYA00242737_ERZ504531 | MGnify/ENA primary metagenome ERZ504531 (study PRJEB26092, sample SAMD00036244) | human gut metagenome | host: Homo sapiens | study: EMG produced TPA metagenomics assembly of... | reverse complement strand
CGTTTTAATTGTAATATATATGTACTCTTCTGAGTACAGCACATGCTTCATGCATGCCACAAAGTTATTGTGTATTTTACCATATTTTTCTTTAGTTTGTAACTGTAACTTAACTGGTCCGTCGACGAATCCATTCACCTTCGGGCTTTGCTGCAAATATGAAAAAAGCCACAGGCATATTGCCTGCGGCTCTCTCATCTTAATGTGCCCGAAGGGATTCGAACCCCCGACCCACGGCTTAGAAGGCCGTTGCTCTATCCAACTGAGCTACGGACACATTTTCATAAAAAATAACTGAAGCGTTATGTAACAAATCAGTTATCAGCTCCCCGAGTAGGCTCGAACCTACAACAACTCGGTTAACAGCCGAGTGCTCTACCATTGAGCTATCGAGGATTATGTGTTTGTCGGTTTCGTTTGTTCTGTGTTCTCTCAACCAACATCCTTATTATAACACATCTTGCAAATTTGTCAACACTTTTTTTAAAGAAAATTCAATTTTTTTAATTGCATGTCTAATTTGCAACGATTCAAAGCATTTCAAAGAAGATTACACCCTGAATCGCTGCTATTTTCCTTTAAAGAAGACGCATCAGCCAGTAAATTAATCCGAATAGCCAGCTTGCAAACACACCGTACAAAATTACTGGTCCTGCAATCGTAAATATCTGCACACCTTTTCCAAAAATCTCACCCTCTGGCGCTGCTTCCACTGCAGGTGATGCCACTCCATTTGCAAATCCTGTTATCGGAACAAGGAGACCTGCTCCTGCATATTTTGTCAGCTTTCCAAATAAATGCAGTCCCGTCAATATAATTGCAGCTAAAACAAGAGCAATCGAGGTCCACGTACCTGCTACCTCTTTTCCCATACCCATTTTTTCAAAAAATACGCCAAGGATCTGTCCTATCACGCAGACCGTTCCGCCTGTCCAGAATGCTCTAAATATATTTCTCGGTGTGTTGTGCGTTGGTGTAATTTCCTTTACGTAATCCTGATATTCTTTTTTCTGTTCTTCACTTACCATATTTTCTCCTTTTTGTTTTAAAGATTTGAGAAGTACAAATATGCGCCTAACATTTTTCCAATGCCAATTGAAAGCACCATCCATGGAATACCGCTCTGAATGCGTCCTCTCCTGAGAAGAATTGGAAATACATCTAATACCTCTGCTAGTGACATAATAAGCCCTCCTACAAAGATCCCCATAAAAAGTCCGGCTGCTGCCTCAAGAATTTCTTTTCCAGGCAATGATGGTTGCAGTAAAAAAATAAGATTCCCCACCGTTCCGCCTAAAATAACACTCCATTCATACAAGCTTACATGGCGGGCTGTCCTTGTGTGACCTGCCCACCTGGGCAAAATTCCAATTACTGTAATCAACGCAAATACGCCAGCAGAGGCTGCGGCACCTGCTGATAAGCCAACTAATACCTCTGCTGCCGCTTTTATTGCTGCAAACAATTTTATTTTTATACTCATACGCGCTCACCCCTGCGCTTTTGTTTGCTTTTTATGCGTTCATTCTGGTCAAGGATTGACTGATTGACAGTTCGTTCATACTCCCTAATCTCTACTTCAAGAGGTGTCGGATCCATCACGCGTTTTTTTGTTCTAAAATGATTGTAAAAAATCAAAATGCCAAGAAACAATCCCGCTGCATATCCACCCTCTAACCAGGTAATGGCAGTTCGCTCCTGCCCTGTCATCAGCTTGTGCAGATCACCAAATACCTGATCTACGCTGACGTCGGCATTAAATGTCATAATAGAAAATGCTGAACCAAAAAAGATCATCATACAGACAAGCACTACCTTAGTATACTCCCACACAGGTCTTTTTTTTCGCTCCTGCACATATTCAATAATAAAATCAGTTTCTCCAAGATTTTCAACTTGAACTGCTGGATACTCTTTTTGAATCAGCTGTGTTACCTTTAGGATATCTCCGACAGCGCGCTGCCCATAAACATTCGTATAATGAAGTGCCTTGCAGTGTGCCTGAATTGATGCATTGGCGCACCATAAATCTCCCAGCTCACCAATGCTTACAGATGGCTGCGTCACCCGAATTTTCTGTCCTATTTTAATATATATAGTATCTGCCAAAACAAGCCTCCTGCCGCTTGTTCTTTTTTCCATTTTGCGGCTGTACTTAGTATGTGCCATTCGTTTCTTTTCATTCAATCATAAATCTACATTTAAAACTACATTTCCAAAAGCGCCCTCATTTTCTTTAATACACGTTTTTCAATCCTGCTGACCTGTACCTGTGAGATTCCAAGACACTTTGCAGTCTGCACCTGAGTCTGTCCCGAATAGTAACGCATGATAATAATTTTCTGCTCCTGATCTGGAAGCTCACACATTACTTTTTTGAGTGCCAGACGATTCACAAGTTTTTCCTGTTCATTTTCCTTTGACTCAAGGCGATCCTCAAGTAAAATTGCATTACCATCACTTTGATATATCGTCTTTTGAAGACTTTCTACTTCCTGTGAGGAAGACAGCGCTGATGCCAATTCCTCTGGTGCAATCTGCATAAGACTTGCCAGCTGACAGACCGTAGGTTCAATCCCATACGCAGCCTCATATTTAGCCTGCAGCTGTCTGGCACGCACCGCCGTCTCCTTTACAGTACGGCTGACCTTAATCATTCCATCATCTCGCAGAAATCGCCTGATCTCTCCAATTATCATTGGCACTGCATAAGTTGAAAAACAAACGCCAAATGTCTGATCAAAGCGATCAATTGCCTTCATAAGACCAATACAGCCTATCTGAAACAGATCCTCCTGCTCGTATCCTCTGCCGCGGTATTTTTTCACCACACTCCATACAAGCCCTGTATTATCAAGCACTAGCTGATCTCTTGCCTGTGCATTACCATTGCGGGCCTGTTCAAACAGCTTTGACAAACACTCCAGAGAAAACACCTCTATTCTGTTCTCTTGCCGCCGCAGATTTTTTTCTTCATCTGTACTAACGTTCCGTTTCCAACTGATGAGGACACCTTTAAATCATCCATAAATGCTTCCATAAAGCAAAAACCCATTCCAGAACGCTCCGTTCCGCGTACAGATTGACTGTACATTGGCTCCATTGCTTTTTTGACATTTTCAATGCCACGCCCCCAGTCACGAATCTGAACTGTCAGCGTATCTTTTTCGATTGCACACACAAGCCGGATCAATCCTTTTTCATAAGGATAGCCATGCACAATAGAATTTGTCACTGCCTCTGATACTGCCGTCTTTACATCATCAGTCTCTGCCACTGTCGGATTCATACGTGTCATAAAAGATGCCACACATACTCTGGCAAAGCTTTCATTTCTCGAATCACTCTCCAACATAACCATCATGCGCTGCACACCCTCCTGCAGCCATTTGCCATCCAATTCTTTTTGTTGTTCTTCCATATCTCCTCCATCTGCAGCAGTTGCTGCGAACCTTACTCTTATTACAGTGTTCCCACCACCTGATACACACCGGAGATGCGAAGAAGTCTTCGAATTTTCGCATCCTCACCTGTCACAAGCACTTCACCGCCCATATGATGCATGCGCTTGTAGCGTCCAAGCAAAATTCCAATACCTGAGCTGTCCATAAAGCCAGTCTTAGAAAAATCAAAAATCAGCTTCTGCACCTTTCCAGCTGAAATATAGCGGTCTGTCTCCTCACGAATGCCATTGCATACATGATCATCAACCTCCTCTGGCAAACCAATAATCAAAACAGGTCCAGCCTGCATATATGTTACATTTTCCATTTTTTCCATTTCAAATTCCTTTCCCTTATTTTTTCTAACAAAAAAGACACAGAAACAACTTCGCTTCTGTGTCTTATCTTTCGTACATTTTTTTAATTTGCTGCTGGTTCTGCTGCGTTTGGATCTGCCGCTGCATTTTGATCTGCCGCTGGTTCTGCTGCGTTTGGATCTGCCGCTACATTCGGATCTGCCGCTGGTTCTGCCGCGTTTGGATCTGCCGTGCATTTTGATCTGCTGCATTTGGATCTGCTGCCGGTTCCGGTGCTGCATTTGGCACCTCTGGTTTTGCATCAAGTGACCGAAGTACCTGCGGTGCAATAGCATTTAAATTTACACGCGCATCCTGAATCTGAGGTCCAACTGGGAATCGCTGTATGTACTGCGTATACATGTCAATTGCAAGGTCGTTTTGATTTAACTCCTGCGCACTGACGGCAACATAAAAATATGCTTCACTGTATGATGGATCAAGCTCAATGATCTTCTGGCACAACTCTATTGCTGCCTGACGATCACCTTCATGCTCACGCTTCCAGATCGCTTTCTCGAAAATACGATCATTTAAGTGATTTTCCATTTGTTCCTTGATTGACTGATACATTTCTTTATATGTATCATCATCTACTGCATTTGCATCAAGCTCTGCATACAGATCAATTGCCTGCGCATAATCTTCCTCAACAAATGCTTTGCCACTGCTAAAAGAGCTTGATATGCATTGACAAGCTGCTCACTCTCACTGCTGCTGTGCTGATAGCTCTCAGCATCCTGATCTTTCTCATTCTGAAGCTTCTCCAGCTTATCTTCTAACTCTGTGATATCAGCATTTAATGACGCATACTTGTCTTCATACTGCTGAATCTTTGCCTGACTCTTTTCATCAAGCTGTGCCTCCTTGCCTGGCATAATAACATAATATAATACTCCAAGAGATAGCAAAAAGCCAACCAGCACATAAGCTGCTGCTGCCAGATAGCTCCGTAGTCGCGCATGCGGACTGGATGATTACTTCCTCACGCTCAAGCTCGCCTGCCACACCAATAGAATTCTTTTTCTTTGAAGCCTTATAGGTTGTCTCAAGCTCTCTCTTATAAGAAAGTGCACCTGGATTTCCTCTGTCGATCTCAAGGCATCGGTCAATGACGTCTAATGCCTGATCATATTTTTGATCTTCCATATAAAGAAGCGCCAGCAGCTGATATGCCTTTATCATACGCGGGTTAACGTTTATGACCTTCTTTAACTGAATGACTGCCATATCCTTTGATCCAGTTTTCGCGTATTCAAGTGCCTGGTTAAACTTTCTTATACTGTGATCTGCACTGTCTAATGACTGGCGGTTATCACGCATATCTCTTATATAGTCATCAGCAATATTTCCTCTGTGACGAAGATTTTTACTGATAACCCATTCCTTTAATGCCAGCGCTGCCTCACCCATCTCATAATAGACAAGTCCGAGCAGATTTCTGGCGCTTATATTTTTCTTATACAGCTGCAGACTAGTTCGAAGACATTCTGCCGCTCCCGTCAAATCTCTTGCCTTAGCTCTCGCCAGACCAAGATTGTAATATTGATTGGATGCGTAAATAATCTTACGGTACAGTCTAATGTCAGCTCCGCATTTTGGGCAGGTATCCCGATCTGGGGACAGCCTGCAGTTACAAGCATAGCACTTCATGCATTCCTCCGTGTGTTTATCTTTAACTATTTCTTAATCTCGTTCATCAGTTCCTGAAGGATGTCGGTAATATCTACCATCTTATCATTTAAGATGGCTTTTTCCGTTTCATCCACTTTCAAGACTTGGCTTAAATTTAGCCAGCTCTTCTTCAAAATTTATCATACCTTTATACCTTTCTTCATATAGTCTTTAGGCCTTCTGCATCATAATACCTATTTTTGCAAAAAAAATCAACCCTCAAACATTTTCAGTATCGCATCACGATAGATTTCCTTCGCAGTGATATACTGATTTTCACCAGAGGAGGCAAAATGTTCCATCATGACACCAGCGTTGACCTCAAGTACCTTCAAGCCTTCCTTAGTTTTGATCATATCAATTGAAGCAAAACGGATGCCTAATGCCTTGGCTGTTTTCTTTACAAGGCTTACAAGCTCTTCCTCCAAATCTGGAATGGAAAGTGTGAGTGCGCTTGCTCCCTGTCCAAGATTGTGCTTCCAATTTAATAAATAAGTCTCATCTTTTGCCGGTACCTTGGAAAGCTCTGCCTCATTTGGCACAAGAAAGCTGTGAATCTGTCCCTTTGCAATAGCCTCTGCCAGCAATTTGCCAACTGTTGACACACCATCACCAGTAAGTGACGGACGAATCTTTGAAAAGGCAAGGCGAATCTCGCCGTCTAATACAACAAGACGATATTCGCTTTGAATGTCTTCATAGCGACAAACCGCCATTGCCTCTGATGATTTATAGATATCAGAAGCGGCCTTCTCTAACTCCGCCTGTGTCCTAACTTTAAAAACAAGATTGCCTCCCGTTCCATAATTGTCCTTGCAGACAAGCGTTCCCTTCTCTAGCTCTGCTAAAAGTGCTTTCCAGCTGCCTTTTCCTCCAGTATACTGCAGCATAGACGGTGCCATAAAACAGGCGTGATATACACTAGGAATATCTTCCTCCTTTAGTACCTCACTTGCAATGTTTTTATCATTGCATACCTGCTGCACAGACGAAGGATTTAATCCAAACTGATACCCCAAAATGAAGGCACGCTTTTGATCCTTTCTCAGACAAAATGCCCAGTCATAGGAATAGCTGCTAAGCTTAATTCCTTCTTCTGCGCAGATCTCATTTATTATCTTTACATAACTACTCTTACTGTTTTCCATTGTCTTATTTTCCTCTTGCTTTTGGAATACTTGTATTATAAAATTAAATCTGTGAAATAGCAAGAACAACTTTTCGCAAACATACACAGCAGATTCTGTATCATTCTGCAGAAAGAAGGTTTTTTATGTCCGATCTACAGTCACTCTTTACTGACTGCCTAAACGAAACGCTTATAAGAGTCATTTTAAGCAATCCTTCGTCGAAGGATGGTGTCATTAAAATTTGTGCCCGTCCGATGCTAAAAAATAAATCGTTGCTTTTCCAGATAGAAGAATATACGAAAACTCAGGTTTTCCATAAAAATTTGACTGCCGGTGACGCTAGCTCTTATTTAACAGGTAAACTGTCTTCTGATACTTCGTCACAAACAGCATCATTTAAAAATGCACTCGTAGAAACACAAAGCTTTACCGCCAATGTTCTTGTGAGCAAAAAGGGAACCATTACTATTAAAAAGAAAATGAATACTTCGGCCAAACAGCCAAAAATTTCTCTTTCTCATAACCGCAAAAAGAAATATATCTTGAAGAAGGTATTCCTGTACCATTTTTAATTGATCTTGGCGTAATGACGCAAAATGGAAACATCATTAACGCTCACTATGATAAGTTTCGTCAGATCAACCGTTTTCTTGAATATATTGAAGATATTCTTCCCTCACTTCCTACAGGCCGCGAGCTTCGCATTCTTGACTTTGGCTGTGGAAAATCTTATCTGACCTTTGCAATCTATTATTACTTAAAGGTCTTAAAGGGATATCCTGTGCGCATTACAGGTCTTGATTTAAAGGAAGATGTAATTCGCCACTGTAACGAACTCGCTGTTAAATACGGCTATGATAAGCTTGAATTTTTATGCGGTGACATCGCTTACTACGATGGATGCAGCCAGGTCGACATGGTCGTTACGCTTCATGCATGTGACACAGCCACTGACTATGCACTTGCAAAGGCCGTCGGCTGGGGTGCAAAAGTCATCCTCTCTGTTCCTTGCTGCCAGCATGAATTAAATAAGCAGATGAAAAATGATCTGCTCTCCCCAGTACTTCATTATGGCATACTAAAAGAGCGCATGGCTGCACTTATGACTGATGGACTGCGCGCCCAGATCTTAGAGGCGAATGGCTACCGTACCCCAGATTTTAGAGTTTATTGATATGGCGCATACCCCGAAAAATCTGCTGATTCGCGCTGTGTATAACGGACACTGTGCTGACAACAAAGCACAAATCAATGAGCTTCTCGCTGCCTTTGATATTAATCCGACGTTATATCGCCTACTATGTAAAAAAATAATACTATCTCAGAATAATATAATTTTTCTTCTATGCTGCACAGCACACAAAAAGCCAATCCCCAAGGCAAAAGCCTAAGGGAATGGCTTTTTTTAACTTTTAAGTGTATTTGATTTACTTCTTTAAAGCAGCCAATCTTTCCTGAACCTGCTTCATAGTTGCCTCATACTTTTCAAGCTTAGCCTTTTCCTCGGCAATTTTTTCTGCCGGTGCCTTGCTGATAAAACGTTCATTTGACAGCATGCTGTTAGAACGCTTTAATTCGCCTTCGAGCTTTTTCTCTTCTTTTTCAAGACGCTCAATCTCCTTTGCCACATCAACTAACTCGGCAAATGGCATATACATAGTTGCGCGTGCTGTTACAGCAGATACGGCATCCTCAGCGATTCCTGCCTTATCAGACTGAATCAGAACCTCATTTGCATAACCAAGTGTTGCAAAGAATATCTTATTATGTTCAAAGATTTCTCTTACCTTTGCATCCTCAGATACAACATATACAGTAGCCTTCTTGCTCGGCGATACATTCATGGAAGTACGAACTGTACGGATCGCACGAACTGCCTCCTTCATCATCTCTACTGCTTCCTCTTCCTCTGCAAAGTTCCACTCTTTTTTGCTTACCGGCCATGCAGATACCATTATGCTTTCTTCCTCATCCTGCAGGTTGCAGAAAATTTCTTCTGTAACAAACGGAATAAATGGATGAAGAAGTTTCAAGGACTCAATCAGAACAGTCTTTAAGGTCCAAATTGCAGCTGCCTGAGACTTATTGCCATCATCCCACAGACGTGGCTTAACCATCTCAATGTACCAATCACAGAACTCTTCCCATACGAAATCATATACCTTCTGAAGAGCAATACCCATCTCGTAGCGGTCAAGATTTTCTGTTACTTCCTCAATCAGACTGTTGCACTTTGTCAAAATCCACTTATCTGCCATAGTCAGATCTTCCAGTGAAACATTGTCTGTTGATGCCTTTTCCATGTTCATCATGATAAAGCGTGATGCATTCCAGATCTTGTTTGCAAAGTTTCTTGATGCCTCAACACGCTCATAGTAGAAACGCATATCGTTTCCTGGTGCATTTCCTGTCATAAGTGTCATACGAAGTGCATCAGCGCCGTACTTGTCAATAACTTCAAGCGGATCAATTCCGTTTCCAAGTGATTTACTCATCTTGCGGCCCTGTGAGTCTCTTACAAGACCATGAATCAATACAGTATGGAATGGCTCCTTTCCTGTCTGCTCGATACCTGAGAATACCATACGGATAACCCAGAAGAAAATGATATCATATCCTGTTACAAGAACGTCTGTCGGATAGAAATATTCGTACTCTGGTGTCTTCTTTGGCCAACCAAGTGTAGAGAATGGCCATAATGCAGAGGAAAACCAGGTATCAAGTGTATCTGGATCCTGTGTCATATGTGTACATCCGCACTTCGGGCAGCATGTCGGTGCATCCTTTGATACAACCATCTCACCGCACTCATCACAATAATAAGCCGGGATTCTGTGTCCCCACCAAAGCTGTCTTGAAATACACCAGTCACGGATTCCCTCCAGCCAGTGCAAATATGTCTTTCCATAATTTTCTGGAACAAACTTAAGACGGCCTTCCTTTAATGCTGCGATTGCCGGCTTTGCCATCTCATCCATCTTTACAAACCACTGCTGCTTTACAAGCGGCTCTACAGTTGTCTTACAGCGGTCATGTGTTCCAACTGCATGAACATGAGGAACAACCTTTACTAAAAGACCCATGCTCTCAAGTTCTGCTACGATAGCCTTTCTTGCTTCATAGCGGTCCATTCCCTCATACTTGCCGCCATTTGCATTGATGGTTCCGTCATCATTCATGACATTGATCTCTGGAAGATTATGACGCTTTCCAACCTCAAAGTCATTCGGATCGTGTGCCGGTGTAATCTTTACACAGCCAGTTCCAAACTCCTTATCAACGTAAGGATCTGCGATTACCGGAATCTCCTTATTAACAATTGGAAGCAGAAGCATCTTGCCTACAATATCCTTATAGCGCTCATCATCTGGATTTACGGCAACTGCAGTATCACCAAGCATAGTCTCCGGACGTGTCGTTGCAATCTCTACAAAACGACCTTCCTCACCTACGATCGGATACTTGATATGCCAAAAATGACCTTCCTGTTCTACATGCTCAACCTCGGCATCTGAAATAGATGTCTTACAAACAGGACACCAGTTGATGATGCGGCTTCCCTTATAAATATAGCCTTTTTCGTACAGACGGATAAATACCTCCTTAACAGCCTCAGAGCAGCCCTCATCCATTGTAAAGCGCTCTCTGTCCCAATCAGCAGAGGAACCTAACTTCTTTAACTGGCGCACGATACGTCCGCCGTACTCATCTTTCCACTCCCATGCATACTTTAAGAACTGATCTCTTGTCAGATCCTTCTTCTCGATGCCCTTTGTCTTTAAGTTCTGAATTACCTTAACCTCAGTAGCAATTGCTGCATGATCAGTTCCCGGCTGCCAAAGTGCCTCATAGCCCTGCATTCTCTTATAACGGATCAGAATATCCTGCATGGTATTATCCAGTGCATGACCCATATGAAGCTGTCCGGTAATATTCGGCGGTGGCATTACAATTGAAAATGGCTTTTTGTCGCGATTTACCTCTGCGTGAAAATATTTTTTCTCCATCCACTTGTCATAAATCCTGCCCTCAATCTCAGACGGATTATATGTTTTGTCCAGTTCTTTCATAAGTCTCCTCACTTCTTTGCTCTTTTTTCTTACTCGTCCATTACCATATGGCAATAGGCACGTTTTCGCTGCGTCAGATAATCCTGTGAAATCTTTAAATTGATTTCATTATCCTCTCCGATACTGCGCACAACAGTCTCCTGCTCACTTTGCTCCTGAAGACGTGTTTCAACCTCCATGTAATGGGCCTGCCATCTGGAAATCTGGCTGCTCGCCACGCATTCAAGTTCCTTTGCAAATGGCTTTCCTGTCTGAAGCGCCAGATAATACATTTGCTCTAGTATCTCTTCTCGCTTTAATTCTGCATAAGCAGCTTCCAGACATTCCATCGCCTCATCCGCATATCCCATGCGAAGATAGGCCACACCCATATGCTGCAGAATCTGACCATAAAATTGAGGCTTCTGCCGAAGATCTCTTGGCATCTGCAGTGTCTGGCTGTAGATCTGAACCGCACATTCAAAGCGCCCTTTATCAAGCAAAAGATCTCCTCTTTCCTTGCTGCGCTCCAAAAGGCTCTGACGGTTCATACGGTCAAGACGGTTTTGAAACTGCTGAATCTGGTTTTCTTCATAATAACCAATTTCACGCATGATCATTACCAAAACTGCACCCATGTCAGCACTTGATCCGTAGAATTTTACAATTTTATCTGCTAATTCCGGCATATGAAGCTCAACTCTAAAAAAAGTCAATGACCTCCTGACGGATAAAATCCTCACCGAGCAGATACGTATTGTTGAATATATAATAGCAGAATTCTTCCGCTGTGTAAATATGGATGCCTAGTTCCTTTACGTAGAGCGGATTCTCGCAATGTCACCGCACTGAATATATTGTTCCATTCCCGATGCCTCCTTAATCTATTTTAATTTCTTTTTTGACAACAATACCTGATGACGGGAAAAATTCGCCAAATCCAAGATCCTGCACACGCACCATTGCTGTATGCTCAGATGTAAATGTCAAAATCAGACGAACTCTTGTTGTCTTGTTTGGCTCTTTGGAAATGCATCCAGGCTGATGTTTTCAAATACAGTCAGCTTTTCACCTGTCTTTTTTATCTTCAGGCGAATTGAGGATGCCTCATCCAAAATAAGGTCGGCTGTTGTACGGCAATCATACCAGTTACTGCCTTCTTTTGCAAGCATCAAAACCTTCTTGCTTCCGTGCACACTTGTATCCATCCAAATTGAGGCACCTACACGTCCCTCACATATAATTGTGTATGGATACGAATTTCTGCCGTGCAGCTCATTATTTGCATTAATCACAGCTCCCTTTGCGAACACGTTGCTCTCATAAAAGATACCTTTTCGCACCTTCTTTCCGACTGCAAGCGCATTTAAAAAGCTTTTCCCCATTCCTGGCAGTTTTCCATTGCCTTGCCGCTGACAAACAAAGAGCTTACACCACGGTGATCAATTATTCGCTCAAGATGCTCTCTAATTGTTGAATCTACCATCCTGCGATGAGTCTCATTGCTCATCATATCCTGCGACAGACTAGTTTCAAGCACCTGTCTTGTTGCCTTAATTACAGGCGGATTTACACTGCGAATCAAATTTAATTCATAGCTGCTAAGCTGAGTTCCAGACCAGTCTAAAAGTAAAGCTCTATTATCAAAATTTGCCTTTGGCTGGCGCAGCACAAAATACAAATAAGCCTCTGTGTGATTGATGATGCTGACATTTTCTCTTGGTATTCCAAGGCTGTCCATACAATGTATAATGCTGTCCATAACTGCCGGATCAGTCTTTTCAAGCGTAAAGACAAGTCTGGCAACGCTTCGCGTGCCGCACTGCTCATAAACAGTTTCAAGAAGCGTTCCTATATAGCTTCCTAACAGCTGCTCTGGCTGATATCGCCTGTCGCCAACTGCTACACTGCTTTTTTTTGTCAGCAGCGTCAAAAGCTTATCAACTACAGCTCCTCCGCCCTCAAGCACAGCTTCATAGGCTTCTTTTCCTACAAGCCATCCGTCCTGTCCCTTCTTTCGTCCGAGCGCCGTCTGAATGACTGTACGATTATCCGCCTGAGGAAAGCTTATGTCTGCCGGGTTCATGTTATCAAGACGGTACCGGCTTATTTTTGTCACATCATCGCATAAATCAAAACCCAATATCAGTTTTTCCATAATCTTTCGTCCTTTTATAATAACACATACAGTTCCTTGGCTGCCTCACGGTTTCGAATCGCTTTGGCGCATTCTGCCTTCCACTGGTCGTAATTCTCCTTTCGTTCAAGTTCAATCAGCTTCTGAATCTCACCGTAAATGCTGCCCTCTCTGCAATAGCACGAGGATGGATCAAGAAGTACTTCCTTAACCTCTTTTTCCTCATCGCCATCACCACAGCGCACACTTATCTGCACCATCTCATCTGGGAAGAGGAACACACCAGCTGTATAGATACCCGGATAAATTTCCTGCATCTCATATGTAACCTTCTTTCCTCGTGGAATCAGCTCACCGCGTAGCCATACATGACAATCTGGTATACCATTCCACTGCACAATAATGCGTCCTTCCATCTGATGCGGCAGCTCAATTATATCTTTAAGACCATGGAAGCATTTCATATAAATACCCTTTGCACAATAAGCATATAATAACTGCTCACATAAGTGTCTGCTTTTTTCTGACAGCTCTTTTTTGTCTGCTGTACTGCTGCAGAATAGCAAGTGAAAAAACTTCTGGAAGATCCTGCTGCTCTATTAAAAGCTGCTCTAATGTATCCTGCATTTCCTGTGAAAGCACACTTTCCTTCATCAAGCTTTCGTGGCAGCGTACCACAAGCACTGCGCGGTCAAGCTTTCCAGATACACAATGTGACTTCTTGCTAATCTCATAAGCTTCCTCTAAATGATCAATTTTGCCTGTAAAAAGCATCTGTGTTACAACACGCGCTGCCAGATCTTTACTGTCTGCCTTTGCATCATATGTTGCGCATAAAAGATTATACATATCCTGTGTTGGTCCAACATAATGCATACAAAGATAACGAAGAAGTGTCTCATGAACCTGCTCTGCCTGAAGAAGACGCACACAAAGCGTTATAAGAGTTTCGCTGTACTCGTATAATGTCTCTGTAATACGGCGCACTGTCATCTTTAATAAGAGATCTGGACTAATTCCATCACTTCCATATGCGCTGACATATTCAAATGCTTCCTTGCTGTAGCCGCGAAGTATACATAGCTCAATCAGATAAACGCGTGTCTTTTTCGTCAGCTCACCAGGATTAAGTGATACCAGCCATGCGTCAAGCTCTCTTGTCTGTTCCTCATGGAAATAGCAATACTCAACCATACGTTCTGTCAACACATGCTTAAAGGAACGTGTAACCTCTGCTTTTTCAAGAAGCTGCTTTGCAAGCTGCAGATTTTCCTGATTTGCAAAGGGCTTTGTATAAAAATCATCAGACTCCTTAATCATAAGCATAAGCTGCTCTGGAACTTTTTGTCTGCAGACAGCAGCTAGTTCCTCACGATACATAAGAAGTACTGTTTTCATATCTGGATCAGCATATCTGTTTCCATATGCATCCTCAAAAAGAATCGCTGCATCATTAGCATAAACAGGAATGCAAACCTCGCCACCGTTTATGCGCACACTCTGCTCTGGGCGAAGCTGCGCATAATGTACAACAACCTTTTTTGCGTAAGGAAGTGTTGTTGTAATCTGTTTTGAAAATAAAAGTGTTGTAAGCACATGACCTAGATTTTCATCAATAAGGCTTGGACTAAGCCAGTTGTCATAAAGCGGTACAAGCTTCGCATTGATGCGTCCATCTAAGAGCTGGCGAATCGCAAACTCATCCATCTGCGGCTCATATGCCTGATACATATCAGATTCCTTTGGAAAATGCTCCAAAATATATGTATAAAGATTCAATCTTGTATGATTATCCAAATCATTCTTAAATGAATAATATAAAAGAATGCTATTTGGAAGTTCACGATCTAAAATCTGATCACATATTGAAGTCATAAACGCATCATTAAGTCCTGTCAGATTGATCTCCTGTGCAATGCCTAGCTCAAACCAATAAGCATATGCAGGTGAAGTTTTTCCCATGCGAATCAGTGCTGAACAAATCAATGTCAGTACCTGATTGTCTTTGCAGCTGCGATACATTCGCTTCATTACATGATATAAAAGCTGCGCATTTTCAATACCTGCAAGAGGAAGTGTTAAATACTGCTTTGCAAGTGCCGCAGTCAGACATGAATAGCGAAGCTATATGATAAAAGCTGAATCCAAAATTCTCCTGTACGTCTGATTTCATCTGGATTTTCCCTGCAGATTTTTGCTGCATACGCATAGATAATAGGCTTTGCACCGTAAATGCGATACAAACGTTCACACTGTCTTAGCTTTTCGGCATCACTTAGATCACGCTCTGTCATAAGCCATACAAGAGAAGCGACAAGACTATCTGTCTGCTTTTGCAATTCAAGTGCAGCTGACGCTGCTTCTTTTTTATCATGCTCCTTCTTTGTAAGCTCCCACTGCAAATAAAGCGTCATAAGATATTCTTCCTGCTGACGTTTTGTGCTGATGCGTGTTAAGTTTGAACTATACCAGGCAAGAAGCTTCTTTGCTTCATCTATACGTTCCTGCTTAGCAAGCAGCCATACACGGTACAGGAAAAGACCTGAACTAGCCGGATATTTCTTCATATTTTCTTCCAGACACTGATCCATCTGTGAAAAAATCTCTGTTTCTTCGTGGCTCTCATTTAAATATGCAAGCAGAAGATGATACAGATAACGTACAACTGCCTTTGGCGGCCTGCCATCTGAACGCAGTGCATTCTTTGTGTTTTTTCCTTTATAATCGCGATTGACCTGAATACAAACTTCTAGTGTCTGCATTGGTGTTTCGATCTGCACATGCGCTGTATTACGCCCATTATGCATCTTTGCTACATCTGCAAATGCTGTCAGTACACCTTGCTGATTTGAAAAATCGCGCGATGTAATCTTTTTTTGAGGAAAAATAAGCCATGGCACATCTGTCTTGATTTGTGCCGCAAACCATCCCCATGTACTTGCTGTCACCACAAGCTCAATGCCATCCTGCGGCAGCTCCTCCTCGGTAAATGACAGCGTCTTGGCCTGTACTGTAAGCTGCACCGGCTTCTTTAACTCCATAGCAACAGCAAAGGCTTCCAATGCCTGATGCTCAGAACTTCCTTCAAGAAGTCCTTCGTAGAGAGCTGTGCGCTGTACCTGATCCTTCATAAAATCAAGCTCTTTAAATTTGTCTGATACAAATAGGTGACGTGCCTGTGACGGATTTTCCAGATAAAAAGCACCAAATTCTGTAAGTGTATGCGGCATTGCCTTTTGGCCTGACGCTTCACCTACACTATAATGGTACTCAATCTTTTGCTCACCTGCATTGCCAACCACAACGACTGCACCAGTAATCTCATCGCCTGATTTTAAATCAATTGTGTTAATCTCAAACAAGACAGCTGCACTCTGACCAGCCGCCTGCTTTGTTTCTATTTTTACTCTTTCATTTGTTGAGTAGAAAAAGCCTTTAAAGGGTACTCTGTTTCGTACCCGGATCACAAGTTCTTTATTCTGCACAGTACCGGCTTCCACTCTTCCCTCCAGATATGCCGGTGAAAAATCCAGCTCTGGCTTTTTTACCAGCACCTCTCCGGCTGCCAACTGTTCGATCCGCTCCTTCAACCTTTTCTCCTCCTTCTCGTTTTCTTGTTTTTTCTGCCAGTATTTCTTCTAGCTTTAATTCTTAATTGTTCTGATAAGTGCAAATCCCTATTTTGCACATATGTTGTATTATTCTATCGCAAATGCGAGTAACAATCAAGCATTTCTATTGATTTTTTTGTCACGCAGTCTTTTTTTGTCATATCTTATATCAAGTACAAAGCACGCAAAGGAGTCTCTATGGACTACAATGGAAATAGAACCTGCATCCAACGCGGGAATTATCATAGAATGGCAGCAAACTGCTCTTGCGAAAATCGCACTTCTCCTGTTGAAGTAAACATTCCAAGCCGCCCTGTCGGAATCTCTTATGTGACGGTACAGACCTTTGGCGATATTTATCCGCCGCAAAAGGCTCTGAACGTTGGAACAGTCTTTGCCGCCCTCGATTATCCCTTCACATCCACCTGCTGCTTTTCTAAGCGCATGAAAGGAGGCGCGTATGAATAACCGTAATGTCTATATGCATGGTTTTGTCTGCGATGATGCTGCTCTCTTTTTGGATACTCATCCTGACTGTCCTCATGCACGTCATCTATATCAGGAAAACGCTGTACAATATAATCAGGCACGAAAACAGTATGCTGTTGCTGGCAAACCGCTTTTTCGTACTGATGCCGTATCTGACCGCGGTTGGAGCTGGACTGATGAACCATGGCCATGGGAAGGAGGTAACTGCTAATGTGGGTTTATGAAAAGCGTCTTCAATATCCTGTTAATATCACACAGACAAATGCCAAGCTTGCCCAGGTAATTATCTCTCAGTTTGGCGGACCTGACGGAGAACTCGCTGCCTCCCAGCGCTATCTTTCACAGCGCTATACAATGCCAGACGGTATAACAAAGGGACTGTTAAATGATATTGGAACAGAGGAACTTGCCCATATCGAAATCGTCTGCGCGATTATCTATCAGCTGACAAAAAATCTTTCTGTAGAAGAAATTAAGGCTTCTGGTTTTGACAAATATTATGTTGATCATACTCTCGGCATCTGGCCTCAGGCTGCTGGCGGTATCCCATTTAATGCCTGCGTTTTTCAGGTCAAGGGTGATCCCATCACTGATCTGACGGAAGATCTCGCTGCTGAACAAAAAGCACGCTCCACCTACGATAATATCCTGCGCTTAATAAGCGATCCGGAAATTTGTGATCCTATTCGTTTCCTGCGCCAGCGCGAAATTGTCCACTTCCAGCGTTTCGGTGAAGCACTCGTCCATGTTCAGGAAGGCCTTCCGAAAAATGTTTATGCCTACAATCCGGCCTTTGATAATAAAAAACACTGCTAAGGCATAAAAATCCCTCCAAACTAAACGGGCTTGGAGGCTGTGCTGCCAAATTTAGCTCTATATCTTTTCGTATCTGTACTCTTGTTTTGTTGCCGCAGATGGGGCATAGTATCCATTTGGCGTTCATATTCAAATTTTACTTATCACAATAAATTGAAATTGCATCTCTTACAAATTCCGCTGTTCCTTCTCCGCCAAAACGGTCAATGTTTTTCTTAAAACGGTCATCGCAGACATACATCTCGCCCAATTCTTTTAAAATATCATTGCTGCAAGTGTAGAAGTTTTCATTTATATATGCTTGCAAAGCAACTACTTTTTCTTGAACAGCCTTATCTGTAGGTGGCAATTGTTTCATCGCTCCTAACTCAGTGAACAACGACATAATCTCATTGGCAAATTTAAGATAGTTGTGTTCACTGTCAGAAACAGCTCGTTGTTCATACTCTTGATACGCTTTAGAATTTCCCCATTTTGACTTGACTTCCGCCCTGTATTGTTCAATTTCTTTCGCATCAAAAACTTCAAAATTCATTATCTTTACTCCTTTAGTTTGAATTTCACGGGCAAAGGAAATAAGCTCACCTATATGCTTATATTGCAATTCCAACAGTTTGATTTGCTGCGCCACTGCTTCTTCTTGATTAAAATTAGGACTATCAAGAATTTCTTTAATTTCCTTTAGAGGAAATTGCAATTCACGAAACAACAGAATGTTTTGCAAACGACTAAGGGCTGTATCGTCATACATTCGGTAGCCTGCATCAGTTACTTTTGTAGGCTCTAAAAGACCAATGGCATCATAATAGTGCAGTGTGCGCACACTAACACCTGTGAGTTTGCTAACCTCTTTTACTGTTCGCATATTTATCACTCCTTTCCGTGTAATATCATTCTAAACTATAACGCAGCGTCAGAGTCAATAGGTTTTTAAATATTTTGTTGCCTTGACCTTTTAATTGGATGGCGAATAATTGTTTTCCATTTTCCTGGTGCTACTTTCCGTGCATCTGACAAGTTCGGACACATGACATGTGTTATAGCAGATATTCATGTAAAAAATCAATAGTTTTTTTGTTTTTCAGTCTTGGTGGGACACTTGTTTGTCTATTTAAAAACTTTTATCATTACTTGACGCGCGTAACTAACACGTGCTAACATAATTCTATAGTAGAAATTTTTTTTACTTTTTTATTTCAATAATTGACGCTTATAAAAGCTTGTCCCTATCGAAATCATCTGTAAAGTTATCTATTAACCGATAAATAACTTTACAGTTTTTAATTGAATATTGCATAATGAAAGGAACAAAAATGCCCGAATTCGATTTTTAAAACTCGAAAGGAGAATGAATAATGCCCGAACTAAGTAGATTTCAAGGAATGGTTATCAAAATGCTTTTTAATGATACCGTTCAGCACAACAAGCCACACGCCATGTTTCATATGGAGAGTATAAGGCTTCTGTTGGTATTGACGGTGAACTTCTCGCTGATTCACTGCCTCAAAAACAATTTAAAATGTTGCTGACTAGCCCTCCACGAAGAAGAGGCCTATGCTGCCTGGAACAAAGCTGTCAGAGGTGAGCATTTTGATAAGATCACACCTCTGCAATAAAGAATGGAGGTATCCTATGTTTGTATTAAATGGAATTGTATACGCAAGCGAAAAAAGAAACGACATTGAAGTTATTTCCGTAAAGCCGTTGGATGATATGATGATGATTCTCACATTTTCAACTGGAGAGCAGCGTCTTTTTGATGCTACAACATTGACTGGATCTGCTTTCCTTCCGCTTAAAGACGATAACATTTTTAAAAATTGCAAGGTTATTGATGGTGCCGTTACATGGATGGATGAGGAAATTGACTGCGCACCAGAATTTATGTACGAAAACAGTTTTGCTTATCCCAGTTCTCAAACTGCTTAAAACAAAGGATAGAAAGGATTTTTCAAATGAACCCAGCTAAAATATTTCAGTTAAAGGCTTCATGGGACCGCTTTGCAGCAGCCCACCCGAAGTTTCCGCTTTTTTTACGTGCTGTCTCTGACGGTAACGTAATGCAGGAAGCACTATTGCCGAAATTACTATTACAACAGCCGACGGACGCAAATATGAAACAAATTTAAAGCTTACAGCAAATGATCTGCAGCTTTTTGATGATGTCCGTCAGATAGTAAAATAAAAAAAATTCAACGGTCTGCTGTTTATTTGAGCAAAGGCCGTTGAATTTTTATTTATCGAAATGTCACATCAAACTCCATTAGAAAAAGCAACAAATTAATTGAGATCATTTACACGAAGCGAAGCACGTCTCTGCCATCTTTCTTGTCGGTGCATCTGGTGTAAATTTTTCATATCCAGCAGCAAGTAACACGGCAACTTCCTCTGTCTGTGGAATGCCAAGCTTTTCCTGAATATACGCTGCGTCATAGATACCAAGCCTGACTTAACCCAGCGGCAAGCCACTGGGGTTCCATTGACGGAGTTCTAGTGTCTGCGTACATCGCAAGGACTTTGGCAGACACATCTGTTCCGGAGCAACAAAACTCGCGAACAAGCGTCATACGACCACATTTGTGTCGATTCGATGGAACTGAATCT
>ENA-OQAZ01000561-OQAZ01000561.1-human-gut-metagenome-genome-assembly--contig:-NODE-561-length-20317-cov-2.015106_pt1 | contig 20317 bp, 19 predicted proteins | sample MGYA00242737_ERZ504531 | MGnify/ENA primary metagenome ERZ504531 (study PRJEB26092, sample SAMD00036244) | human gut metagenome | host: Homo sapiens | study: EMG produced TPA metagenomics assembly of... | reverse complement strand
CAAAAATCAGAGACTCTGGATCATTATGGATTGATGCAGTAAGTGGATTTGTGGCTGATTATTGGAAACAAGATTAGAGTGAGGTGACGATATGTCAAATTGTTTTCGTATGGATTTGAAAAGAAGCATTTTCTGCAAAAAATTTTGCGCGGTTGTGCTTGGTGTGTTGATAGTATTGATTATTTCAACATGGGATGATTTAAAAATGTATACGAGATGGGGGGATGTTCCAGGATATAGCGGACCAGTTGATACACTGGCAAAAAGTTTGGCGTTTGATAAATTTAAAATAGTAGTAGTGTTTTTGCTGGGTGGACTCTATACGGGAAGTTATTGTAGTGATATGCAAAGTCGATATATTCGGTCTATTTTTACAAGAACAACAATTATATCCTATACATTAACGAGGTTTGCAGTTAATTGCTTGGCGATTATTTTGGGAATGTTAGTATCATTTGGACTCTATAGTATTCTTTGTCTTTTCGGAGGGATGCCATTAGTAGGAAGTTATGTGGAAGGATTCTTTTACGGAGCCTTTGCAGTACGACATCCAGTTTTGTATCTAATTATGATGGCACTTCAGTTTGGCGTTATTATAGTGGCATGTAGTGGTATGGGTTTATTGCTTTCGGTATATCAGGCAAATTTGTTTGTGGCAGTAGGAACATGTGGACTGATATTTTATGTGGCAGTCTCTTATATTCCGAGTGGAAGTATATTTAGTATACTCGGATTGATTTCTATGTCGTCAACTTGGGGAAGTACAGTATCTCATAGAATTATGTTTTTATGGGGATGCTGTACCGCTGACCGTATATGCATTCTGTGCATTTTTCTTTGCCAGAAGACTAGAATGGAGGAAAAAACATGGGCTTATTTAAACGTTCAATGGCAGTTACTTCCATTAATTTTAATTGTTGGAGACAGGACTTTAGAGTAAAATTTATTCTTTTATTTACCGCACTTATTGTTTTTAATACATTGAAACCTATTTTGCAGTACGGACTAGATAATGGTGCAGTATCTACACCACTTCTTCTTCCATTACTATTTGGAAGTACAGAGATTTCAATTGGAACACCGAAAATGTACTTTCATATTGGGCTTATTTTGTTACTCTGTGATGCACCATTTTATTATCCAATTACACCATATGCAATCATGAGGAGCAAACGCTCTGGTTGGTGCATTGGTACTTGTCTGTACATAGCAGCAGTTTCACTTGTTTACATCGCATTTATTACAGTTTGCGCAGCACTGGTGGCTGTTCCCATTCTTTCTTTAAGTGACAGTTGGGATGGAGCAGCAGCGGATCTTATTTATGGAACTTCACAGATGAGTAAAGAGCAATTAGCTCAATTATATCCAGCTATTATTCCTATTGCCGTTGTAAAATATCTGTATCCAAGTGGAGCAACACTTTATACGTTTCTGACGGCATGGGCTTCCTTTACACTGCTTGGTATGATTTTGTATTTGGTTAGCTTGATCAGCAAAAATATATTGTGGGGATTGGCTGTGACAGGAATCATTGTTTTTCTTGATCCGATATTGATGTGGCTTGCATGGCCTAAAAATTATTGGCTGCAATATTTTTCGCCTGTCTGCTGGACAAGTGTAGAGTCACTAGATTCTGTACAGGCACATCGCACTCACGATTCCAGCAGTTTCAGCTCTGTATGTAATTTTGTTGTTAGTATCTTTTGTGGCAATTTATTACCAGAGCAAACGAATCATGATAACGGATTTACAGGGAAATAACGACCAATAATGAGTGATCGAAAAGAGAAAGTGAGGACGTAGAATGATAGAAATAAAAGATTTGACAAAGAGCTTTGATGGTGTAGAAGTTCTTTCACATATTAGCATGACGCTGGAAAAAGGAAAGATTTACGGTCTTGTTGGACGAAATGGATCAGGAAAAACGATGCTGATGAAGCATATCTTGGGTTTTGTGTCGCCCACATCGGGAACCATCACAATTGATGGTAAAGTACTTGGAAAAGATATTGATGCGCCAGATAATATTGGAGCCATTATTGAAAATCCAGGATTTCTTCCCGGCTACTCAGGCTTTCGCAATTTGAAGATGCTTGCATCAATTCGTCATAAGATTTCCGATGAAGAGATTAAAAATGCGATTCGTCTTGTTGGACTTGACCCAGAGAGTAAGAAGCATGTAGGAAAATATTCGCTCGGTATGCGTCAGCGACTTGGACTTGCACAGGCACTGATGGAGCACCCGGATATACTTCTTTTGGACGAGCCATTGTCAGGCTTAGATAACGATGGCGTGCAGGAAATGTATCAGATTCTTCTAAAGCAAAGAGAAGAGGGAAAGCTAATCGTTGTCGCCAGCCACAGCAGCGAGGACATCCGTGTCCTTTGCGATGAGATTTTCATTTTGACAAGGGAAAGATGATCGATCACCAGATCGCAGAAAAGTAGTTCAAAGTAGATTGAAGCTTGTTTGAAGTGATATTGAAGTTGACTTTGAAGTGACTTTGAAGTAAAATTGAAATGACATTGAAGTTTTAAAACAAGCTTGATGCTATTTTGGAGGTGAACGCATGTATTTGGAAGAGCTTATTGGAAACGTACAGCTAGAAAATGATAAATTTGAATGTAAAAGCAGACTAAATAGAGAAGATGTAGTAGGATGGCTGAAAAGTATTGCAGGTTTTGCGAATGCACTAGGCGGAGAATTTTATATTGGCGTAGAGGATAAGACTAATAAATTAATTGGATTTAGCCGCACTGAGGCTGACAATGAGCGTAATTATTTCAATAATCAGGTAAATGAACATCTGTCACCTAGACCGCAGATGAAGATTTCCTTCCTTTCCTATGAAGTAAAAGGAAATGAGCGCTTTGTGATTCGGGTAAATATTCCAGAGTCAGTTGTAAAGCCAGTCATATTAAAATATAAAAATATTCCATCTATTTTCATGCGAAGGGATGGCTTTACAAATGGTGCAACCTACGAGGAAATTATAGAAATGAGTGTGAAAAGCAAAAATACACAATACGATATTTTAGCATCTGATGAGAAATATGAGGCAGATAAGTTTCACATTTTGCATGAGTTTTATTCCGAGCATAATAATGGAAAGGAGATTGCCGAAAAGGCACTTCGCTCTATGGGCTTTTATGATGAGAATGGTTTTTTAGCAAATGGCGCTGTACTGTTTCAAGATGGATATGATGGAAGAAAAACGCAAGTACAGTGTTCTGTTTTTTCAGGATTTACAAAAGGCAGTGAGCGGATTGTAACCATTAACCGTTTTCAGGGAGATCTTATTTCTTCAATTAAATATATGACAGAATTTGTTTTACAGCGAATGAATCATTCAGTGATAAAACAAAAGGATGGCAGAAAAAATATTGATGCATATCCACAGAGGGCATTGTTTGAGGGAATTATCAATGCTGTAGCTCACCGTGATTATTTTCTTGATGGGACTCAGGTTCAAGTAGATTTGTTTAGGGATCGTTTGGAAATTTCGTCTCCAGGAGGTTTTTACAGGGGAGAAAAGCTAGGAAAAACATACGATTTATCTGGAATTATTTCAAAGAGAAGAAACGAACTAATTTGTTCTGTGTTAGTGTCCTGCAATGTGATGGAAGCAGCAGGAACAGGATTTGATAAGATTGTGGAGGATTATAAAGATGCAGACGAGAAGCATCGGCCGTTTATTTCTTCAGCATCTGATCATTTTACACTAGTGCTGCCAGACTTAACATATGTTGATGGCATAGAGGAAAGCGCAATTCCAACTATTGAATTTGCACCAGTTCCAGAAGGCACAGATTTTGACGAGAAGGTGTTGTCATTTTGCTACTATCGCGCACATAAGGTTTCAGAGATAGCAGCTTATCTCGGTGTGAGAGATTCTTCATATCTGCGAAAAAAGGTTCTGGAAAATCTGGTGCAAAATGGATATCTGGAGAAAAATAAGGTGTCGAGGGCAATGTATTACAAGACAAAGCATGAGTCTGTATATATAAGATGAAAAATCATCACTTTGTTACAGTTTACGGCTTTTGTAGACTAGCTATGTGAACTGTAATACCACTTCACAGTTTTATTAAATTAAAGTGAAAAAGTGCTTGACAACTAAAACGTTGAAGAATATAATAAAAAAAAGCTAAATAACAAAAAAATAAAAGCAAAGGATAATCAATGGTGATTACACAAGACCTTGATTTCCTTTGCTCTTTTTTGTAATTAGGCAGTAAAGGGCAGCCCTTGGGCAGCGAAAGGAGCAGATTATGAAAAAGAACAAAGCACTTGCATTGGCGCTTGCAGCGGCGATGACAGCATCGATGACACCGATCACGGCAATGGCTGACGAGACAGAGGGGTTAACTTCCTATTATACTTATCAGACTGCTGTGAATGAGATGGAGACATTCTGCGTACAGAATGCGCAGAACGCAAAGGAATTGCAGGTTCTCACAAACTGTATCGATGGACTTCTTTCCATGAATACAAAGGGCGAGCTGATTCCTGGTATTGCAAAGGAGTGGGGTACTGAGGACAATGGTAAGACATGGACATTTAAGTTAAGAGATGATGCAACATGGTTGATTATCAGGGCAATGAAATGGCAAAGCTGACTGCTATGGATTTTGCATATGGTCTTGAGTTTACCTTAAATTATTGGAAAAATGGGGCCACAAATACCTCGATGCCGATTGAACTGATTGAGGGAGCTTCTGAGTACTATGAGTACACTAAAGGTCTTGATGAAGAGACAGCGATGAATATTGATATTCAGGAGTTTCTTGACATGACAGGCATTTCAGTACCAGATGATTACACATTTGTTGTAAGCTGTCTTGCAGAGAAGCCATATTTCGATACAGTATGTACATATGCTTGTATGTATCCAATCTCAGGTGCACTTCTTGAGAGCATTGGAGCAGATGGATATCTTGCAGCAAGCTACGATCAGATCTGGTATGATGGTCCGTATACTATCACAGAGTATATTCAGGGAAATGAAAAGATTCTGACAAGAAATGATTCATGGTATGACACAGACAGCACCACCTTCGATGAGGTTGTAATTAAGATGGTAGATTCTCTTGATACTGCATTCCAGCTGTATCAGACAGGAGAGCTTGATGCTGTTGAGCTGACAGAGAGTAATGTTAAGATTATCTACGAGGATGAGAATAACGAGTATCATGATCAGATGGTTGAGACTCGCCCAGACAAGTATTCCTGGCAGATGAAGTTCAACTATAATAAATTAGATGCAGAAGGAAATCCAGATACAAATTGGAACACAGCAATCGCAAATCTGGCATTTAGAAAGAGTCTGTATTATGGACTGGATCTGGAAAGCTACTATGCAAGAACAAATGCAATCAACCATTAAAGTGTGAGAATAATGCTTACACAATGAGAGGTCTGTGTACCACATCAGACGGAACTGATTATGTTGATCTTGTTCTTGATAAGTTAGGCATCGGTGATTACAATGGCGAGACAATGGTTCGTCTTGATGCAGATAAGTTTGCTGAGTATAAGGCACAGGCAATTGAAGAACTGACAGCAGCAGGAGTTACCTTCCCGATTCAGTGTGATTACTACATTGCAAGCGGAAACCAGACACAGGCAGATACAGCACAGGTATTAAAGCAGGCATTTTCCGCATCACTTGGAGATGACTTTATTGTATTAAACATCAAAGAATATGTCAGCAGCTTTGCACAGGAAGTAAGAATCCCACATCTGTTCTCTATTGCAATCAGTGGATGGGGTGCTGACTATGGTGATCCTCAGAACTTCATGGTTCAGGAACCTACGGAAACGACAACGCATATTTCTCAGCAAACTATACTTTTGCAAATGAGCTGACAGAAGAGACAGCACCAGAGCTTGTAGAGACATACAAGACCTTTACAGATATGGTAGAGAAGGCAGATGCAATCACCGATAACATGGACAATCGTTATGAGGCATATGCAGAGGCAGAGGCTTACATGATCGAAAATGTGCTTTCACTTCCATTATATTATAACATTCATTGGCAGCTGACTCATGTAAATGATTACAGCAAGATTTATAGTCTGTATGGTATTGTAAGCGGTTATCGTTACGTAAACTTCGAGACATCCAAAGAACCATACACCACAGAGCAGTATGATGCTTTTGAAGCAGCTGCAAAATAAAAAGGCAATCGCTCCCTAATGACAGAAAAAAGAGTCGTCTCGTATGAGGCGGCTCTCTTTTTGACCTGCTCTAAAAATAAAAAAGACACCGTGATATTTCACGGTGCCCCATGTTAGCAGCGCTACCAGGATTCGAACCTGGAAAATGCTGGAGTCAGAGTCCAGTGCCTTACCGTTTGGCGATAGCGCTTTAAGCAACATGTTTATGATAATACAGGATTGTCCAAATGTCAAGCATTTTTTTGAAAAATATATAAAATTTTGCTTTCTTTTCCCAAAAGGAAATGATATAATCAAAAGGAGCTGTTTTATGCTCTGGATGGAGGAACGAATATGTATACATTTACCAGCAGGGTTCGTTTCAGTGAGACGGACGAGAATGGAAAGCTGTCACTCGCAGGCATTATGAATTATCTTCAAGACTGCAGTGTCTTTCACTCAGAAGATGTAGGCAATGGAACGGGTATGCTTAAAAAGCGTGATCGGGTGTGGCTTTTAAATTCCTGGCAGATCATTATAAAAAGAGCGTCCAAGATGCTGTGAATACATTGAAATCGGGACACAGGCGTACCAGTTAAGGGAACGCTTGGCAAACGAAACTTCTGCATCCAAAGAGCGGATGGGACACAGTGTGTTGTAGCAAACTCAAACTGGGTGTTAGTTCAAAAATCGCAGATGCGTCCGGTGCGCATCACGGAGGAGGACAGCAGCCCTTACGAGCTTGGAACACCACTTGACATGCCATATGCAGATCGAAAGATTGCAGCGCCAAAGGAAGGCATCGTCATGGAACCTATTACTGTGCGCACCGAACATCTAGACAGCAATCATCATGTGAATAACACGCAGTATGTACTTATGGCAAGCCGTTACCTGCCGTCTGATTTTTCACTGCATCAGGTGCGTGCCGAATACCGTTATCAGGCACTTTTAGGTGATACGATGATTCCTGTTGTCACAAAAGAAGAAGATGGACAGATTATTGTCCAGTTAAAAAAGGATGAGCAGACTGCATATGCAGTAGTTGCTTTTCAGTAAAAGAAGATCACCGGCATAAACTTTGGATGTCGGCTGAATCATACAGAGAGCCGCGCAAACGGCAGAATGAGAGGAAATATGATCGAATTAGGAAAGATGCAGACGCTTACTGTGCTTCGTATTAAGGATTTTGGCGTCTATCTGGGACATGAAGGAGAAAAAGAGAGCGTGCTGCTTCCAAGAAAGCAGGTTCCACAGGGAACAAAGGAGGGAGATGAGATCGAGGTATTCGTATACAAGGATTCCATGGATCGTATCATTTCCACAACAAGAAGACCACTTCTTGTAATGGACGAGATGGCAGTTCTGACTGTTAAGGAAAAGACAAGAATCGGTGCATTCTTAGATTGGGGACTTGAGAAGGATCTTCTTCTTCCATTTAAAGAGCAGACAGTTCCTGTAAGAAGAGGAGAGCATTGTCTGGTTGCATTATATCTTGATAAGAGTAAGCGTCTTTGTGCAACAATGAAGGTGTACGAGCGTCTTCACAGTGACAGCCCATATCAGAAGGGAGATCAGGTAACAGGTACTGTTTACCGCGTAAATCCTGAGATTGGTGTGTTTGTTGCGGTAGATAACCGTTACTTTGGTTTGATCCCAAAGAAAGAAATTTACGATAATTACCGTACTGGCGATCAGGTTAATGCACGTGTCACAGAGGTGCGTTCTGACGGAAAGCTGAATCTGGCAGTTCGTGATAAGGCATATCTGCAGATGGATACAGACAGCGAGACGATTTTAAATGCAATGGAGTCCTTTGGCGGATATCTGCCATTTGGCGAGAAGCAGAGCCGGATAAGATTAAAAGAGAACTGAAGATGAGCAAGAATGCGTTTAAGCGTGCACTTGGTCATCTGCTCAAGGAAGGAAAGATTGAGATCGGCGAGAATCGCATTGAATACAGAAAAGAGAAGTGAGTATGACGAAAACAGCAAAATTAAATTTGACGTTTCTGATTCTTGTGATCTTTTCAATTGGAGGCTCATATGCCTATGCGCTTTTGACAAATGGCATGGAGCTTCCAATTTATGCAGATCTTTTAGTGGCACAGCTTCTGATCCTTCTGCCGGCATGGGGATATACAAAAAAAGAGCATATCAACCTTTATAAAGAGATTCGCCATCGCCGCCTGCGTTTTGGCGCACTTCTTTGTCTGGTTGGCATCACGCTCTTATCAATGCCGCTTTTATCGTTTTTGAATCTGTTTAGCTCACTTTTTGTGCCGAATGCAGCTGCAGGGCTTGCAGAGCAGATGACAGGCGGTCCGGGATGGATGAATATTTTATTTCTGGCTGTTATTCCTGCATTTAGCGAAGAATTTGTTTTCAGAGGCGTCTTTTTCCATGGATACAGAAGCCATGGCTTTTGGAAGGCAGCACTTATGAGCGGATTGATCTTTGGATTAATGCATCTAAATTTTAACCAGTTCTCATATGGCTTTGTGCTTGGTGTTATTTTTGCAGCTGTCGTAGAAGCGTCAGGAAGTATTTATGCATCCATGGCAATTCATTTTCTGATTAATTTTCAGTCAGCACAGGCAATAAATGCACTGACATCGCTTACTGCATCAGGTGTGGAAGAGGAAGGAATGCTTGAAATTTCAGGAGCTTTTAAGCAGACCTATCTTGTTACAACAGTAATTGTTGTAGGTATTGTAGCTATTGTGACTACAGCGCTTGTTGTTGTATTAGTGAAGCTTTTAGCGAAGCTGTGTGACAGAGAGGACTACTTTGCGTGGGTTCTTAATGGCGGAGAGAAAAAAGCACTTCAAAAAAGAGGTACTAGCAGACTGATTGATCCATTTTTTATTGGTGCAGCAGCAATATGTATTTTATTTATGGTCAGCCGTCTTTTGATGTAGAACTGCCAGAGCTTCGTAGATGATCTAAATAAGTATGAATAAGCTGGTAGCAGTCTTTTGCCTCCCGCACAGAGCAGGAGGCAAGAAGAAGCCCAATATCGCGGCGGACACGGTAATGTTCCGGTTCAGCAACGATATTTTGCATGATGGGTATAGTATCATCTGGCTTTTCGAGTCCTTCAAGCAGGTAATCGTAGGAAATATGTGTTTTTTCGTGAAGACGGTTCATAATGCTTCGCGAGACAGGGCGTGTGCCGCGCTCAAGTGCACCGAGATAGCTGGGTGAGATGCCAAGCAGTTTGGCAAACTCAGATTGTGTCATACCTAGTGCAATTCGTTCATTACGGATACGGTGGCCGATCAGTATTGAGTATGAGGATTCATAAGAAATCATAAAAAAACTCCGTTTCTGTATAATAAAAGGTACTTTGAGAAGAATTATAGGATAATAAGAAGAGAAAAGAAAAGGAAAATCCTTCGCAGGATTTTGCTTTCTTTGTTGTTTAAGGAGAAAATATGCTACAAAAACTTACAATTCGACAAAAAAAGCTTGCCGAATATCTGCTGATTGTGGCAGGTACGGCAGTTATGGCAGTATCACTTCAGTTTTTCCTAGATCCAGATGGAATGGTCCCGGGTGGTTTTACCGGAATTGCAATTATAGTAAAGGAACTGACAAAGGGAATTGTTCCAGATGGTGTTCCGCTGTGGGTAACGAACCTGATCTTAAATGTGCCGATGGTTCCTATTGTATTAAAGATCAATGGATGGGACTTTGCAAAGCGCACAGTGGCGGGATCACTTCTCCTTTCTTTTTGGCTTGCAGTGATCCCATATGTACAGCTGATGGAGGAACCTGATCTGTTTTTGACATCTGTTTTTGGTGGTGTCAGCATGGGTATCGGTGTTGGTCTTGTTTTTTTAGGAAAGGGAACTACAGGCGGTACTGATATGTGCGGTGCAATTTTACATCATTTCTTTCCTCATATTTCATTACCAAAGCTGATGCAGATGCTTGATGTAGTTATTACATCAGTCGGCATTATGGTTTTTGGCATTCGCGTTGCCCTTTACTCTATTATAGTAGTTTATCTGACGGCGAAAATTTCAGATCGAATCATGGAGGGAAGTACTTCAGCCAAAATGCTTTATATCATTTCGGATCAGTCAACGTTGATTGCTGAGAAAATTATGGAGAAGCTGGGCAGAGGTGTCACTGGACTGCAGGGAAGAGGCATGTACACAAATCAAGACAAAACTATTCTCATTTGTGTTATATCTCCTCGTGAAATTGCTCGTATAAAAGATGTCGTTTTGGAAGCGGACAGCAAGGCTTTTGTGATAGTGAATGACTCAAGAGAAGTATTGGGTGAAGGTTTTGTGGAAATATAATAAAAATGTCGTTTTCAACCCACTAATAAAATGTGAAAATTAGGTGTACAACATATATAAAAATGTCGTTGTTTTTTTGGTGAAAAACAGTATGGTAAAAAATTACGAAATCATGTATTATAACCATATCAGAAAACTGACTGTCAACAGTTTCGAAAATTAGGGAGGAAATTCAAAATGGCAAGTTTGTCTTTAAAGAATGTAACTAAGGTTTATCCTAACGGCTTTGTCGGCGTTAAGGATTTCAACCTTGAGATCGCAGATAAGGAATTCATCATCTTCGTAGGACCGTCTGGTTGTGGTAAGTCTACTACTCTTCGTATGATCGCAGGTCTGGAGGAAATTTCTTCTGGTGAGTTAAAGATTGGTGATAAGGTCGTTAACGACGTAGAGCCAAAGGATAGAGATATCGCAATGGTATTCCAGAACTACGCTCTGTATCCGCATATGTCTGTATATGATAACATGGCATTCGGTCTTAAGTTAAGAAAGGTTCCGAAGGCTGAGATTGATAAGCTGGTTCATGAGGCAGCTAAGATCCTTGATATCGAGCATCTGCTTGATCGTAAGCCGAAGGCTCTTTCTGGTGGTCAGAGACAGCGTGTTGCTATGGGTCGTGCAATCGTGCGTGAGCCAAAGGTATTCCTGATGGACGAGCCTCTGTCCAACTTGGATGCAAAGCTTCGTGTACAGATGAGAATCGAGATCTCCAAGCTGCATCAGAGATTAGGTACAACCATCATCTACGTAACACATGACCAGACCGAGGCTATGACTCTGGGTACCAGAATCGTTGTTCTTAAGGATGGTGTTATCCAGCAGGTAGATACTCCACAGAACCTGTACGATAAGCCGGCTAACAAGTTCGTTGCTGGATTCATCGGTTCTCCGCAGATGAACCTGATCGATGCTAAGGTTGTTCAGGTAGGCAACCAGGTACATGTTCAGTTTGGTAACGCAGATATCACTCTTCCGGATGAGAAGGGCAAGGTATTAGTTCAGAAGGGTTATGTTGGTAAGGAAGTTTGCTTCGGTATCCGTCCAGAGGATATCCATGATGGCGATATGAGCAACTATCCGGGTGCTACTCTGACCGCTACCATCCGTGTATACGAGCTTCTGGGTGCTGAGGTATTCCTGTACTTCGATATCAACGAGACAAGCTTCACCGCTCGTGTAAGCCCAAGAACAACTGCTAGACCGGGCGATACTCTGACTCTGGGTCTTGACCTGAGCAGAATCCATATCTTCGATAAGGATAGCGAGCTGGTTGTATTAAACTAATTGAAATAAATTAAGATTTTTGGGGTAAAGTGATAAAAATTTAATCATTTTCCCCCTTTTTTTTTCTCGAAAAATGTTATACAATATAAGAAGGAATGGCGGTAAGCTGTGAAAACTATAAGCTGCTACGGCGGCGGAATGTGAGGAAAGTATGATTTCGAACCAGATTTGCAAAGTACAATTGAAGGGCTGAAAAATATCGCACGAATTGATTTGTGTGTATGCGATACCGACGGAAACATGCTGGCATCTACGTTTGGTGATCCGGAGATTACCACGGAGACCATCGTGAATTTTACGTTGTCGCCGGCAGACAGCCAGGTAGTTGCTGGATTCCAGTTCTTTAAGGTATTTGATGAGCACCAGCTTGAATATGTAATGCTGGCAAAGGGAGGCAGTGACGATGTTTACATGGTAGGAAAGATTGCAGCATTCCAGGTACAGAACCTGTTAGTTGCATACAAGGAGCGTTTTGACAAGGATAACTTCGTTAAGAACCTGCTTCTTGATAACCTGCTGTTGGTAGATATATATAATCGCGCAAAGAAGCTTCATATTGAAGTATCTGCGAAGAGAGTTGTCTATGTAATAGAGACAAAGAATGAGAAGGATGTCAATGCACTTGAGACGGTACGCAGCCTGTTTACCGGAAGAGTAAAGGATTTCATCACTGCAGTTGATGAGAAGAATATCATCGTTGTTCGCGAGGTAAAGCCGGGTGAGACACAGGATGATCTTGAGAAGACAGCTCAGGTTATGGTTGATATGCTTAATACCGAGGCGATGAGTCAGGTGCATGTTGCATATGGAACTGTTGTAAATGAGTTAAAGGAAGTTTCCAGATCCTACAAAGAGGCAAAGATGGCACTTGATGTTGGAAAGATCTTCTTTAGCAACAAGAACGTTGTTGCTTACGCTAAGCTTGGCATTGGCCGTCTAATTTATCAGCTTCCGATTCCGCTGTGTCGTATGTTTATCAAGGAGATTTTTGATGGCAAGTCTCCAGATGAGTTTGACGATGAGACATTGACCACAATTTAATAAGTTCTTTGAGAACAGCCTGAATGTATCTGAGACATCCAGACAGCTGTATATTCACAGAAATACACTTGTATATCGTCTGGACAAGCTTCAGAAGAGCACTGGATTAGACCTGCGTGTATTTGAGGATGCGATTACCTTTAAGATTGCGCTTATGGTTGTGAAGTATATGAATTATATGGAGAAAAACTAAGGCTCCAGCGTAGAAAAACCGGGGGAAACGGACGTAAGAGTCTGTTTCCCCTTCTGGTTTTGCATACAAAAGTATTGACGGACAGATTTTGGTCATGCTAATAGCATTGATAGATCTGACTGTTCAGAGGAAAGGTGGATGCAAGTGGAAGAAAAAAACAGACAGTTAAATGAAGATGCTGAAACAATAGAGGAAAAAAATGAGCTTCAAACAGGCAAAAAGAAACACAGAAAAAATAATTTTGCAGCAGGTATGGCAGTAGGTGCGGCAGCAGCGATCATGGGCTGTTCGCTGGCAGGCATATATTTCAGCCGTCATTATCGTTACAGTTCGCTCGCAACAGCATATTCATCGAGAGGAACGAAGACAGCAACATCATCTACAGTCGAGTCACAGAATCAGGAGGCCATCACAGATGAGCTGATGACAAAATTAAAGCTTCTTGAACAGTGTGCCGATGATTACTTTTTATTTGATACGGCAGATGCTAAGGATTATCAGGATAACATTTATAAAGGTTTTATGAATGCGCTTGATGATCCATATTCATGCTATTACACGGCAGATGAATATCAGACACTGATGGAATCAACAAGTGGAAGCTATGAGGGAATAGGTGTTGTTGTATCACAGAATGTTCAGACAAAGATCATTACTGTTGTGCGGCCGTTTGAGGGCTGTCCTGGTGCCGAGGCCGGTATGCTTCCGGGCGATATTTTAATAGAGGTTGCCGGGAATGATGTAAGCGGCATCGACGTAAGCACTGTTGTTTCCTGGATCAAGGGAGAGGGCGGTACTACAGTTGATATACGCGTATATCGTGAGTCAGAAGATAAGTATTATGATTTTACTGTTGAGCGAAGAAAAATTGAAGTCCCGACAGTTGCATATGAGATGTTAGAGGACAATATTGGCTATGTTCAGGTGACAGAGTTTGATGAAGTTACGTCAGACCAGTATATAGCAGCAGTTGATGATTTAAAGGCACAGGGCATGGAAGGTCTGATTGTAGATATTCGTGACAATCCGGGAGGACTGTTAAGCTGCGTTGTAGATATGCTTGACTACATGCTTCCGGAAGGCACCATTGTCTACACAGAGGATAAAAATGGAGAAGGAGATACCTATACCTCCGATGCAGAGCATTATTTCGATCTTCCGCTTGCTGTGCTCGTAAATGGAAACAGTGCGTCAGCATCTGAGATTTTTTCGGGTGCCATTCAAGATTATGAGACAGGAACAATCATCGGAACACAGACCTTTGGAAAAGGAATCGTGCAAAGCATTTTGCCATTTAACGATGGAAGCGCAATTAAAATCACAGTATCACGTTATTTTACACCGCGCGGCACATGTATACACGGAGAAGGCATCACCCCAGATGTAGAGGTAGAGCTAAACGAAGAACTTAAGACAAAACTGACAATCGAAAAAAGTGAGGATAATCAGCTACAAAAAGCAATAGAAAATGTGAAAGAGCAGATTGCGGCGGAGTGACGTAAGAAGTCCGTAAGAAAAAAGTTATGGTATTTTGTACGAAAATGAGGTACAATCATTTTTGATGTAATCGGCTGAGGAAAGTTACGAAATGGGGACTCAGCGAAGTGTTTGTCGCGTCACTTTTCCGCAAAGCCGCCACTACACATTCTCTACGAAAGTGTATTTTGACAGGCTTGCTACAACGTTCCGCCTCGTAAATCACATTCGCCTCGTTCCCCATTTTGGTTACGAGAGCCGATTGAATAAGAAATACGCCGGGGAAGTCCCCGACAGATTGGAGAAACATGAGTCAGAAAGATACAGAAAAAAACAAACGAAAAAAGAAAAAAGGCACAGGCCTGATTGTAGTTTGTGTGACACTGCTGATTCTTTTATTTGCTGTACTAATCATTTTGATTTGGCAGATCAGCGTGTAGGAAACGGAGAGACTGTCGGTTTTGGTGGAAAAACAGGCAATACGCAGGCAGTATCACAAAATACGCCTTCTGTGACGCAAGGAGCTGCGCTGACAAGTTCATCAGGAAACGAGGCAAATGCTGAGGAAGTTCAGACGCAGGCGCAGACAGAAGCTGCACAGGCTGAGTCTGCAGCTGGTCAGACACAGGCAGCAGGACAGGCAACTATGATGGAGCCGCAGACATATGAGAATGATGCGAATGGAAATATGATTGTTCCAGAGCGTCAGGCAGGTTCTATGGAAACAGAGCCAGCATGGGAATATGTACTGGAAAAGACTGGAGATAGTGTGCTTGATGATGCTAATTATTTAGCAGCGATGTATGATTATGACGGCGCAATTGCAAAGATCCAGTCAGTATCAGGATATGAGAGCAACGCAGCTTATACAGCAGCCATTGCAGATTATGAGCAGAGAAAGAGCGAGGCTGTTGTCTACGCAGATAACAGCACAATTCCTCATATTTTCTTCCATACGCTTGTTGTTGATACAAGCAGAGCCTTTGATGATAACATCGCAATCAGCAAGCAGGATGGTATGAACAAGGTAAAGGATTACAACTATGTAATGACTACAGTGGATGAGTTTTGCCGTATTCTTGAAGAAATGTATACAAGAGGATATGTGCTTGTAAGCATATATGATGTGGCATCATATGAGACACAGGCAGACGGCACACAGGTTATGAAGCATCAGCCGATTTATCTTCCGGAAGGAAAGAAGCCATTTGTTTTGTCTGTTGATGATGTAAGCTACTACGAATACATGACAGGTCATGGCTTTGCAAGCAAGCTTGTTGTTGGTGAGGATGGAACTCCGACAAGTGAATATACAAATCCAGATGGCAGCCTAAGCTATGGTTCATATGATGTTGTTCCGATTCTTGATGATTTTGTTGAGACTCATCCAGACTTTTCATATCGCGGCGCTAAGGGTATCATTGCTCTGACTGGATATGAGGGTATTTTTGGATATCGTACAAGTGATTTCTGGTACAACAGCAACTGCGATTACTTTGATCAGTATTTCTCATGGAATCTGGAGAACAACTTAAAGAAGAAGCAGACTATGTATCAGCCAAATCCTAATATCGAGCAGGATAAGGAGAGCGCAAAGCAGGTAGCACAGGCATGTCGTGACGATGGATGGCTGTTTGCAAGTCATACATGGGGTCACAACAAGGTCGGTGATTCTGGATCATATGAGCGTTTTGAGTCTGATTCCCGTTTGTGGGATCGCGAGGTAAAGCCGCTTCTTGGCGATGTTGATATTATCATTTATCCGCAAGGTGAAGATTTGTATGAGGGCTCCTGGAGAGGATATGATCCTGCAAATCAAAAGTATCAGCTGTTAAAGGAGTTAGGATTTAACTACTTCTGCAGCGTTGACTCAAACCTTGGATGGACACAGCTTGGAAATGAATATTTCCGTATGGGACGCGCTAATGTAGACGGACAGCGTATGTGGGAAGCAATCAGCTCCTATGTAGATCCGTCATCAGGTGCAAAGGATCGTTTGTCAGCATTGATTGATTCAAGATTAGTATTTGACTGGTCCAGACCGACGCCGGTAACAAAGTAAAAACGAGAAGTCTGGCATACATGGACATAAAGATAAAGACAGAAAGGCAGACAAAAGAGATGGCAAAAGAGACGGTATTTAAAGAAAGAGCACAAAAGGTTTTGGCATCAATGAAGGAAAATGGCATGGATCAGCTTATTGTAAGCGATCCTGCCTCCATCAACTATCTGATGGGAAGACTCATGAACCCGGGCGAGCGTCTGATGGTTCTTGTATTTGATGCAGCAGCTGGCAAGACTGAGCTTGTAATAAGCAAGCTGTACCCACAGGGAGATAATCCGATTTGGCCGGTTACGTATGTTGATGACGTTGATGACTGCGTTGCAATTCTTTCTGAGAAGATTGCAGAAACTGGCGTGATTGGCATTGATAAAAACTGGGCAGCAAAGTTTTTGCTTCGTCTTATGGAACTTCGTCCAAATCTGACTTACAAGAACGGTTCTTACATCATTGATAAGATTCGACAGATTAAGACAAATGAAGAGCAGGAGTTTATGATCGAAGCCTCCAGATTAAACGATCTGGCAGTTGAGCGTCTGATCAAAGAGGTCAACAAAGGTTATACAGAGAAGGAACTTGCCGATAAGCTGCTTGATATTTATCACGATCTTGGTTCAGAAGGATTTTCCTTCTATCCGATTTGCTGCTACGGTGCAAATGCTGCCGATCCGCATCACAGCAACGATGATTCCACAGGAAAATCTGGCGACAGCGTAATTCTTGATATTGGCTGCTTGTGGAACGGATATTGCTCTGATATGACAAGAACTGTATTCTTGGGTTCAGCAAGCGAAGAGCAAAAGAAAGTTTACAACATCGTAAAGACAGCTAACGAGCGTGCAATCGCAGCAGTAAAGCCAGGTGTTCGCTTCTGTGATGTCGATGCAGCCGCAAGAGATTACATAACAGAGCAGGGATATGCCCATACTTTGTACATCGCACTGGCCATAACATTGGTCAGGAAGTTCATGAGGCAGGAGATGTCTCTTCAGCAAACACTGATGTATTAAAGCCAGGTATGACCTTCTCCATCGAGCCAGGAATCTACCTAACCGGAAACTTCGGCGTTCGTGTTGAGGATTTGGTACTCGTCACCGAAGACGGATGCAAGGTACTCAACCATTTTACGAAAGATTTAATTGAAGTGCCAGAAGAGTAATTCACCAAGCTATATCAATGCGTATAGGGTGAACCCCTCACAAAACTACCGGGTAATAATAGCAACCAGTATTTATTGAGAAAAACTCTCAATAGTGCTGGTTGTTTTTCTTTATAAAAGCTCGTATAATATGAAGTTAGATAATACTAACTTCTGGCGTCATAAACTTAACCAGAACACAGTCTCATCAATATAAAGAGAGGGGGAACGTCATGTTTCTGGAGATTAAAGGAATCAAAAAACATTTCGGCGAAGGCGACAGCCGTATCGAAGTATTAAAGGGAATTGACATGGAGATTGAAAAAGGAGAATTATGCGTGCTTTTGGGACCTTCAGGTTCTGGTGATTATGTTAAAATAAGACTAAGTTAGCAGATTCCTTATAAAATAAGGGCTCACGCCAATTTAGTCTTTTTTCTATTATACCATAAAAGGTAGAAAATTCATAGACCGGGAATGAATTTTTCATAGTAAAAATCAAATGGCAGGGGCTCTTAAAGATAGAACCTATTGCTACTGGTCCTGTCAAAATTATATCCATTCTCACAGGCGGTCAAGTTTGTGAAAAACCATTCGGTTGCAATATATTGAAAAAAATATGTTAAGGACTAGGTTAGTTAAAAGATTCTGTTAGCTGGCTTAGTCCTTTTTTCTTGGGAGGACGGAGCAATGATAAAGGTGATTATGATTGTTGGAATAATTTTTTTCCTCGTTTCGTTGTATGCGTGTCTGGTGGCAGGCAAAAGAGCAGATGAAGAAATAAGTGCTTTATTTGAAAAAGAAAAGAAGCAGGGGAGTGAGGAATAAACGTATGAATGGAGGTATTTATAGCACTGGAAATGAAATCGTAGATGAAAATGCAAAACTGAATATATCTGGAAATATCATTCCGCAGGTGTGGTATCGGACAATCATCAGAGAAAGTGGAAAGCCAAATCTGACAGCGATTATTATACTGGCAGATATTGTGTATTGGTATAAGCCTACAGAAATCAGAGATGAAGGAACCGGACAGGTCATTGGGGTAAGAAAGAAATTTAAGTCAGACCTTCTTCAGAGAAGTTACCAGCAGATCAGCGAACAGTTTGGGATTTCCAAAAAAGAAGCGACAAATGCAGTGGTATTTTTAGAGAAGCTGGGTGTGGTAAAACGGGTATTTAGAACCATTTCCATGAATGGGATTGTTGTAAATAATGTTCTGTATCTGGAATTGATCGTAGACCGGTTAAAAGAATTGACTTATCCAGAAGAAACAGGAGCAGATCTGGTTTCTTTTGAAAAAGGCAGAGGGAAGTCCAAAGCAGAGAAAATCAGTTCCCATACAGCCATAGAGGAAGAGATACATTTTGTGGAAGAGAGGGCTGTCCCTTTCCAAAGGGAGAGGGTGTCACCATTCAAAGAGGGAGCATACCCCGACAGGGAAACAGAGCCCTGGATACCCAAAGAGGTACCTCAGACCGATAGCGGGCAGACAAATACAGAGATTACTACAAAGACTACAACAGAAAGTACCCAAAAGAATACAACAGAAATGATGAATGGGTATAGAGATAATCCTATCTTATCCTATCATGCAGCAGAAGAACAGTTCAAAGACCAGATTGATTATGATGCGATATGGATAGACAGACCTTTTGACAGAAAACTTCTCAATGAGATTGTAGGGCTTGCAGTAGATGTTTTGACGTCTAATGCAAAGACCATAAGGGTAAATCAGGAAGAACGACCTCTTGGCATTGTACAGGGAATGTATAAAAAGCTGGATAAGTTTACCGTAGAGTATGTGATAGACTCAATTAAGCAGTGTACAAGGAAAGCCAATAATATCCGGGCAGTGCTGCTTACTGCTTTATACAATGCCACATTGACAGCAAACAGCTATATATCCAATCTGTTTGCTTATCAGGAAGCTATCCCTCAGACGTAAGGAGTGTGATAGAAAGTAACAAAATTAAGAAAATTCAGGACAGCTCATGGATATACACAGATAGAACTTGCGGCTGTCTTGGGTATCAGTCTTCGGACGTATCAGAGGATTGAATACGGACAGCAAAAGCCCAATGTCTATGTAGTTGTCCGACTTCAGCGGTTATTTCAAAAAGATATTAGTGAGATTATGGAGGAATATACAGAATGAGGGAAGAAAGGTTTCGTATTCAGTGCCCCGAACATTTTCAGGTTGGAGATTCAGGGCGTTTTGAAAAACCTTCGCAGGATAAGGAGTCGGATTTTGTAGTAGATTATGCTCCGCCGGAAATGTTTGAAGCCGGGATTGTCTTACAGGAGATGGGGACGGAAGGAGATACTTATTGCACAATGTATGTCTATTTTGCCCCGGAGGAACACCTTCCGGTTTATATGGACAGCATGAAATACGATTTACAAAAAGTATCCATTCGGAAAATTTTTGTTGATACCGAGGAATACCTCATAAAAGTAAATGAGAAGACAAAAAAGTTTTATGCGGGTGAGGACGGTTGTTGGGGTTCCTATACGGAACTTTACCGGAAAGAGAATGGGGAACGTCTGACTGATGCAGTGATTGTTTTTCTGTGTATGCCAGATGAAATGAAGTTTCAGGAAATGGAAGCTGTGATGGGGGAACTGTTTGAAAAACTTCCTGTGATAG
>ENA-OQAZ01000560-OQAZ01000560.1-human-gut-metagenome-genome-assembly--contig:-NODE-560-length-20344-cov-2.686106_pt1 | contig 20344 bp, 28 predicted proteins | sample MGYA00242737_ERZ504531 | MGnify/ENA primary metagenome ERZ504531 (study PRJEB26092, sample SAMD00036244) | human gut metagenome | host: Homo sapiens | study: EMG produced TPA metagenomics assembly of... | reverse complement strand
CATGTGTTTTATATGCTTTTTTACGATAATCTTTGCATTCTTTAGTATATACAAGTTATAAAAAAAGCATACATGTGTATCAAAATGCATGTATGCTTTCCTCTTTTTTAATTATTTTGTAACTGTTCATTACCCACAGTTACGTTTATTTTGCCCATTGCTCATATATGCAGAAACCGAAGTTTTTTCTCTTCTATGCCAGTTTTCTCAAAACCTCTGCCAGCTCCCTACTATCCCGCACATCCTCATCTATCACAAAATCTGCCAGTCCCACCTGAGGAATCTCATGGCAGTCGCTTCCCCGGGTTATGATCAGGTGCTCTCTTCCCGGTTCCTTCAGCCATGCGTCCAGTTTTTCATTATGGTTGTCATGTCCGGAATTAAAGTTTCTCTCCACACCATGCAGATACTTCGGATTCTGTATCTGACAGTATTCCCGGAAAGGGTGAGCCTGTATCAGGACACATCCGTTTTCCTCACAGATCTCATATAATTCCTGCAGACTGCAGCCACAGATGTCCATATGCTCCCGGATAAAATCCTTTGTCACGCCGTATACCAGATAATCCTCCGGTCCGCATTCCAGACGGATCTCCATACCGAGGATCACCCTAAGACCTACACGTTCTCCCTCTTCTTTTGCCAGCTCATACCCGCGAAGATAAGTCTGATAATGCTCCTCTGTCGTCTCACCCCACAGGTGCATGATCCCCTTGTCAAAATGATTGGTGATCACGATTCCGTCATATCCGGCCTCTTTATATCCGTCTACCAGTTCCTTTGCTTTAATCACTGCACACGGGCTGACTTCACAGTCATGTGCATGCATCTCTAATCTCATACTTTTATTTTCCTTTCTGTTTTTTATAACCTGTTATCTCCTGTTCTTTATCTTCAGCACAATCGCCCTGATTCCAAGAATCACCATCCAGATGATAGATTCGAACCAAACCATTACTGCAAGAAAAATTCCGGTGTCTGCATCCCAAAACAAATTGTCGGATATTGTCGTAATCAATCCCAGAAACGACAGCCAGAACAGGATCCCGGCAATCCAGATCTGAGAAATTCCCACGCTGTAATGTGTTCGAAGACCTGCGTATAATATTCCCAGTCCCAGAATCACAACGATCAGCATAAGCATGGTCGAAAAAGAGGACTTCCACTCTTCTCCACAGATTCCCTGTAACTGACCGATTCCAATCGCAGCAAATGCCGCCGCACCCCATACATTTGGAGTCTCTTTTTTATTCTTCTGTTCCAGATAACGAATCAGCACCTTCGCTGACTCTGCACGGATCCGGAATAAATCTTTTGCAGCGTCAGGTACACTTTCCTCTTCACCGGATATTTTTCCAGAAGATCAATCAGTCCGCTGACATATGCTTCCTGCAGCATCACTGCCTTGTTTTCTCTACGGAAGAAGAACGGTTCATACAGTTCCGTCCGATTTCTTCGCCTTTTATCTTCAAGGATCAGTTCCAGTTCATACAGCGAATCCCGGATTGCCCGGCGGGTCTGCTCCTGCAGTTTCTCCTGTTCTCTCTGCCAGTCCATTTTTCTTCGCTGTGTTTCCGCTTCCCGTTTCCACTGTTCCCGGCGCTCCGCTTCTTCAAACGCATCAAACCGGAATTCCCAGTGACTGATATCCTGATATGCCTCTGTATTTTTTCTCTCCTGTTCAAGAGTTTCTTTTTTCTGCTGAGCCTCCGACTTCTCATTTTCCTGTAGATCTTCTGCGTCTTTTTCTGTCCTTTTCCAGGATTCTTCTGTTGCATCACTCTCTTCAAAATCCTCGTCAAACGCTTCTTCCGACTCTTCGCTTTCTTCCTGTTCTTCTTCCTCTTTCCACCGTGTATCAGATTCACACGTTTTTTCTGATTCCCATTCAGATTCCGTCTTTTCTCCGTCTGAAAACCAGTCATCCCCCGCATCTGACGACCAGTTTTCCCCTTCTCCCCGGCCGGTCAGAAGCTGATAGGCTTCCTGGATCTGGTTAAATTCTTTCGGGTGCTCTTCCGGGTGATATTCTTTTGCCAGTCGTGCATACGCTTCCCGAATTTCTCTTCTTGTGCTTCCCGGCATCAGTTGTAAGATCCGGTATGCTGTCAGCTGGTCCACGAATGATCATCCCTTCCTTTTTCCAGAACTCCTCCTCGTCCGTTTCTTCATTGTCCGGATCCTGTGCTTCCTCTTCGTCCCACAGATCCCAGTCAGACTCCGATGCATCGAATTCTTCCTCAAACGGATCATAATATTCCAGCATACTGACCGCTTTCTCCAGATACCTTCGGTATCCCTGGATCTGTCTTGGATTCTGTCCATCCAGAAATTCCTCAAACGTACGGATCATCTGCTGCACCTGTTCTTTCTGTTCCGGATATACTTCCTGGTACAACGCTTCCAGCCGTTCCATCATCTGCTGATTCTCCGACAGATCCCGCGGATGCACCTTCAGTTTCTCCAGCTCCCGGACACGTTCTTCCAGTTCTGCTTCCGGAATTTTCTGAGAAATAATATGTGTTTTCACCACACCGGTAGATACCACCCGGGTATCCACCACCAGAATTCCGTTGATATCATAGGTAAACCGGACATCCACCGCTTCTTTTCCCTTTGGTTTTGGCGGAACCGATATCTCGATTTTCCCGAGAAGCAGATTATCCTGCGCGTAAGTATTTTCTCCCTGATGTACCTCCACAACTACATAATCCTGCTGATCCGATGCCGTATAGAATCTGCGTACTCTCGAACACGGCAGTACCGTATTACGATTAATGATATTTGCCATATATGCACGGTCCGGGTCTGCTTCATTTATCGTGGCAACGCGAGAGAAAACGGACAGATATCCGTCAGAATATAATCTTTTATCTCTTCTTTTCTCTCTTTCACACCACACACAAGCCCAAGTCCCAGCGCGATCAGCTCGTCACAGTTTCCCTGCACCATAGGTGCTTTATGAAACAGATGGCGGATATACTTCTGAATCAGCGGCATTTTGCTGGATCCTCCTGCCATGACCACCAGATCCACATCATGAATCGTCATTTTCCCGTCTTTCAATGCTCTTCCGATGACCTGACGGATCTCTTTTAACAAAGCTTTACTCTCCTCAAACAACCGGTCCATCGTATAGGTACTCTCATAAACCTGATCCCCCACCATCGCATGCATCACGACCTCTTCCTGCTCGGAAAGCAGCTTTTTGCATCGTTCCGCCTGTTTGAGGAGCACCGCATATTCCGCGCACGCAGCTGCTGCCTTGCAACTCCATGTTCCCGTAGAAAATGCTCCGCAATCAATCGGTCAAAATCATCCCCGCCCAGTCGGTTATTTCCCGCCACAGACACAATTTCTACCATTGTATCAAAGCAATCCACCAGTGACACATCCAGCGTTCCTCCACCAAAATCAAACACCAGCATATTCTGTTCTTCATTTGTTGTAAAATAAGATGCCAGTGCCGCTGCACTCGGCTCATTGACGATCCGTTCCACATGGATCCCTGCAAGTGCTCCGGCACGTTTTACCGCCACTCTCTGTTCATCATGAAAATACGCCGGAACCGAGATCACCGCTTCCTCAATCTCTTCGCCCAGATAATTCTGTGCATCTTCCACGATTGACCGGATCACCAGACTGCTCAGTCTTCCGGAAGAAAACTTTTTTCTCCAGCTTCCAGCTGCGCCCGGTTCCCATATCTTTCTTAAAAGAAGAAACTGTCCGTTCCGGATGGGTGATCAGCCGGTCTTTCGCCGGTTGTCCCACAATCAGTTTTCCGTCCTCCGTCATACTGACCACACTCGGTGTAAGATAAGAGCCGTATGCGTTCGGTATCAATTCCGCTTTTCCGTTTCGGTAGACACAACCAAGTGAATTGGTTGTTCCAAGATCAATTCCTATGACTGCCATCTTCTTTTTCCCTCGTATTACCAATACTGTCTGCTGAATAGTTACCCTGTATCTTTATTATTTCCCCGAACCATTCTTTCCCACCTGCGGCTCTTCCAGAAATGCAAAAATTCGTTTCCAGTATCCCCGCAGGATTCGGCTTCCGGATCCGTAGATTTCATGCTTTGTCCCCGGTACAATGATCATAGTTCCCGAGGTCAGTCCCCGTCTGGCAAGTTTTACCACAAACCGTACCTGTTCCGGCTTTGACACCAGATGATCCTCTGCCGACTGGAAGATCAGCACAGGAGCCTGGATCTGCTTCCACGCTTTCCGTTGCAGATACCTGTTCAGCCGCCCTGCCTGGTACAGCCAGCTGTATGACGCCCCGTTTGTCTGAAACAACGGTTCTTTCTCTTTTTTATCCTGATAATATTCAAACCGCACCTTGCAGGTAGAAGAACTGGTTTCAAAATTTTCCCGTCCCTCATACGGATGCTGTCCGACTACATATTCCGCTCCTTTTCCCTGCTGGCACGCACCGAAAGCGATCTGTTTTGCCACCGGCCACAGGATATTTCCGGTTGCAGGACGGATCATCGGAGAGGAAAGCACCACTTTCGTGAAAAGCTCCGGCTCCTGCGCTGCCTCCGCTACCGCAAGACCTCCACCCATGGAATGTCCATATAAAAATACCGGAAGTCCAGGGTTTTCTTTTGCTGCCATCTTTGCCACATACAGAAAATCGTTCACATACCGCTGATAATCGTCCACATAAATCAGCGAACTATCCGGTATCAGCCGATAACTTCTTCCATGCCCGCAGTACTCCGGCAGATACACATGATACTGTTTTTTCACAAAATAATAAATCACTTCTTTATATTTTTCCGCAGTTTCCGTAAACCCATGGGAAATCATCACCACACCCTTCGGACTGTCCGCCAGATACCTCTCACAGTAGATTTTCTTCCCCTCTTCCCGTTCCGGCCACAGCACGGACTTGCGGATATCCAGATACGGTTTCACAACATTTTCCATCTGTTCCCGGTAACCCTGCTCACTTAAAATTAATCTCTCCACGCTATTCCTCCAGACTGCTGTTCTATAAAATCTATTATAATAGAATTCACAGATCTGTCCATACCAAAACGTTGTCCCTCAACCCTCGTTATGTACTTATACAAATCCCGTTTTTATGTAACTTTTATCAGAACAAAATACGACTAACCTAATATCTGATTTTAGATTAGTCGCATTTTTTCCGTAACCAAAAACTACTATTTTATGCCTGTATCAAGCAAACCTTGCTTCTTATTTTGCCTCTACCACACAGCTTCCAGCCGCAACGCCGTCCGCTTTCACCGTAATCTTCGTCTCTCCTGCCTCTTTGCTCTTCAGGATCACGATCGCAGTTCCGCGATACAGGTGGCATTTGGTATCTGTGATCTGGTCTTCCGTGCATGGATTGCCGCTTCCCACTGCCAGAAAAGTTCCCACACCGTCTGTCTCTACCTGAATCTCCCGTTCATCCTGTGTCAGGCGGTTTCCGTCTGCATCTTTCAGCGTCACGCGAACATAACTCAGGTCTTTGCCGTCTGCCACAAAACTCTCCTCTTCCGGAACCAGTTCCAGTACCGCTGCCTCTTTCGGTGTTACCAGTGTACTTCTGCTGATCTTAGCTCCGTCTTTATAGACAACCCCTTCCAGAACTCCCGGTTATAAGGAATATCCATGGAAGCCATCAGTTTCTCGATCGATTTTCTTCCCACTCTTTCGGGATATCCAGCGTCTTCTTATACACACCTTCCCCGTTTCCGAAATATCCGTTTGCCGGTCCACCCGGTGCATCTGCACTTCTCGGTTTTCCCACGATAAAATCATGCGGCAGATCCACCTTCTGACTCGGCGGTGTGGCAAATACGAAGCTCATGCTCTCATCACTCTCATAAAAATCCCAGTTTTTGTCAACCCAATACGTTGCATACTTTTTGCCCTCCTATCTGTTATCTCGCAAATGTAATCTCATCCATCTGCATGCTTCCGGCTTCCATAACAACCGTTACCACCCATTCGGCGCCTGCTTCCAGCACTGCCAGCTCATATCCGGCTGTCTCTGTTCCCTTCACCGTAAGTTCCCGTTCCTGCACATTTCCATCCAGTGACGTACAGAGTATTTTCACTCTGCCTTCCTGTCCGTCCACTGAGCGTAGCTTTGCGGTTACGTTACAGGTCTTTTCCACATCACGGATCGTATATGAAGCCTGTTCTCCTGCCCGCAGTTCCAGACACAGATCGGTAAGCGGATTTGACGGACGGATCTCCTCTCTCGTAGGAACCACCACATGTTTCGGCGGTTTTACACCGGTTTCAGTACCATTTTCATCCCTGTTTCTGTCCGGTAGCCAAATGGATTGCCAAATCTCCATCCATTTGCCTTCTCGCTTCCCTCATCAAATCCGACTGCCGGAAGCGTAATACCGGGCTGGCGAAGATTATAATAATTCTTCTCCCACCACACAGAACAATGTTCCATTCGGATATTTTCCAGCATCTCATCCATGATTTTCTGAGATTCCCGGTAAGACGGTCTCGGACCTCCGTTTCGGATATAGGCACGCACCGGTTCCCAGTCCTTCGGCAGTTGATATCTTACCACACCGGAGCCTTCTCCTTTCGGATCGTCCGCGGATTTCCAGCTCCAGATCGAGTATCCGATATCAAAGGTCGCCGCAATCTCATAGTAAATACTGTTATCCACCGGTTCACTGCCACCCTCTCCGATCCAGATCGGCACATTGCACCGCACCGAGGAATCCAGAAAACGGTACAGATCCCTTACCTCCGGTGAAAAATGATAAAAATGCGTATGCATGCACCAGTTATGGCACTCCGGATCATATTCATGATCAAAAATGTCCATATCCATCGAAAATACCGCGCCCTCCAGCGTCAGCATATGGTTTTTATCGTATTTTCGGATCCTTGGAATCAGTTCATCATAAAATTTCCCCAGTTCCGGAATCAGATACGCGCAGTCCGGACCGGAAAGCGGCTCATTGATCAGATCATATCCACCCACGATCCACCGGTCGGCATACCGTCTGGCAAATTCTTCCCACAAAAGGATCGCACGCTCCCTGCTCTCCGGCTCCGTAAACATATGTGGCCGGTTATCCAGTCCATCATCACATGCCAGCGCTGACTGTCCGCCCGGTGCTCCATGCATGTCCAGGATCGCGTAAATCTTATATTTTTCACACCAGTCCAGCACCTGATCCAGAATGGCAAATCCTTCTTCCACCCAGATAATCTCCGGCTCTTCCGCCAAAAACAGTCTGGAACTGATCGGCAGACGTACCGAATTATATCCCATCTCTGCCATCAACCGGATATCTTCCTCTGTCACATAATTTTTCGCCCAGCGGATCCAGTAATCTCTGGCATACCAGCTTCCGCAAAGTTCCCGAACCGTTGTCTCCATCGTTCTTCCGCGCTCAAACCGTCTCGGCAGGGCAAAATCGTTAAAATCCGCATTTTCCACAAACAACGGCACACCACCGATCATAAATCCTTCCGGATTCATCCAGTTTCCCATGCCCCAGCCACGCAAAACAACGGTTTTCCATCTCCGTTTACCATCCGTCTTCCGTCCGTATGAAGAAAACCTTTTACTCTGTCTCTTGAAAATTTATTCATTCTTATTCCTCTGTTTTCTAATGTTTACAGCCAACGCCGTTTCTTTCCGCTTCGGCTGTTCTCTCCTGCACCTGTCCTTTGTACTAATCCAGATGAAACACCGTCTTCAGATCCACGCTCACCGGGCTGTTATCCCGGTTTGTCTCCATGATATCCGCCATATCATCCCACCATTTCCGGTTGATCGCCGTGTCCGCGCCTTTCGCCCAGAGCGCCTCATCTTCGATCTCAATATAACCAAACAATGTCAGCGTCTCCCTGTCCAGAAAAATCGTGTAATTCTTACCCCCGTGTTCGTGAATCATTTCCTTCATCTCCGGCCATAACAAGTTATGCCGTCTCTCGTACTCCGCTTCCATTCCCGGAAACAATTTCATCTTAAACCCTTTGATCATTGCTGCACCTCCATGATAAATACCCCATATATTTCCCCTGTATTCTGCCTTTTATTATATTCTTTTTCCAGATTTCCGGCAATGAGATTTCTGTTTTTTCAGAATTTTATATACTTTTTTAATATTTTTCTGATCTGTCCGATCCATGATTCTTATATCATGCACGCAATCAAAATTGGTTCACCGGACCAACTGTTGATATGCAATACAACGAGAAAAAAGACGCGTAGAAAATCTTTTTCTTTTCCACACGTCTTACTGCATTTATATTTCTTTATTTTTTCTTTCAGGCAAATTCTGCCATAATATCCGCCACATTTTCCATTTTCTCACACCGCCATGCGTTTTCCCCGCAAAACAGCAGTGCATCATCCGTCTCACCCTTTGCTGCATGCACCAGCGCTCTGGTGATACAGTATGGTGTGTTCGCCGGATTACAGGTAGCGATACACTGATAGCATTTTTTAATTGACTCTCGCCTGCTTTCTTTTTCCTCCAAAAACCGGTTTCGTATCGCCCGTCCCGGCATTCCTACCGGGCTGTCCACGATCACAATATCTTCTTTCTTTGCATGCAGATAGGTCTGTTTATACGCCTCGGAGGCATCACATTCCCAGGTTGTCACAAACCGGGTTCCATCTGTACGCCGTCGGCTCCCAGTTCCATTGCATGAAGCATATCTTCTCTGGTAAAGATCCCTCCTGCCACAACCACCGGAATCTCTTTTCCATACTTGTCCGCATATTTTTTCACTTCGGCAAGAATTCCCCTGATCTCCTGATCATAGGTTACCGGGGTAAATTCCTCCAGCTGCTTTCTGGAAAATCCAAGATGTCCTCCGGCTTTCGGTCCTTCGATCACCACAAGATCCGGCATCCGCCGGTAATGATGATCCCAAAAGCGGCAGATCACTCTCGCCGCCTTCACCGTGGATACGATCGGTGCAATCTTCGTCTTGCTTCCCGCAACCAGTTTTGGCAGTTCCATGGGAAGTCCTGCACCGGAAATAATCAGGTCAATCCCGGATTTCACAGCAGCTTTTACATACTCCGCATACTGCTTCGTTGCCACCATGATATTCACACCCAGGATTCCACCCTTTGCAATCGCTCTGGCTTTTCGGATCTCTTCTCCGATCACCCGCAGATTGGTTTTGATGGGATCTTTTTCAAACTCCGGATCCCGATACCCGATCTGTGCCGTGGAAATCACTCCTACACCGCCGCAGGCTGCCACACTTCCCGCCAGCCCGGAAAGACTGATTCCGACACCCATACCTCCCTGGATCACAGGAATCCTGGCTGTAAGTTCTCCTATTTTCAATGTTTTCATCTTTTCTCCTACATCCGGCGAAATCTTTCGTACCGTTCTTCCACAATCTCTTCTCTCGTCTTCTGACTGCTTTTTCGCAAAAATCCATCCAGATCTTCCCGGATCTCTTCTGCAATCTCCGTAGATTCTCCTCATTCGCCGGTTCCGTCCCGGATCACTCTTTTCGATGATCCGCAGATTTTTCAGATCTTTCGCCGTGATCCTCATCACTTCCGAAGCCTCTTTTGCCCGTTTCCCGTCTTTCCACAGAATCGAGGCAAATCCCTCCGGCGACAGGATGGAATACGTTGCATTTCCGTCATCCAGACTTCATCCGTCACCGCCAGTCCCAGTGCGCCGCCGCTGCCGCCTTCTCCGATCAGAATACTGACCATCGCGTCCGGATCCCTGACATTTCCAGCAGATTTCTGGCAATTGCCTCGCCCTGTCCGCGTTCTTCTGCCTCGATCCCACAGGCGGCTCCCGGCGTATCCACAAACGTAACCACCGGCCGTCCGAATTTTTCCGCCTGTTTCATCAGACGAAGCGCCTTCCGGTAACCTTCCGGGGAAGCCATACCGAAGTTGCGGTAAATATTTTCCTTCACATTCTTTCCCTTCTGCTGCCCGATCACCGTCACCGGCTGACCACTAAACATCGCGATTCCACCGATCACCGCTCCGTCATCCCGAAACGCCCGGTCACCGTGAAGTTCCAGGAATTCATCAAAGATCTGCTGCACATACGAAAGCGTCGTTGGACGCTCCTTACTTCTCGAAATTTCCACACGCTCCCACGCCGTCAGCTCACTTTTTCCGTCTGTCCCTGCTTTTCCACGACTGCTCCTGATTTCCGGGAAGTTTTCCACATTTTGTGTCTTCCCATAGTGGATATATTGCATGGAATCCTGATGAATCTTCAAAAGTTTCCACACAGTCTCCTTCAATTCCTGCCTTTCCACCACACCATCGATGATTCCCTTTTCCACCAGGAATTCTGCCCTCTGAAATCCCTCCGGCAGTTTCTGTCCGATGGTCTGCGCGATCACTCTCGGTCCTGCAAATCCGATCAGTGCCCCCGGTTCTGCCAGGATCACATCTCCAAGCATCGCAAAACTTGCCGTCACCCCGCCGGTAGTCGGATCGGTCAGTACAGGAAGATAAAAAAGACCTGCTTCACTGTGTTTCCGGATCGCCGCAGAGGTTTTTGCCATCTGCATCAGAGATACGATTCCCTCCTGCATCCTGGCTCCACCGGAACTGGTAAACAGTACCACCGGCAGTTTTTCTTCCGTCGCCCGTTCAAAAGCTCTCGTAATTTTTTCACCTACGACATACCCCATGCTTCCCATCAGGAAACGGGCATCGCAGACACCAAGTACTGTCTCCAGACCATTCACCATGCATTTTCCCACAGTAACTGCTTCATGAAGTTTTGTCTTCTCATGCAGATTTGCAATCTTTTCTTCATATCCCGGATATTCCAGCGGATTTTCCGTTTCCAGATCGGTAAACCACTCCTGAAATGTTCCTGTGTCTGCAACCATGCGGATCCTGGTTCTGGTTCCGATCCGGAAATATCCTCGCACTTCGGGCATACATATCCATGTGCTTTTACATCATCCCGGTATACTACTTCTCCGCATTTCGGACACTTAAGCCACAATCCTTCCGGTGCCGATGGCTCTTTTTTTTCCTGATTCCTGTCTTCTCTGTCCCGGAACAGAACTGCCGTTCTTTTTAAACATATGTTTTAATTTCGCCATAGTTAAAACCTCCTGTCTGCCCGGACAGGTTTTCTGTCCTACAGATTAAAATGCATCGGGATAAAATCCGTTGTGATCTCTCCCGCCTGAAAATCCTCATTATCTAATATCTCATACTGAAAATCCACGTTGGTTGTCACACCATCTATGATCAGTTCTCCCAGCGTACTGCGCATCTTATCGATGGCCTCCTGTCTGGTTCTTCCATGCACAATTACTTTCGCTATCATAGAATCATAAAATGGCGGAATCTCATACCCGTTATAGGCTGCCGTATCGATCCGTACACCATTTCCACCAGGCAGATGGATTTCTTCGATGACTCCCGGACACGGCCGAAAATGATGAGCAGGATCCTCTGCATTGATTCTGCATTCCATCGCATGTCCCTGCAGGTGAATATCTTCCTGTTTTACTGAGAGTGGTTCCCCTGCTGCCACCCGGATCATCTCTTTCATCAGATCCACGCCGGAAACCATTTCTGTCACCGGATGTTCCACCTGGATCCGTGTATTCATTTCCATAAAATAAAAATTTTTATCCTTATCCAGTAAAAATTCAATGGTACCGGCACTTTCGTAATGTACAGCCTTTGCTGCACGCACTGCCGCATCACCCATCCGTCTGCGAAGTTCCGGTGTCAGTGCCACACTGGGAGATTCTTCGATCATCTTCTGATGATTTCTCTGGATCGAACAGTCCCGTTCTCCGAACTGCACAACATTTCCAAACTTATCTGCCATGATCTGAAACTCTATATGTCTCGGTTCCTGTACATATTTTTCGATATACATGGTGTTATCTCCGAATCCACGTACTGACTCTAACTGGGCTACCTGAAAGTTCTCCTCAAAGTCGTCCGGTCCGAAGGCAATCCGCATCCCTTTTCCACCGCCTCCGAAGATGCCTTGATCATCACCGGGTATCCTATGTCTTCTGCCATAGCTGCTCCCCGTTTTGCGTCATAGACCGGTTCTTTTTGTTCCCGGAACCACCGGAACACCGGCTTCTATCATTGTCAACCTTGCCTGCGATTTATTTCCCATCTTGTCCATCATCTCCGCAGTCGGTCCGATGAACGTAATATTACATTTTTCACACATTTCCACAAACCGGCTGTTCTCTGACAAAAAACCAAATCCAGGATGTATCGCATCCGCTTTTGTTGCGATACATGCACTCAGAATCTGCTCCATATTCAGATAACTGTCTGTCGCCGCTGCCGGTCCGATACAAACAGCCTCATCTGCCAGCTGGGTATGCAGTGCTTCCCGGTCTGCCTCCGAATAAACTGCTACCGTAGCGATTCCCATCTCTCTGCAGGCACGGATGATCCGCACCGCGATCTCTCCTCTGTTTGCAATCAATATTTTCCGAAACATGTTTGTTCTCCTATCCAATGGCTACTGTAAGTTCTGCCGTTGCTGCCACTTTTCCATCTACCGTAGCTGTTGCTCTTGCAATCGCAACCGGTCCCTTCTGTTTGATCAGTTCCGTCTCCAGCATCAAAACATCCCCCGGAACCACCTTTTTCTTAAATCGACAGTTGTTAATCCCACCAAAATAAGCAGTCTTTCCTTTGAACTTTTCACAGCTTAAGATACATACCGCACCCACCTGCGCCAGTGCCTCGATGATCAGCACTCCCGGCATCACCGGCTCCTGTGGAAAGTGTCCACGGAAATAATACTCATCATATGTCACACATTTTTTTCCTGCTGCCCGTACCCCCGGTACCAGTTCTTCTATGGTATCCACCAGAAGAAACGGATGCCGGTGTGGGATAATATCCATGATTTCTTTTGTTGTTAACACTGACATAAACTCTGTTACCTCCTGCACACAAACATATGGTTTTCAGGTATTTTCAGTCATTACCCGATAACAAATAAAGGCTGTCCATACTCTGCCATCTGTCCGTTCTCAATCAGAATCTCTTTTACCACTCCGTCGTACTCACTCTCAATCTCATTCATCAGCTTCATTGCCTCGATGATTCCCAGAGTCTGTCCCTTTTTCACTGTATCACCCACGCTGACAAATGCTTCCGCATCCGGTGCCGAAGCCGCATAAAAGGTTCCCACCAGAGGAGCCTTTACTGTCTTTCCTTCCGGCTGGCATTCCTCCTGCTGCTCCTGTTTCCCATTAAAACTGCCAGAACCGGCCGATACTGTATCTGCGTTTCCTGCCACTGCAGGCATCACCTGCATCCCGGTCTGCTCCACGACCACCTGTTTTTCTTTTCCCATGGAGATCTTCAGATCGCCGTCTTTCATGGTAAAGGAAGTCAATTCTGACTCGGAAACCGTTTTTATCAATGTCAGAAGATTTTCAAATTCCATTTTTTACTCTCCCCACTTTTTCACAAGAATGCTCGCGTTATGTCCACCGAATCCCAGCGAATTCGAAAGTGCATATTCCAGATCTTCTTCCACACCGTCACCTGCCACATAATTCAAGTCCATTTCCTCGTCCGGTGTCGTATATCCCGCCGTTGCATGAATAAATCTGTCCTGAATCTCTTTCACGCAGGTAATAAATTCCACAGCCCCTGCAGCGCCCAGCAAATGGCCTACCATAGACTTGGTAGAATTCACCTTCATCTCGTACGCATGCTCTCCGAACAGTTTTTTGATTGCTCTCGTCTCGAACAGATCATTGTGATGTGTCGCAGTTCCATGTGCATTGATATACATCAGTTCCTCTTTTTTCACTCCCGCTTCTTCCAGTGCCAGTTCCATCGCTTTCGCAGCCCCGGAACCGTCCTCTGCCGGCGAAGTAATATGATACGCATCACTGGTTGCACCATATCCGACAACCTCCGCAAGAATCTTCGCGCCACGCTGTTTCGCATGCTCCAATTCTTCCAGAACAACCACTCCGGATCCCTCTCCCATGACAAATCCACTTCTGTTTTTGTCAAATGGAAGTGAACACTTCTCCGGGTCGTCTACCGTAGAAAGTGCTGTCAATGCGGTAAAACCTGCCACACCGACCGGGCAGATACTTGCTTCCGTACCGCCCGCCAGCATCACATCCGCATCTCCACATTGGATACTGCGATATGCCTCTCCGATGGAATGTGTTCCCGTTGCACACGCGGTTACCACATTCAGACTTTTTCCTTTCAGTCCCAGTTGAATCGAAACATTTCCTGCTGCCATGTTGGAGATCATCAGTGGAACCAGAAGTGGATTTACTCTGGAAGGTCCTTTCTCCGCAATTTTATGACATGCCGTCTCTGCTGCCTGCAGACTTCCGATTCCCGATCCGATGGAACATCCCACGCGAAACGGATCTTCTTTTTCCATATCCAGTCCCGCCTGTTCAAACGCCTCTTTTGCTGCTGCCACCGCATACTGGCAGAACAACTCCATTCTCTTTGCTGCCTTAAAGTCCATATAGTCTTTCCCTGCAAAGTCTTTCACTTCTGCAGCAATATGTACTTTATAATCCGTCGTATCAAACCGGGTAATCTCACCAAATCCCAGTGTCTTTTTCTTAACATTTTCCCAGAACGTATCCACACCGATCCCAATCGGTGTCACAGCACCCATTCCGGTCACCACAACTCGTCTCATAGTCTCTCCTTTCTTTACATCGCCATACCGCCATCTACACAGATAACCTGTCCGGTAATATAATCTGCTTTTTCAGACGCAAGAAATGCTACCGTATTGGCAATATCCTGTGTCTCTCCGAATCTTCCCCAGTGGAATCTGTGCTACTGCTGCCTCTTTCACCTGACTTGAAAGTACTTCTGTCATCTCCGTATGAACAAATCCCGGGGCTACCGCATTGACCGTAATGCCTCTGCTTGCCAGTTCCCTCGCCACCGTCTTTGTAAGTCCGATAATTCCTGCCTTCGATGCTGCATAATTTGCCTGTCCTGCATTTCCCAACACACCGGACACCGATGCAATGTTGATGATTTTCCCACTTTTCTGTTTCAGGAAATACCGCGACAGATGGCGGATCGTATGAAAACATCCCTTCAGGTTGGTTTCCACGACCGCATCAAACTCTTCTTCACTCATTCGCAGGATCAGATTATCTCTGGTAATTCCCGCATTATTTACCAGCACATCTACATGCCCGTAATTTTTTATCAGCTCCTTTGCCATTGCTTCTGTCTGCTGATAATCCGCCACATCACACTGATAAAGAACGCCGTCGCCACCATTTTTCCGGATTTCTTCCAGCACATTCTTTGCCCTCGCTTCCGATCCGCAGTAATTGACAACTACAAACATTCCTTCTTTTGCCAGAGTGAGACTGATCTGTCTTCCTATCCCCCGACTTGCTCCTGTCACCAGTGCTACTTTTTTCTCCATCGCTGCTCCTTTCACCGAAAGTTCATTTTTCATATTTCCTGTAAACTTTGATTATTTGTACCTGTTCAGCAGGTAACTGTGAGGGTACTGAACAGTTACTTACTGTTTTTCACCCAACATCTTTACAACCACGTCCAGATCTTCTACTTTTTCAATATGTAATCCAGTTACATTTTTATTGATTTTCTTCAAAAATCCTGTCAGTGTTCTTCCCGGTCCGATCTCGATAAACGTATCCACACCATCCGCAATCATCCGTTCCACACTCTGCTGCCACTTCACAGAAGAATACACCTGTCTGCCAAGCAGTTCCTTGATCTCAGAAGGCTCTGTCACATATTCTGCTGTCACATTTGTGACATACGGTGTGGAAAATGCTCTCAGTTCCACCTGCTCCAACACTTTTCCAAGTTTCTCCCCAGCTTCTTTTAACATTGCTGAGTGAAACGGCCCGCTGACATTTAACGGGATACATCTTCGCGCCCCTGCCTCTTTCAGCTTCTCAGCCGCCACTGCCACTGCGCCTTCCTCTCCGGTAATCACAATCTGTCCCGGACAGTTATAATTGGCTACCGAAACGATGCCTTCCGTCTCGTCGCAGATTTTCGCAATCTTTTCTCCGTCCATTCCAAGAACTGCACACATAGCACCACCTGTAGGCACTGCTTCCTGCATCAGGATGCCTCTCTGCCTTACTATACGGAACACATCCTCCAAAGACATGGCTCCTGCAGTCAGAATCGCTCCATACTCTCCAAGCTTAACCCGGCAGCTACATCTGCCTTCACACCCTTTTCCTGTAAAGCTGCCAGAATTGCCGCTTCTGTCGTTAACATGGCAATCTGCGTATATTCTGTAATATCAATCTGCTCATTTTTTTCAAAACAAAGTCCCGGAAGGTTCAATCCGGTCACTTCTGACGCAATTGTATACACCTTCCTGGATACAGAAATCTGTTCGTAAAACTCCTTACCCATTCCCACATACTGCGCGCCCTGTCCCGGAAAAACAAATGCCAGTTTACCCATGAATGTCTCCTTCTATAATTTGATTTTCAAAGTATTTATTTAAATTTTTGTGGCGACAAAATCAGATTCCCATACCCGTTATTTCTATCGCCACTTTTTATTTTTCTTATTTTATGATACCAGGGTTCCAAGATATACAAAGCAAAATGCCATCACCGAAAGTAATTTACTCAAGCAACGAGTCAAAGGCCGTGTTCGCACGGAACTTTGATGAGTGCCACGATAACGATACTTTCCTGTTTTTCATTTTAGCAATGCAACAATTTCTCAGCTTCAGTCATAATTTCCTGCAGAATCTCCTTACAGCTCTGTCTCTTACTCACCAGACCTGCAATCTGCCCTGCCATCACTGTGCCGTTTAAAATGTCCCCATCCATAACTGCTTTCCGAAGAGAACCAAGTGTCATCCGTTCCAGTTCCTCAAACGGTACACCTTCCTGTTCCTTTTTGATATATTCCTTCGTCATCTGATTTCTCAGACACCGAACCGGATGTCCTGTACTCTGACCGGTTACTACAGAATCAATATCTTTTGCTTTCACGATTCTGTCTTTATAGTTATCATGAACAATCGATTCGTCTGCCACTACAAAACGGGTTCCCATCTGTACTCCCTCTGCTCCGAGCATAAAAGAAGCAGCAACACCGCGTCCGTCTCCAATTCCACCTGCAGCAATTACCGGAATATTTACCGCATCCACAATCTGTGGAATTAACGCCATCGTTGTCTGATTTCCAATGTGACCTCCGGCTTCCATGCCTCTGCTACTACCGCATCCGCACCATATCGTTCCATTCTCTTTGCCATAGCTACTGATGCAACAACCGGAATCACCTTAACACCAGCTTCCTTCCACATCGGCATATATTTCTCCGGATTTCCGGCACCTGTAGTGACCGCCTGAATTCCTTCTTCTACTACGATTTTTGCCACTTCATCAGCATTCGGGTTCAGAAGCATAATATTTACACCAAATGGTTTATCAGTCAGTTCTTTTGCCTTTCTGATCTCTTCCCTCACAATTTCCGGAGGTGCACTTGCCGCACCGATCAGACCAAATCCGCCTGCCTCAGATACTGCCGCCGCCAGATGATGTTCTGCCACCCAGGCCATACCCCCCTGAATAATCGGATACTCAATCTGTAAAAGTTCTGTTACTTTCGTCTTCATCTGCTTCTGTCTCCTTCCCTGCTTTCAGAAAAGGTGTGGATTATGCCTCCACACCTTTATTCTTCAGATATTCCATAACTGCTCCAACTGTTGTCAGTTCAGCCAGTTCTTCAGACGGGATCTCAACTTCATATTTTTCTTCCAGTGCCATCACCAGTTCAAACAGATCCAGAGAATCTGCACCCAGGTCATCCTTAAATGAAGTTGTTTCTGTAATACTGCTCTCCTCACAGTTCAACTGTTCTGCGATCATCTCTTTCATTTCTTCTAACATCGTTATTCTCCTTTACACATGTTTCTTATTATCAATAATTTTAGTTTCCAATGTTTTGACTTTCAAAGTATAATACACAAACAATGTTTTGTCAATGAATTCTTTTTTGATTTTCAAAGTATTTTCAACGATTATTTTTTATTTATATTCTTCCCACCGTGGTTTTTCTTCACCCTTTTTCAATGCGTCCCGGATATCCGAATAAAAATGCAATTTTTTCTGTACATGCATATAATCTTTTTCCAGTTCATTCAGCTGTTGTTCCACAGACTTTTTTCGTTCTTCCAGCAATTTCACAATATCATCGATAGATTCGTCTTCTGTCTCCTCATACTGAAAAAACTTCTGTAAATCTCCGATTGTCATCCCTGCCCGCTTAAAACAGCAGATAGTTGCCAGACGATTTATGTGCATCTCATAATAGACTCTCTGATTTCCTTTCGTCCTTCCAACTTTTGTTAATATTCCTTCATCCTCATAATATCGCAACGTTGAAACCGGAAGATCAAACATCTTTGAAATCTCCCGGATAGAATATGTTTTTTCTGTTTGTTCTGATATCATTTTTTTCATCTTTTCTCATCTCTCCTGCAGACCCATTACTTTTACAGACAATTTTAATAACTATGATTTTATATTTCCAGACATAATTATACACGTTGAATTCCAAATTAATCTTTACGTATTTTCTGTTAAAATGTAACTATTCAGTAGCCATTATCCCGCGAGGTGTTTTGGCATAAATATGCCAAAATCCCGAGACATACAAGCAAAAATGCCATCACCGAAGGTGATTTACGCGAGCAACGAGTCAAAGTTCGTGCTTGCACGGAACCTTGAGGAGTGCCGCGATAACGATAAAAACTCGCAAAGCGTGTTTTTATCGTTTAAATGCATTTTTGCTCGTAACTGTGAAGTTACTGAACAGTTACGTTAAAATTATCTTGTCCTCAAGTATACTTGAGGTGTTATACTTTGTAAAGAAATATACATCACGTCATATATGGAGGTTTTACATGTATCAGGCAAAGGAAACACGTTACGACACCATGCAGTACAACCGTTGTGGAAACAGTGGTCTGAAGCTTCCCACCGTCTCTCTTGGACTGTGGCATAATTTTGGAGATTTCTCTTCTTACGACAATATGAAAAAGCTCTGCTTTACCGCTTTTGATCATGCATCACTCATTTTGATCTTGCCAACAATTACGGACCTGAACCGGGAAGTGCCGAAAAACACTTCGGTCTGATCTTAAAAGAACACTTCTTCGCTTACCGGGATGAACTGTTGATCAGCACCAAGGCCGGTTACGATATGTGGAAGGGACCTTACGGTAACTGGGGCAGCCGCAAGTACCTGATTACCAGCCTGGATCAGAGCCTGCAACGACTGGGACTCGATTATGTAGATATCTTTTATCATCACCGTATGGATCCGGAAACACCACTGGAAGAAACTATGGGAGCTCTGGATCAGATCGTGCGGAGTGGAAAAGCTTTATACGTGGGTCTCTCCAATTATAACGGGAAAACCATGAAAAAGGCCTGCCAGATTCTCACCGATCTGAAATGCCCGTTTATCATCAACCAGAACTCTTACAACATTTTCAATCGAACCATTGAAAACAACGGCTTAAAACAAGCCGCCCGCGAATGTGGAAAAGGTATCATCTCCTTCAGCCCGCTTTCTCAGGTATGTTGACCGACCGCTACCTTCACGGAATCCCTTCTGACAGTCGCGTCGTCACCGATGGACGCTTCTTACACAAAGAACAGTTGGATGAAAAACGAATCCATACTATCCGGCAGTTAAATGACCTGGCTGTCGAACGTGGCGAAAGTCTGGCTCAGATGGCATTAAAATGGGTTCTGAAAGATAATGATGTCACCAGCGTCCTCATCGGTGCCTCTAAACCGGAACAGATACTTGAAAACCTAAAAGTAACAGATGCCGCACCATTACAGAAGAAGAACTGAAAAAGATCGATGAAATCTCTTTAACCTGATTCTTTCTTTCATGCAGAAAAGAAGTCCCTCCCGTCATATCTGTCGATTGGGAGGGCTTTTTTTCGTATGTTCCTGCATAATGAATGTACAGGATCTACAAATCTATACACCCTTTCAGATTATAGATTTGAATGGATCCACAAAAGAAACTTTCTGGATGCGTGATATCAAGCAAACCTTTAATTAACACTGACATCTTTTTAAATGCACTTCGCGAATCTTACTCGTTATCGCTACTGTCGCCAAACCATGAGACCTTGGAGACTGTCGCGTAAATCAAAATTGGTCCGCTGAACCAATTATTGCTATTAAATACAAAAAAACCGTTTTCATATTATATGAAAACGGTTGAAAATGAGGCATCGGGGATTCGAACCCCGGACAACTTGATTAAAAGTCAAGTGCTCTACCAACTGAGCTAATACCCCATATGCCCAGAACCGGAATCGAACCAGTGACACGAGGA
>ENA-OQAZ01000559-OQAZ01000559.1-human-gut-metagenome-genome-assembly--contig:-NODE-559-length-20350-cov-3.371854_pt1 | contig 20350 bp, 31 predicted proteins | sample MGYA00242737_ERZ504531 | MGnify/ENA primary metagenome ERZ504531 (study PRJEB26092, sample SAMD00036244) | human gut metagenome | host: Homo sapiens | study: EMG produced TPA metagenomics assembly of... | reverse complement strand
ACCAGTTAACGTAAGGGGAATGCTCACGGTTTTTCTGGATATCCTTAAAAGCGAAGAAATCACGGCCTGTATGGTTGAATACACCATCAAAGATCACACGGATGCCTTTTTCATGCAGGCTTTTACAAAATTGGTGAGATCTTCATTGGTTCCGAGACGGGAATCCAGTTTTTTGTAATCGGTTGTCTCGTAGCCATGTCCGACACTTTCAAAAAGCGGCCCTATATATAAGGCAGTACATCCGATTTCTTTGATGTGGTTGATCCACGGCAGCAGTGTGTTCAGTCGATGTACAGGAGTTCCGTAATCATTTTCTTTTGGAGCGCCTGTAAGTCCAAGTGGATAAATATGGTAGAAGATTGCTTCGTTGTACCAGCTCATAATATTACACCTCTGTTCTAAAAATTTATAATTTCCTGATAATTAGGGAAATTACACAAATATCTTCTCTATAATACCAGATTCCTATAATATAATCCAGAATAAATCAGCCAGTTTTTCAGCGAAAAATCCGGCAGATTGCTAATTGCCGGATCTTATCTGATGGATACTATGTTTATTCGTCAAATTCTGCAGTAACTATAAAGCCGCGTGGCGTATGCTCAATGCTTTTGATGATTCCCTCTTTGGATCTGATGCGGTCTGCGTTTCTGTAGCAGCCGGACATGGCTACTGCAGGCTCAATGATATAGCTGTAGTTAGTGGCAGAGAGAAATTCGGAGATTTTTACTTTATCTCCCACCTGGATCAGCCCCTGTCTTTCCATTTTAAATTTTTCTTCTCGCATAAATATGCCTTCTTTCTGTATAAATACGCAGTGCGAATATATCTGTAAATACAATTAATTACACGGTTAAAATATTTAAGAACCGGATGGGATCCGTACCAGAAGCTTCTGTCCGTCTTTTTCTACTGCTGTAAGAACGGGAATATGTTTTTTTCGCAGAGCATGAACGATGGGATACAGGGAAAACATGGCATTATCTGCAAAAACTGCTTCTGGTTTGCAACTGAGGATTTCTTTAATCCTGTCTTTTATAAAGCTTTTCCATTCTGCCTTTTCCATGGAGAGTTCTCCATAGATCCCGTTCAGCGTCAGCTCGGGTAACCGGGGAACCGGCAGATGTACGATCCTGGCAGAAGAAAGATCCGGAAGCTTTTGAAGCAGTATGTCTGTTTCTTTATTTCCGCCAAGGCTTACGATCACAGCTTCTTCATGGAAGGCGGCAAGGCTGCTCCTGCAGGCAAGAACAGAATCCTCAAGGGTTCCGCATATCATGAGAAATCCTCCTTTATGACAAAAGGCTGCACTTTTAAGACCGGTTACCAAAGACAACTCCTCGCCTTCCAGGCCCAGCCAGGAAGAAGGAAAACTGCATTTGTAATTCATGGAATATTCTTTTTTCTGTGGCTGGATACAGTAACCGCCCCGGTTGGACGGAAAGATCACAAAAGCAATGTTGGTTTCCGAAAGGCGCTTTTGGCAGGGAATAAATTCCGGAAGTATAAGGATATTGGTATTTTCCGCCGGGGTATCGCCCGAAGCGAGGGAAGCAGCATGTTCTGTAAGAACTTCTTCCACCCGTCTGTCTGCACGTTCGTTTCCAAGGTAACGCTCGAATTTATTTTCCAGGATCATGCCTGCCACACTGACTGACCTGAAAAAAGGCTTCGTCATTGTTGCTTTTGGAATCCCATCCCGGATTGAAATTGCCGATCAGTGTGGCAAGTTCATTTTTTTCACCGGTATTATCATTGATATCCAGAGGCTGGACAAAGGATTCATCAAATTTTAGTGCCAGCTCCTCACCTAGGATTTCCGGTCCAAGCTTCTCCCAGAGAAGGCCGAAGGCGCATATGGGACGCCATTATCGCGAATACGGCTGTCTTTCTGATGATGATCATACTGTCCTCTGCCAATATCAAAAACAAGACCTTCATAGTTTTCAGGAACCTGGTTTCCACGTGTGATGGTGATCTCGGGATTCAGATATAAAAGCAGTGCGGCGGAAAAAACATCGTCTGCGTGAAATTTCCCGCTGTGGGTGAATGCGGATGCATTTTTCTGTTTGATTTTTTCCAGTAAATGATTCATATGAAACGCTCCTGTGTGTTTATTCTGTTCTTCAGTATACCACAGAAATGAAGAATAAACAAAGTCCTCTACAGTTAAAAAGGAATCCGTCCTGAAGACAGATTCCTTTAAAAATTTACGTTCTTTTATGCTTTATGTACAAAATAGGACGTTCATATTCAATTTTATTATAATGCGCAGATAATTTTATCCTGATATGCTTCCGGAACTTCTTCTTTATCCAGAGACATACTGATAATAAAGGAAACTTTGAAGGTTTCACCGATGGCACTTAACTGATCCAGTGTTTCGGTTGCGTCCTTTCCTTCAAGCTTGGCTGTTGTAAGGAAGCTGTCCAGATATATCTGCTCCAGATCATGATCCTGAGAGAGGATACCACAGATAAATCCTACAAATTCGTCCCCATTCTTAACCGGAAATCCGGAAACATCGATAAGGCGGACCTTGTTGTTCAGCTCATACATGTGCTTAGTACTCTTGTCTAAGTAAACAATACTGCCGTTGGCGTCTTTAACAGCTCCGTTTACTTTGTCTAACAGTACTTTTGTTTTTCCTTTGCCTTTCTTTCCTACGATCAGTTCAACCATCCTGTTTTCCTCCTTAGACACATATAATAATTTTGAATAAAATTGCTATTGATATGCTTCAAATTATAGTGCATTATGAATAAAATTGCAAGGGTTTTTTGAAAAAATCTGGTAATTTTAATCAGGTCTTACTGCTCTCTTTCATTTTCCATCTGTGCTTTTGCTTTCCTTCCGATCCGGGCAGTGCTGTTCATGATACTGGCCCGGGTAACCTTGTCGTTTCCGTACTTCAGACGGATTGAATCCAGTGCGGCATCCAGTTTCTGCTGGCGTTCCTTCCTGTGAGTATCCTCAAAAAAGGAAAGCTGTTCAAAGGAATCATCCGTAAGACCGGTCAGTGATACTCCCAGGAGCCGGAGTGGCTGTTTCATCCAGGATTCCTGAAAGAGATTTTGGGCATTTCTGTAAATCTCTTCTGTGATGTCGGTGGCATTTGGCAGTTTAGTCTGATGAGATTTGTTTTGAAAATCCAGGGTACGGAAGGTTACAGAAATGCAGGTGCATTTTTTCTTTTTGCGGCGCATGCGGGCAGCCAGAATATCGCATTGTTCCAACAGGATCGGAAGTGCCTGCTCCAGGGAGACAAGATCATCGTTAAAGGTAGTTTCCAGACTGAATCCTTTTGCTTCATTCAGGTTTTGCTTTCACAGGGGAGTCATCCAGGGCCACGGGCATACTGATATAACTGCTGTCCTGCCTTTTCACCGAGAAGTGCCTGTATTTTTGCTTTTTTTTCATGAGCCAGATCTCCGATGGTTCTGATTCCTGTATCCTGCAGCTTTTTTTCGGAGGATCTGCCAAGAAAAAGGAGTTCTCTCACTGGAAGAGGCCACATTTTTACAGGGATTTCTTCCGGAAATAAAGTATGCACTTTATCTGGCTTTTCGAAATCAGAGGCCATTTTGGCAAGAAGTTTATTGGTGGAGATGCCGATATTTACGGTAAAGCCGAGTTCTGTACGGATCTTATCCTTCAGTTCATGGGCAGTTGCCACCGGATCCGGGTAAATATAGGAGGTTCCGGTCATATCCAGAAAAACCTCATCAATGGAAAAGGATTCCATTACCGGTGCATAGGACGCACAGATTTTTTTGAAGGCTCTGGAACATTTATCGTATAATTCAAAGTCAGATGGAACGGCCACAAGATTCGGACATTTGCGAAAAGCCATAGCCATGGGCTCTCCTGTCTGAATCCCGTATTTTTTTGCGGGAATGGACTTGGCGACAACGATGCCGGTACGTTTACTGGGGTCTCCGCCAATACAGGAAGGGATGTCTCTCAGATCAGGAAGTCCCATCTTTACTCTTTTTGCTGCCTCCCAGGAAAGAAAAGCACTGTTTACATCAACATGAAAAATCAATCGTTCCATATAGGGTTCTTCTTTCAATTGTATAAAGTTTGTCTGTTATATCTATTTACAGATTTTTACAGACAACTGGTTAAAAAGGTTCCGATATTCCTCTTCCACCTGTGAAAAAGGGTATTGCCGGTATTGGATCGGAACATGGACAACCGGTTTTGGAGTGTCCGGTGTTTCATTCAGAAGATATTTCAGGTCATACCAGAGCAGGTCATTGTCGATCTCCTTCAGCTTTTGTTCTTCTATGGCAGAAAGTCCGGATCCTAGATATTTCTGATAGATAATGTTTAAAAGAGCTTCCTCCTGTTTCCGATACTCAGGAAGACTTTTCTTAAATGGTCTTGGAACATCGGACATATAACATTCGCTGGCATCGTGAAGAAGAGCCGCCAGTATAAGACGGCCGGAATAGCCACGTGCCTCGGCTTCTTTGGCACAGAGGATGCAGTGCTGCCCTACGGAGAAAAAAGTCCTTACATGGCCATTTCCGCGGCATAGAAGAGAAAGCGCGTGTGCAATGTCCTCAATGCAGATCAGCTCTTCGGCCGGATGTGTCGGATCAAAGTGTTTTCCAGTGTATGTGGTAATGCAGTCGCCCATAAAATGTTACGCCTTTCTTTAAGCTTATGAATAAATATGATTATTTATTATAAACATCCAGAGAAAGTGTGTCTATATGATCGTGAAATAAATTCCGGGAACTGTTACAGAAAAACAAAAGAAATACAAGGCTGTTTTACAAATATGAGTGATTCTGTGCTATAATACAAAAAAACGACAGGGAGATCATCAGCGATGAAACATATGGAAGAAATGAAGATTGCCGGATTAGCCATGGCATTATGTATCGTGATGCTGGGAATCTATATTGTCGTCCCAAAGGATGGAACGGTTTCTCGTCTTACTGCTATTCCGGATAATAATGCGGCGGAGCTGTTACAGATTCTACATCAGAGGGAACTTCTGATGCGGATTTTCCAATCTATACAGAGGACAGCTACAGCAGTGGGTCCGAGAGTTCGTATTCTTATGACGATACTGGGGATGGAGATTCCTATACGGAAGAGCCGACTTATGATCCAGGTGATAATTCTTACGATGGCAATACTGATAGTGAAGCGAATGGAGCAGATACTTCAGATACATCTTCAGATGGACCGGCAAAGGCGCAGGCAATTATGAAGATCCGGACAGTGGCTCCGGTGAAGTGGTCAATGACAATGATTACAGTGGTACTTCGGATACGGATCTTGATAGCAGTGAGACCGAAGATACCGGCAGTGATGGCACAGTAGAAATTAACTGAATGTAAAAAAAGAATAAAAAAGCAAATCTGCGAAATAAAATTTCAAACAGATTTGCTTTTTTATTTTTGGTTTGTAATCCTGTCAGTTGATGTTCTGGAGCAAGGATGTCATTTCCTGATAAAGAACATCCTTTGAAGACGCACCCATGACGATGGAAATAAATGGCTTCCCATAAGCATTCTGGCTTAAAAGTGCGAGACAGTTACCGGCTTTATCGGTTGTTCCAGTTTTTCCTCCAAGGATAGTGACATCCTTAGGAGTTGCTGCCTCTCCGGTAAGATAATGATCTGTAGCGGGTAAGGTAGCACTTGCGTCGGAGCCATCGGAATGCTTATAGCTAACTGTATAAGATGCCATTTGTGTGATGTCTGTAAACTCCGGATAATTCAGGGCTTCTTTCAGCATCAGATAAATGTCATAAGGCGTTGTATAATGATTTTCGTCCTGAAGACCATGGGGATTGGTAAAGTGAGTTCCTGTACAGCCAAGTTCTGCAGCAAAGCTGTTCATCATTTCTACAAATTTATCTGTTGTTCCACCTATGTGTTCCGCAATGGCAGATGCTGCATCATTGGCAGAATAAACAAGAAGACAATGAAGAAGCTGATCCATGGTAACCTGATCTCCCGCCTGGAAACCAGCTACCTGAGAACCGGATTCCAGGGTAACATTTTCCTGTGAGATCGTTACTGTATCATCCATGTTCCCATATTTCAGTGCAAGCATAGCTGTCATGATCTTTGTGATGCTGGCAGGATAAACCTTGTTGTAGGCACCTTTTGCATAGAGTACCTTTTTATCACTGAGATTCAGAAGCACACCGGATTGGCTGTCATCCAGACTGACAGAATCCAGAGCAACATCTTTTGTAACAACACAGAGATTATGGGCGAAACCTGCCGCGCGCTGTTCTTCCTTGGAAGTCAGAGTATTATCAAATTCGGAGAATGCATTGAAAGAATTTGCAGGAGTAGAAAAATCACCGCCCTTCAGCATGTAAACACCAAAACCGCCAGCTGTACATAGTACGATCAGCAGAAGAAGGAGAAAAATGGTGTTGCGGATCCTTTTACGACGCATCCGTTTCATCCTGGTATTCTGAGCTTTACGTCTGGCAGAAACAGTTCTGTCAGACGGCGTGGTGGAAGTTCTTTTTGTCCCCCTGGAGGCTGTATGTGCAGCCCGGGAATCCTGACCTCTGGAAGGATTGCCAGAATGTACATGAGTTTTTACAGGTTCTTTACGTGTCATAAGTATTCCTCTTTCCGAAAGTAGGTATCCGATTTCTGACCTTTTTTCTGTAATTCTTTATTATATGCACTGCTCTGCAGTCCTACATTGAGAACAAGTCCCATACCCATAAACAGGCTGATCAGAGAAGTAAGACCATAGCTTACAAAAGGAAGCGGAGTACCTGTGTTTGGTGCAAGACCGGTAGCAACACAGATGTTGATGAAGCTCTGTATGGAAACAATGCTTCCAACACCGCAGCATATGATCTTACCGGCAAGATCCTTGGCCCGCAGGCTCATACGGATACATTCAAAGGTGATCAGAAACAGCAGCAGTACGATCAGAGTACAGCCGATAAATCCGTACTGCTCTCCAGCCACCGCAAAAATAAAGTCGGTCTGATTCTCAGAAACAAAGTTTCCATCATTTACGGATGTAACACTGGTGTCATTACTGAAAGCACGTCCCACAAGCTCTCCGGAGGCGATGGCTGTTTTTGAGTTGTTCTGCTGTTCAATATCATCTGCGTATTCTTCGTTCTCCGGATAGAGGAATGACATGATACGGTTTCTCTGGTAATCCTGTATCAGTTTCTGATCCGGCTGCACGATAATGGACAGAAAGATGATGGCCAGAGGAATCGCGATCAAGGCTACACCGCCGATGATCTTATAACTAAGTCCTGCGATGTAGATCAGAATACAGAACAGAACAGTTACGGTGATGGTGTTTTTCATATCCGGCTGTACATAGATCAGCATCAGTGGGATGACCAGAAGGACAGCTGATTGTATCAGAGTCTTTAAAGTATTCAGATCTTCCTCATGATCCATAAAAAATTTGGCAAAAAACAGGATAATAATGATCTTTGAAAGCTCGGTAGGCTGGAATCGGATAAAACCTAAATCCACCCATCTGGCAGCACCATTGGCGCTGGATCCGAAGAACCGGACAGCCAGAAGCATAACGATATTAAATCCATACATGATCCATTGAAAGTTCAGCAGCCAGGAATAATCCATCAGTGAAAGGATCAGCATAAAGACCACACCGATGATCACACCCAGAAGCTGACGTGTGCGAAGGTAGTCGGCAGCTGTTCCTACAAGCTGAATTCCAATAAAGCTGATCGCCAGGAGAAAGGTCACCAGTCGAAAATTGTAAAACCGCAGCTTATACTGTTTAATCATAAATTATGCATCTCTTTTCTTAAGTACGGGTATGACTGCATGCAGAACAGGTGGTTCCTGTGTGATCTGTATGGTCACCCCTGGTTCATCAATTACAACGTATTTTTTTACGGCATGTATCAGATCGTTCCGTAAAAGCTTCATCATCTGTGGAGAACAGTCTATGCGTTCCGATACAAGAAGAAGCTTCATCCTGTCGCGTGCATAGCCTGCAGAGTGGTTTTTCCCGGAGAAAAATCCCATAATCATTCCTCCTGTGATGAAAAATGTCAGACAGCAAAGTGTCTCTTATTTTCGAAAAATGCTGCCAAGACGGTGGAATACACCATTTTTCCGACGGACAGTAACATAAGGGACTTCTTCGCCCATAAGCCTCCGGCAGATATTGCGATACTCTTCTTCTGCCTGAGAATTTTTTCCGGATAAGGTTCTCCCTGATTTGTGGAGATCACGATTTGTTCATCATCCAGGATCGCACCGATCAGATCCACAGCCAGGATTTCCAACACATCTTCTACAGACATCATATCACCTCTGGCGATCATTTCCGGTCGAAGCCGGTTGATGATCAGCCGGATATCCCGGAGCCTCCGGACTCCAGCAACCCGATGATACGGTCTGCATCACGGATCGCGGAAACTTCCGGTGTGGTCACGACCAGTGCACGGTCCGCTCCGGCTACTGCATTTTTGAATCCCTGTTCAATTCCTGCCGGACAATCCAGAAGGACATAATCGAATTCTTCCCGGAGATCATCGGTAAGCTTGATCATCTGTTCCGGAGATACGGCAGTTTTGTCCTTGGTCTGGGCAGACGGAAGAAGATACAGTTCTGAATGCCGACGATCCCGGATCAGTGCCTGTTTCAGGCGGCAGCTCCCATTGATCACATCAACCAGATTGTAAACAATACGGTTCTCCAGTCCCATGACAACATCCAGATTTCGGAGTCCGATATCGGTATCTACAACTGCAACCCTTTTTCCCATGGCAGCCAGTCCGGTTCCGATATTTGCCACGGTGGTGGTTTTTCCAACACCGCCTTTTCCAGATGTAATGACAATGACTTCACTCATGTTTTCTGATTCCTCCTATAAAATGTTCCACACTTCTGGTATCCTCATAAAGTTTGTTTAGTCATTCGATACATTACTGGTATCGCTTGCTGCATAGCCAGTGAGAATGGTGCTTTCATCTGCAAGTCCGAAAATGTATTTAAAGATATCATTAGCTGCAAGGCAGGCATTACCGGATGCATATCCGTTTGCGATTCGAACAGATATTGCGTACTTGGGATCAGAAACAGGCGCATATCCGATAAAAAGTGCATTGTTCGGATGATAATAGTCAATCTCGCAGTACCGGTTTTTCCTGCTGCTTCAACTCCAAGTCCGTTAAACTGATCATGAGTCTGCACCACACGATACATACCGTCATGGATGTCATCCCAGATATTGCTGGAAAGATCCAGCTGTCCAGCTGTTTCGGAAGGATATTCCTTTATAAGTTTTCCTTTGGAATCCGTCACACGGTCCAGAAGGGAAAGCTTATAGATCGTACCGGAAGTGGCGATCGTTGACGCATAACGTGCAAGCTGGCTGGTCGTAAACGCATTGGTACCCTGTCCAATATAGGAAGGGACGGCGTTTTTGTCAGAAACCTGCGGAGAAGCTCGGAAATTTCAATGCCGGTTTTCTGATCCAATCCCATGAGGGAAGCATATTTCTGAAGCATTCCAAGACTTCTGGCTTCAGAAAAATTACCTTCGGAATCTTTACCAAGTTCGAAACCAATCGTAGTGAAAAATACGTTACAGGACTGCTCAATGGCTTCACGGATATCAAGAGAACCGTGGCCCTGTTTATTCCAGCAGTTGATCGGAGGTGTTACAAGGTCAAAGCTTCCTGTACATTCAATATATGTGCCATCATCTATTACGCCCTCAGACATGCCGGCAACAGTAGATAAGATCTTTAAGGTAGATCCTGGAGCCGTCTTCTGCTGTGTTGCCTTGTTGAAGAACGGGCTGGAAAGATCTGTGGAAAGCTTTGCATAATAATCAGTATCCATATTGTTGGTCAGACGATTATTATCATATCCCGGATAGGAAACACATGCGAGAACATTTCCGGTTGTAGTATCTGTGATCACCGCAGATGCAGAGCACGGAGCCAACGCAAGTTGGGCCGGTGTGATCTCAAGATTTGCGATCTTGCGATACATGAAGGTGTAGGCATCAAGACCACCGGAAGCCATTGTCTGATACAGCTCGTCTTCTTTGGAAAGAACGCCCTGTTCATAGAGAACAAGACACAGATCTTCTCCACTGATGGTGTCTTCCTGAAGCATATATTTATACAGAAGCTTTGAAAAGCCTGTATCTGTTTTCAGGTAATCAATGATATAGGCGGTAAGAGCCTGATAGATCTCTTCAGAATCCAGATATTCTCCGGAGGTTGAAATCTGGGAAATATCGATCCAGTTCTGACTGGCAGCGTAGTTCAGATAATCCTTCAGACTGATACTCTGGTCATTTTTCCAGGCTTTGTATGTTTCATCTGCGGTATCAATGGAATCACTTTTCAGTACCTTCAAGGTATTGGTAAGAAGATCATCACAGATATAGGTAAGATATTCCTGCATCTGCGTATCTTCATCCTTATAGGCTGGAGGATTGTCGCCTGTCAGCCTGTTACTTATTGTATCAAAAACCTGTTGCTGTTTTTGCTTGAAATTTGACGTATAAATTTTTTTCTGTGTCGGAAGCATCTGCATCACTGAATTTATTGATATCGATCACACTGTTTGCGATCAGTGCATTGTATACATCATAGATTGGGATGGTGATCTTACTTGCATCTTTTCTCTGCTTCATAATCAAAGCTTTTATTCGGTGTCAGTTTAGAGAGGACAATACCAGCAACACGCTGTTCCAGGATCTGGTAAATACTCTTCTGCCAGTCGGAATCAATGGTCAGATAAACATCGTTTCCGGCCACAGGATCAACAGTTTTAGAATTGTCAATGTCAAGGACTTTACCAAGATTATCAACTGTGACCGTTTCTTCTCCGTCTTTTCCCTGAAGTTCAAGCTCCATATACTGTTCGATTCCGGCTTTTCCAACAACCGCATCATTGGAATAATCAGGATTATCCTTACGAAGGGTTTCCAATTCCTCAGAAGAGGCCTGGCCTGTGTAACCGAGGATTGGCGCCATACTCTCATCGTCCACATATTTTCTGGTGGAATCTTCTACAATGTCAATACCCTGGAGAGCGGCCTGATTTTCTTTTATGGCTGCCACAGATTTTTCACTGACATTTGTTGCAATGGTCACCGGCATATATTTCTTGAAACTGTTGGTGTTCAGCTGATAGCGCATGATCGCAATTTCGAGGATTTCCTGTTTAGTAAGTTCTTCCGGAAGAGAATGTGCGGCAAGTTCTTCTGGGGTGTAGGCATCTTTTCCGTAAAGAACGATAGAAAATCCGCTGCTTCCGGTAAGATGATCCATGATCTGGGCTGCGGTTGCGTTTTTCTGCTCATCACTGAGATCATCAATCTGTGCTTCTCCGTAAATATCCGCACGGAAACGGTTAAGAGTAAATCCTTCATCTACATCAAAAGCATAATCTCCATGATCATTGACGGTAATATGAAAATTATCAGATAAGCTGTCCCCGTTTTTGGAAGAATCTGTATACCTGATAGGCGATACCGTTCAGAGTCAGATTCTTTTCTCTGGTGCTGTTGTATGTACCGCTATCTTCGAATGTGACAGAATATGCAAGTACATTGGAGGCGACAACTGTGCCGTTACGGTCATAAATATTACCACGGGTGCTTTTGATCACGCGTGTTTTGGTGGTACGTGTCTGAAATTTACTGATGTAATCCTCTCCCTGTATGATCTGCAGACTGAAAAGCTGCCGGACCAGAACAGATGACAGAAAAATAAATACGATCACAAGAACTGTAGTACGTTTCAGACGGATTTTTTTGATGATTTTTTTTATTTTAATTCCCAAATAGACTCACTTTCTTTCCTTACAGTATCCATTAAGTGGTAGTTGATCCAGTAAAATACCCGGTATACGATGATGGTGAGAAAAACCGTATATACAATTTCGGGGATAATGATCCTGTATATGTAGGTCCAGAATCCAAGACGCCTCTGAGCAGAAACTGGAGCCATACACAGCCAGATTATAAAGAAGATCTGTTCCTGCTACAAGAAAAAGCGGAACTTTCAGATCATCATCATAAAAACTGCGGAATGCATAGCCGCTGATAAAACCTATATACATATAGATCAGTGCATAAAATCCAAACAATGATCCATAAAAGAGATCGACAAAAAGCCCGGAAAAAAATCCAGTCCACAGACCGACTTTTCTTCCACGCATAAGTCCCATGGATACACACAGGATCAAAAGCAGATTTGGAGTGATGCATCCAATGGAAATACGGTCCATTACTGTGCACTGAAGGAGAAAACAGACAATGATAGTGATAAATAATATAATCCTATTTTTCATTGGACGCATCCTCCGATTTGTCTATCGCGTCCTGTTTATTGGTGGTGATCACAAATACATCTTTCAGATGACCGAAATCAACCGGGGTAACGATCGTACCTGCTTTTGTCAGGTTATTGGGATCCTGTTGGATCTCACTGACATAACCAATAAACAGTCCTTCCACATATTTTTCACTGATATTTGATGTGACAATACGTTCTCCGACTGTTACCTTGTTATCCTGATCGTAAAGCTGCTCAAAGCTTAATTTACCTTCATCGATCAGTTTCAGATCTCCGGTGACAACGCAGTTGTCGGAGGTACTGACTGCCATAGCACTGACATTGCTGCTGTCATCGATGATGGAACGGACAGTAGCCCAGGAGGGCCCCACTTCTGTGACGATACCCACAAGACCCTTTCCGGCGATCACGTTGTTATCAACCCGGATCCCGTTATTACTGCCTTTGTTGATCATAAAGGTATCATACCAGTTTCCGGGATCTTTGGAGATTATCCTTGCGGCAACCTTGGGATAGTCGGTATATTCCTGATCAAGATCGTAAAGTTCCTTCAGGCGTGTGAGCTCTGTCTGGTCCTGGATCAGGATGTTGTTTTGCTCCGTAAGACTGTTGATCTGACTTTTCAGCTCTTCGTTTTCCTGAAGCACGTCCTGTTTGTCACGAAGATTGTTTTTTACATTTCCAAATATATCGCTGACACCGGCGATCCCCTTTCAAAGGGAACGATAAGAAAACCGGCTACCTCCTGAAGTGGTGCGGAAGAGGTTCCGGAGGCTGCTGTGGCTACAATGCAGCTTCCACAGAAAAGTGTCATGATTACCAGAAGATGTTTACTTTTTAAATTAAAATGAAAACGCACTTTTTTTTCGGATGTTTTTCATTATATATGCCCCTTTACAGTTTTTTCTGCTTTACCGGCTGGGCCCATTTGCGCAGGTTTCTGTCGCGGATGATTTTTTCCAGGCCGTATGCTGCAGAAGTTTCATACAGATCAGAAAGATTAAAGGCAAATCCTGTATAGCTAGCCAGATAGTTATCTATATAAGGTAGCCGTGTACTGCCGCCGGTCAGATAAATGCCCTCTTTTGCAATATGATAAGCGATCTGTGGCGGGGTACGTTCCAGAAAAGATTTCATCTCTGCTGCGATCTGGTTCACACAGTTGGCGATCCCCTCATTAACAACGTAGGCAGAAATAACTTCTTCTCGTGGAAGTCCGGAAATACTGTCGATCCCGACTACTTTTCGGGCTTCTTTTTTCTGATCGTTCAGTCTTCCCATAACTACTTTCAGACGTTTTGCAGTTCGTGTTCCAATCTGAAGATTATAATGTTTTCGGATCTCGCTGCAGATAGATTCGTTCATCTGTCTGCCTCCGATGGGGATCTTACGGCTAATGATGATCTTGCCGTCGGTTATGATGGAAAGCGCTGTACTCTGTGCACCGATGTTTACGATCATGCTTCCCTGATTTTTTTCAGGTCGATTCCCATGGCAATGGCATCTGCAATAGGGGACTCCACCATAAAAACACGGTTTTTTCGCAGCCAGTGGCCATTGACAGATAATAATATGCCCTCTTTTCGATAGCCGTCATATCAAGTGGCACGGAAAAATACATGTCTGCTCCGAGACCGGATGTATGATCGATCTTTTTATCATGCTGTAAAGGACGATCTCCTGCAATTCCAGATTTGCCAGCATACCGAAAGCCATGGGAGAATTTACGGAAATATCCGCAGGTGATTTTTCAAACATTTCATAAGCTTCGTTCCCTATGGCAAGGATCCGGCGTCCTCTGTAGGCTACCATGTTCTTTTCTATGTAACTTTTGTTTCTGAAAAATGAATAGACTTTTACAGAGCTGCTTCCAAGGTCTACTCCGTAATTATTTCTAAAAAGCATAAATCCGTCCCTTCACTTAAGTATATTCATCAAAAATCCCTTTTTCGCGGAAACTGACATACCTGTGATCACCGATGATGATATGATCCAGAAGATGGATGCCGAGGAGTTCACCGCAATGATAAATCCGTTCCGTAACATCCAGATCAGCCTGACTGGGGGATGGATCACCACCCGGATGATTGTGGACCAGGATCAGGTTCACCGCACGATATTTTGCAGCTTCTACGAAGATTTCTCTTGGTGTGATCAGTGTGGCATTGACTGTACCGCGGCTTAAAAGCTGTTCACCCGACAAATGGTTATGTCCGTCCAGCATCATGCAGTAAAGCAATTCCTGTTCTTCATGCCGGAGCCGCTCCATATAATACTTCGCAATGGTTACCGGATGGTGAAAAGACAATTCCGGTTTTGCAGCTGCGGTTGCATACGCTTGGAAAGTTCCCCGATACATTTCAGCTGTATGGCTTTTACCTTACCGATCCCATGGATCTTCATCAGTTCCTGCATGGAAATATGAAACAGTCCAAGCAGGCCACTGTATCCGGTCTGTTTCGATAAATTCAGGATTTTATCTGCCAGAGTCAGGGAACTAGATCCCTGTACGCCACAGCGCAGAATCACGGCAAGAAGCTCTCGATCGCTTAAGGACTGTTCTCCTTCCCGCAGACATTTTTCATACGGGCGCTGATAATCTGGCATTTCCATTATAGTATCTTTCATATGATTTCCCTTTTCGCTCTCGAAGAAGGGGATGCAAAATTGCAGAAGTTATTTTAGCATAAAAAGGCAGGGATGTACACTCTATCCCGGAAATTTCCACTTTTTTCATATTTTGTTTACAGGCAGGGCATAAACGGAAGCGACTGCTTCTGCCACCTTGATCCCGTCCATCGCTGCGGATGTAATGCCTCCGGCGTAACCGGCGCCCTCTCCGCAGGGGTAGATCCCTTCTATATTGGAAGTGAGCTTTTTCGGTTCCCGAACGATCCGTACAGGAGAAGAAGTACGGCTTTCTACTCCTTCCAGCAATGCATCCGGCCGGTCAAAACCGGAAAGCTTTTTTCCAAAAGCATGGATTCCTGCTTCAATGGAATCGCCGATCTCTTTCGGGAAAATACTGCGGACATCGGTAAGTGTATAAGCTCCTTTGATACAGGGGATCACATCTCCAAGCCTGGTACTTTTCTGATGTGTACAGTAATCTTTGAAAAGCTGTACCGGGATTTTTCCGTTTCCGGCTTCCCAGGCAGCGCGCTCCAGTTTTCTCTGCAGAGCGATTCCGCCGAGAACTCCCTCTTCAGGAAAATCAGAAGGGTTTACCGTAACGATGATAGCACTGTTGGCATTATGGCTGTCACGTGCCTGATAGCTCATACCATTCACTGCAAGCATATCTTCTTCAGAAGATGCATTTACAACATATCCGCCGGGACACATACAGAAAGAATAAACGCCACGTCCGTTTTCCAGTGTATGGGTAACTTTGTAGCTGGCTGCACCCAGACGGTCGTTTTCCGGTTCTCCGTAAAGATCCCGGTTGATCATGGTCTGAGGATGCTCCACGCGTACCCCCACCGCAAAAGATTTCGGCTCCATATTTATATTGTGTTTATCCAGCATGGCAAATGTATCTCTGGCGCTGTGGCCGGGAGCAAGAATACAGATTTCTGCTGGTATTTCCTCTTTTGCATTGACAATGACTGCGTTAAGCTTCCGGTCACGGATTATCAGATCAGTTACTGTGGAACGAAAACGGAATTCCCCACCCATTTCTTCAATCTGATGACGCATAAACTGAACGATACCTACAAGCTGATCTGTGCCAAGATGAGGCTTTTGCTGGTAAAGGATCTCGGAAGGAGCTCCTGCCTCCACAAATCGGGAAAGAACCTCCCTTCCTCTTCCAAAGTATCTTTTACCAGAGTGTTCAGCTTTCCATCGGAAAAAGTCCCTGCACCGCCCTCTCCGAACTGTACATTGGAATCCGGATCCAGGATGCCGTTTTTCCAGAAATTTTCCACTGTTTCCTGTCGTTTGTCTGCTTCTTCTCCCCGTTCCAGTACCAGTGGACAGTACCCGGCTTTGGCCAGGTACCAGGCACAGAATAATCCTGCAGGTCCGCTTCCGATCACTACAGGACGATGGGACAGAGTTTCAGAGCCAGATGAGGGAAAATGATATTTCTTCTCAGAGGTTAACATAATATTTTTATTGTGAACTTTTTTGAGAACACGGGATTCGTTATCCAGTTTAATATCTACAGTGTAGACAAATTTTTTTTCCTCTTTGTGCCGGGCATCCAGAGATTGTTTTCGGATCTCATAGGTGAACGGCTGATTTCCAAGACGAAGTATTTTTGCTATTTTTCGGTGAAGCTGCTCTTCTGTATGGGTGATGGGAAGCTTCAGCTGTGTGATCCGGATCATTTTTCTTCCTCCTTTGCTGCCCAGATACCGGCGGCAGCTCCGCTTGACCATGCCCACTGCAGGTTATAACCTCCGCAGGTACCGTCAATGTCAAGGAGCTCTCCGGCAAAATAAAGACCTTTATGAAGTCTGGACTCCAAGGTTTTGCTGTGAACTTCAGACGTATCCACTCCACCGGAACAAACCTGTGCCTGTTCAAAGGAAAGGCCGTTTTTTACCGGGAGACGAAAATCGGTGATCCCGCGGATAAGATCCTTCTGTGCGCATAAAACACGGATCAGTTTTTCAGGAAAAAGTCCGATTAGAAGTTCTTTTTCTGTTTTGTAAGGGCAGGCTGCTTTTCTGTGCTCCAGGTATTCTTCCAGCTCTTTCCGGCTCAGTTCCGGAAAAAATTTATGGAAAGCTCCACATTTTTGTTTTCATGGACGGCACGGATAGCATAGCGGGAAATCTGGAATACCGGGATCCCGGATACACCGTAATCGGTAAGCTGCAGCTCTCCCTGCTGGGAGACTGTCGGTGTGCCGTCTATATAAAGTGTTATCGTCCCTTCTGTTCGTACACCACTCCAGCCGGAAAAAGAATTTCCCTTACATTTCAGAGCTGTCAGAGCTGGAAGGGGTTCGATCAGATGATGTCCAAGACTTTTTGCAATTTCGTATCCGCTTTCGCAGGAACCTGCAACGGAAGAAGCACGGGAACCATTTGCAAGGATCACGGCATCACCACTGTAGGTCCATCCGTCAGTATGGATCTTCCACCGTCCGTCTGCAAAAGACACGCCGGTAACAGTCTGATTGGTTTTCAGCTTTACCTTCAGGCTGCGTGCCTTCATGACAAGAACATCTACTACACTCTGTGCCTGGTTGCTTCGGGGATAGATCCATCCGTTGCGGTCTGTGGTACAGATTCCCAATTCCTGAAAGAATTTCAGAGTTTTTTCCACAGGAAACTGTGCCAGAGCATCTTTGGCAAATTCAGGATGAGATCCCCGGTAAGCGTTTTCATCCTGATTCAGGTTCGTCATATTACAACGGCCATTTCCCGTAGCACAGATTTTTCTGCCGGGACGGTCATTTTGTTCCAGAACCGTAACTGCAGCTCCGTTTATAGCAGCCTGAATAGCTGCCATAAGACCGGAAGCACCGGCTCCTACGACAAAGATCTGTTTTTTTAAGTCCGGTCCTTCGGATTTTTTCATAATCTCACAAGTTCCTTATCAACCATATACTGAAGGGATTTCAGGATTCCCAGCTTTGCATGCTCCCAGGTAAGACCACCCTGGAATAAACTGCATAAGGAGGTTTCATGGGGCCATCGGCAGAAAGCTCAATGGAAGAACCCTGGATGAAAGCACCTGCTGCCATGATCACCTGACTGTCATATCCCGGCATATCCCACGGCTCTGGTGTCACAAAGCTGTCTACCGGTGCAGCAGCCTGGATACCCTGGCAGAATGCTACAAGACCCTCCGGTGTTCCGAGAGTGACCGCCTGGATGATATCCTGACGTGGCTCTGTGCTGTTGGGAACTACCGGGAAACCAAGCTTTTCATAAATGTTCGCTGCAAAAACAGCGCCCTTTAAAGCTCCTTTAGTAATCATCGGTGCAAGGAAAAATCCCTGATACAGAGAACGGTTTACACCAAGAGTTGCACCGACTTCCATGCCCAGTCCCGGGCAGGTCATACGGTAGGAGGCATTTTCCACACAGTCTTTTCTTCCTGCGATATAACCACCGATAGGAGCAAGGCCGCCACCTGGATTTTTGATCAGGGAGCCGACCATAATATCCGCACCTACATCACTTGGCTCGATGGTATCTACGAATTCTCCGTAGCAGTTATCTACCATGCAGATCACATCCGGCTTGATCTGTTTTACAAAAGAGATCAGCTCACCGATCTGTTTTACGGAGAAAGAAGGACGGGTCTGATAGCCTTTGGAACGCTGGATGGTTACCAGCTTTGTTTTTTCATTGACTGCTTTTCTGATGTTTTCATAATCAAAGGTGCCATCCTCGAGAAGATCCACCTGACGATATTTTACGCCATATTCCGCAAGGGAACCATTGGATGGGCGGATACCGATCACTTCTTCCAGGGTATCGTAAGGCTTTCCTACAGGAGAAAGAAGCTCGTCACCGGGGCGCAGGTTTCCGAAGAGAGCAATGGCAAGTGCATGAGTTCCGCAGGTGATCTGCGGGCGTACCAGACAGGCTTCTGTGTGGAAGGTATCGGCATAGACCTGCTCCAGAGTTTCGCGGCCAAGGTCGTTGTAGCCATAACCGGAGGAAGCTCCGAAACAAGCCTCACTGACACGGTTCTTCTGCATGGCGCGGATAACCTTCATCTGGTTGTATTCTGCAGTCTTATCAAATTTCTCAAAACGTTCTTTCAGGGAATCTTCCACGGATTTACCGAAATCGTAAACTGAGGAAGAGATTCCAAGCTGTGCATATAATTCTTTCATGATCATTTTTCCTTTTTTATTTTATTTGGCATGGAGGATTCCCTTTTCCCTGCATACAGAAAGCATGTAGGAAAGGATCCTGCTGTCATCGTAATCAAAGTTATCTTTATCTACCCAGGTTACCTCGCCTTCTCTGCGGAACCAGGTAAGCTGACGTTTGGCAAAGTGTCTGGTGTCACGTTTCAGGACCCGTACGGCTTCCTCATAAGAATATTTTCCGTCCATCCAGTCCAGGATTTCCTTATAGCCAAGCCCCTGCATGGAAACCATTCCCCTGTGGCAGCCAAGCTCCCGAAGTTTTTTAACTTCTTCTGTCAGACCGTTTTTCAGCATTTCGTCCACTCTTGTGTCAATGCGTTCATAGAGAAGGGGGCGTGGTGCGTTCAGGACGAAATAAGCCAGTGCATAGGGACTGGTATGCTCCTTCTGTTCTTCATTATGCTCGGAGATCCTGGTACCGTTCTGTTTATAAAATTCCAGGGCACGTATCACCCGCTTGACATTGTTCTCATGGATATCTTTGGCTGACTTGGGATCGACCTTGGCAAGCATGTCATGGAGAAATGCAGGCCCCTTCTGCTCTGCCAGTTCTTCCAGCTCACTGCGGTAATGTTCATCCTGGTCGGAGCTGGTAAAATCAATATCTCTGGTCACAGACTGAATATAAAATCCTGTGCCGCCTACCAGGATCGGAATCCGGCCTTTGTCATAAATTTTGTCCATGGCATCTTTTGCATCTGCTGAAAAAGAACAATGTTAAAATCTTCTGTTGGCTCCAGTACATCCACCAGATGATGTGGGACGCCATCCATTTCTTCCGGCGTGATCTTGGCGGAACCGATATCCATGTGGCGGTAAACCTGCATGGAGTCCGCGGAAATGATCTCTCCGTTTACTGCTTTTGCAAGGGCAATGGAAAGCTTTGTTTTTCCCACGGCAGTAGGCCCGGTAAGCACGATAAGAGGTTTTTTCATATATTTCCTCCGTTTATGTTAAGTATCTTACACGATACGTTTGAATTTTTTTTCGATTTCTGTCTTACTCATGGCAATGATCGTTGGTCTTCCATGAGGACAGTTATAAGGATTTTTCAGTGTCAATAATTCATCGATCAGCTTGTCAGCTCCTGAGGCGACATAGAATGATTGCCTTTTACAGCAGCCTTACAGGCCATGGTCGCAAGCCTTGAGGCAAAAAATTTCAAAGGCATCCTTGGAACCGTCTGCA